>Ga0315282_10005604_pt1 | contig 21317 bp, 12 predicted proteins | sample YL17G07_20_MG_FD_203693 | JGI IMG/M metagenome (GOLD analysis project Ga0315282, IMG submission 203693) | Sediment microbial communities from Yellowstone Lake, YNP, Wyoming, USA - YL17G07_20 | ecosystem: Environmental > Aquatic > Freshwater > Lake > Sediment | place: USA: Wyoming | collected... | reverse complement strand
GAGCCCACGCTGTCCACCAGGATCAGGTTGCCGTCTGGGTCGAAACAAAGCGAATGCGCCTCCTGGAGCGGGTTCGGCATCCCGCCCGGATTCAGCCATGAGCGGACCAGCTTGTAGGACGGCTCCGGCGCCGGCGGGGTCTGGAGAGGATCGGCGAAGCTCAGCAAGTCAGTTTTCAGCTTGTCGCCCTGTTTGATCTTGGACACCGTATAAACCCGCTTGTCCTGGCCCACCGCGATGGCTTGCGCCCAGGTGGGGCGCCTTCCGTCGTCCAGCGCGAGTGCGCCGTGATCGGTGTACTTGCGGGTCGGGATGTGGTAGGTGACGAAGTGCACTTCTTCGCCCGCCGGAGTCCCGGTGAGGAAATACAGGGTGTGGCCGTCCGGCCCCAGGGTCAAGCCGAGGTAGCCATAGTCGAAGGCATCGAACAAGCCGCTGAGCTTGGACTTCTCCGCCGCGATCCTGTCGATCACTTCGATCTGCTCCCCGCGGGGATCGAAACGGAAAAGGAAACCCGTATTCCCGTGGTTGCCATAGAACACTTTCTCCGGCTCGTACCAGACTGTTTGCCGCCAGTGGTAGCCCATATGGCCGGGCTTGTTGGGGTCCCATGTCCCGAAGACCTCCCGCTTCATGGTGCAGGCCGAGAGCTTCTCGAGTTCGTTCTTCTGCCTGGGGTCGCCGTAACGCAGGATGTCACCCGTTGAGACAGTGAAGTGCGCGGCGCCGAGCACGGGATCCACGGCGATCGAGCGGCCGACCACCCGGAAGGCCGGCCCCAGGCCCTTCTCGCCTTTCTCGGATGTGAACCCCAGATCTTTGAGTTCCTTCTTGGCGAGGTCGTAAACCAGGAACTTCGCTGAAGGCCAGGTCAGACCGTACAGACGGCCGCGCTTGGGGTCCATGGCCATGGTGATGATGCCTTCCCCGGCCGGCGCGCTGGCCAGTTTCTCGAATTTGCCCGTGGCGATGTGGTAGGAGAGGAAGTGGCCGCCCGGGTAAGGTTTGTACCCGGGAGGCGGCACGCCGACCAGCTCCTTGCCGCCAACGTTTTGGTAGTAGCCCAGATGGGTGGCGAAGTAGAGCTTGCCCTGGTGCTCATAGAAACTCACGTGGCTCTTGCCTTGAGGAATGGCCTTGAGCCCCTTCTCGCCCACGGCCTCGGTCAAATCGCCCAGGTGCTTCACCCTGCCGGTGGCAGGGTCGTAGGAGTACATCTGCGCACCGACATCGATGTTGTGCGCGCAGAGGACGTAGTAGATCTTGCCGTCGCTGGCCGCGGTGACGGCGTTGTAGTTGTCGTCGCCTTCGGCGAAGCCGGAATCATGCCACCGCGCGGCGAGGACTCCGGTGGGGAGGTGGGGCGGGCGGTCCTTCGGTTGGGAACAACCCAGCAGGACCAGGGCGATACACCAAAGGAGCCAGTGTCTTCGGGGTTCTCTTGTGGGGCGGGCCCCCTGGCGCGCAAGCCGACCCCCAGGCCGGCTTTCGGTCATCTGCGGGCAGCAGAGGCCGGCCAGGGCGCCGGCCGCGGACGAGGGCGTCGGCACCACAATGGTGTGCGGCATTGGGCTAACGTATCAAAACGTGACCCGCCCGGCGAACTGTATCTGGCGGGGGTAATTGGACTGCGTCTGAAATCCCGCGATCTGGCCGAAGCAGGACTTCGACGCCGTCGCGCAACTACTGGTCGAGCCGAACCACTGCGGCGTGTTGGTCGCGTTGATCCAGTTATTGATGAATTTGAACGTCACGCGCTCGGTGATCCGGAAGTTCTTCATGATGCCCAGGTCGAAGCTGTGGACCGGGGGTTCCCGCAGACGCCCGGTGATGTTCGACCACCGGCGGGGTAGATAGGGGTTCGTGTTCAGGGTGAAGGCCGCCCGGTTGATCCACTGGTCCAGCCGCTGCCCGTCCGGCACGGCGTTGGGATCGGCGCCGGCGACGGGGATGGTATCGGCTCCCAGCAAGAAGGGCTTGCCGCTCTGGATGCGGACCATCCAGTTGACCTGCCAGCCGCCGACAATGTGGTCCAGCCAGGCGGGCATGCTGGTCGCCATCCAGCGCTTCCTGCCCCAGGGCAGTTCCCAACTGCCGTTGGGTACGAGCACCTGCGGCTGGTCGTAGTCGTCCACCCTCTTCTCCAGGAAGTTGTCGAACGAGTTCTGGTAGCCGTAGTGGCCGAGTTTCTTTGAAACGGTGTAGGCCAGGCTCATGCTGACGCCGTGGCTGAAGCGTTTGGTCATTTGGAACTGCACGCCGTCATAGCGCGAGTCGCCGATGGGAACATAGCGCTTGGTCACTCCCGAGTACTGCGGGAAGGGCACCTGGAGGGACTGGTAGGCGATCTTGGCCTGGTTGAGAGAGAAGCCCGGCACCAAGCCCGCGAAGGGGTTGTCGACCTGCCTGTTGAGGACCGAGGCGCCCTGCACAAAGAGCGACTCGGTAATGATGTTCAGCGCCTGATCCACCGGCAGCCGGTCGTTCTTGTTGAAGGTGTAGCCCGCACCCACCAGGATCCCCCAAGGGATCTCCCGCTGGATCTCGAAGCTGGCCTGGTAGGAGCGCGGCTCGCGCGTGTTCGGATCCACGTAGCTGACGCTGGTCCCGATGTTGGTGGCCAGGCCCTTGCTGGAGCCCGTGGGTTGCAGCACGCCGGTCGGGAACGGATTATCGATCAGGTTGATCGGAATCTGGTTGGAGTCGTAGAGCACCGAGGCCGTCTGCTGGCTGAATCCGGCGGGCTGGCCCGGATCATACCAGATGGGCCCGTAGAACATCCCAAAACCGCCGCGGATGGCCGTCTTGTTGTTCAAGGCGTAAGCGAAGCCGATCCGCGGTCCGAAGTTCTTGCGAGTGGCGTTAAACACGTTACGCGGTTGTCCGCCCACCCCCGGGAATGTCAAGCCGCCCCGCAGGTTGGCGCAGGCCGGGCAACTGGCCACACCCAGAGCGTTCTTCACTTTGTCCGCCAGAGGGCTGGTGGCAGTAACGTCGAAGATGCCCGTCATGGCGTTGTAACGATCCGTCATCGGACCGGTCCAGTCCCAACGCAAGCCGAAGTTGATCTTGAGCTTCGAGGTGACGCTGACGTCGTCCTGAACGAAAAACGCCAGGCTCTTGCCCTGGCGGGCAGGCGCGGCATTCACATCGATCGAGGCGCTCCCGACGCCCATCAGGAAACTGGCCACCGGGTCGCCCGCCCCGGGGGTGCTCACCTGCGGGTCCAGGTTGGTTGCTGTCCGGCTGAAGCCGAAGGCCCCCGCGTTATTCCCGGCCGCGATGCTGTAGGTCCGTTCCAGGCGTCCCTGCCCGCCGATCTTGAGCGTGTGCCTGCTGATGATCTTGGACCAGGTGGCATCCACATTGTTGATCTGGTCGGGGGTGAAGTTTCCGGAGCCTTGGCCGGCCCCGGTAAACTCCGTGCTGCCCAGGGGGCTGCCCCCGAAGCTGAAAAGTGGGAAGTAGGGCGAAGCCTGGGCCACGAAGTTTGAGCTGAAGCCCAGGTCCTTGGGCGTCACCTCCCCCCGCTTGGCGTTGCGGTTGGCGGTGAGGTAGCGCTGCAAACCGGCACGGATGTTCAGCAGGCTGGTGGGAGAGATGGTCCTGGTGTAGTCCACCACCAGATTGTGGTTGGCGCGGGTGAAGGGGAAACCGGTGTTGACGTCGGAGGCGCCCGGGTAGAACTCGACGTCGTAGGAGTTGAAGTTGTTGCGGATGTGACGGACGCTGAAACGGTTGCGGTCGTTGATGTTCCAATCCACGCGGTTGGAATACTCGCTGAAGTCCGCCTTGGCGGCGCCCCCCGATGGCGCGTAGTTGTTGGCTCTGGTGAACGGGTCTCCCGGCGCATTTGGCATGGGAATGTATTTCCACAAGGCTTTGGCCACCGGATTCATCCGGCTGGCCGGAATGGCATTCTTGCCGGTGGTGACCAGAAAGGGTTGGCGGCTGTACTTGCCGGTGACCGAATCCTGCTTGATGCTCCACGGATCGTAGATCAGAACCTGGGCCTTCTGGCCGGCGTTGTTGTACCAACTGTCCGAGAAGTCGCCGTTGCGCTCCAGGTCCGTCGGCACGTGGCCGATATACGACTTCTTGCTGCCGGAATGCAGACGCTGCCATCCGGAACTGAAGAACAGCTTGTTCTTGATGGCCGGCCCGCCTACGAGGAAGCCGTACTGGTCGAAGTGCACCGGCAGCCTCCCCTGTCCGGCGTAGTTTCGTTCAAAGGTATTGGCCGCCATGGTCACATTCCGGTTATAGAAGTAGGCTTCCCCGTGGTAGGCGTTGCTGCCACTGCGGGTGGTGACGTTGATCACGCCGCCGGTGGTGCGCCCGTATTCGGCGCTGTAGGCGCTCGAGAGCACCTTCATCTCGGCCACCGATTCCTGCGTGGGGATGGTGCCATAGAGCCCGCCCTCGTTACCGCCGCGGTTGGGCACGCCGTCAATCAGCATCTCGTTCGATTTGGGCTGCCCGCCACTGATGGACATGGAGGTCGAGCCGGAGTTGTCGTAGGGCGTGAAACTCTTGGCGTTGGTGGTGACCGTGACCCCCGCCGCGGCCCACGCGATGCCCATGATGTTATGGCCCTGTGTGGGCGTGTTGGACATGCGGATGTTGTCGATGATGGCGCCCTTGTCGGCGGTCTGGGTGTCCACTTGGCCCACCTGCTCGGTCACCGTCACGGTTTCCGCGACCGCCCCCAGATTGAGCGCGAAGTTCACCGTGGGGCTGGAGGCCGTGGCGACCACCACGTCCGGCTGTACGGCCTTTTGAAAGCCGCTCTTCGAGACCGCCACCGAGTAAGTCCCCGGCGGCAGGAATCGCACGGTGTAGTAGCCGTCCGCCGTGGTGGCGGCGGAGTAGTTCAAACCGGTCCTGGTGTTGGTGATGATGATGGCGGCATCGGGTACCGGCGCTTGCGACGGGTCTGACACCCGGCCACTGATGGAACCCAGCGCGGCGCCCTGCCCGAAGGCGGAGACTGCGGCTGCCAACAGGACAACCGCAGCAAGAAGGAGGAGATTGAAGCGAGTAGCTGACATGACGCACCTCATTTTCTTGTGGGACAGGCCAGAAGCCCGTCCCCGCACACGACCCTGAGTTCTGCCCTGACTACCGGGTCAAGCTCGGGTCTTGTCAAGCCTTAACCAAGCCGTCCAGGATTGCTCCCGTAACAGCCATTTCCTCCGCCGTCGCCGGCATCTGCGGCCGGCGCGGCGGGCCGATCGTGATTCCACTAACCTTGGCAATGGCCCCGCGCAGAATCGGGATGGGGTTGATTCGCCCGTTCTGGTTCAGGGAGGCAAAAAAGGGTGCCAGCCTGAAGTAGATCCGCGAGGCCTCGACATTGTCGCCCTTGTAGTAGGCCTCGATCATGGCCTTCATCCAGTTGCCGATGGCCTGCGAGCCGCCGCTCACCACGCCGACGCCGCGCTGCGGCAGCACTTGCAGCACCATGGTGTCGTCGCCGCAGTAGATATCGAAGTCCGCCGGCGTGCGAAGCGCGAAAGAGGTGGCCTGGGTAGGCTGAATGCCGGCCTCCTCCTTGATGCCCCGAATGTTCGGGACGGTCTTCACCAGTTGCTCCAGGGTCTCCGGCTCCATGTTGACGCCCGTGAAAAGGGGGATGTTGTAGACCAGGATGGGTAGGCTGGTCGCGGCGGCCACGGCCTTGAAGTGATTCAAGATGCCTTCCTGCGTGGGCTTGCCGTAGAACGGCAGCACGCACATGGCCACGTCGAAGCCCATCTGGTCGGCGGTCTTCGCAAAGCGCACGGCGGCGCGCGTCGAAGCGGCGCCCACACCGGCGATCAGAGGCACGCGTCCCTTGCTGGCCGCCTTCACCACCTTCCAGATCTCCAGCCTCTCGTCATCGGTGAGCGTGTAGAACTCCCCCGTCGTGCCCGTGACAATGATGGAATCGCAAAAGTCCCTCGTGATCACAAAATCCACCAGTTGGGCCAGGGCCTCGTAATTCACGTCCTCGCTGGCGTGAAACGGGGTCACCAGGGGGACCGAAACACGGCCCATGATTTCAGCAAGCTTCTTCATTCAGTCTCCCGATTTGTCGAGCGGGGCGGCCTCACTGCCGTCTCCGAACGACCTCTCCGCGACTCGTTCAGCGGGCCCTCGATGGTCCGCGCCGTCTCCACGACCTGGTGCGCACATTCTCCTGTGCGCTCTCCGGACAGCCGGCTGGTCGGCGCCGAAATGCTCACCGCGGCCAGCGTACCCCCGGTGGAATCCGTGAGCGACGCCGCCACACAGATCACGCCGAGTTCGTTTTCCTCCAGGTCCACCGTATAGCCCGCGGCGCGAATGCGCTCGAGTTCCTGTTTCAGCCGGGCGACCGTCGTGATGGTATGCGGGGTGAATCTCGGCAGTCCTCGTTCGGAGGCGATCTTCTGCACATCCTTCTCCGGCAGCCGCGCCAGCATGGCTTTGCCCAGACCGGTGCAGTGCAGTGGAGCCCGCTGGCCTTCGTCACCCCGGGTGTGAAGCTGATAGGGAGATTCGATGGCCGCCAGGATGAGGACTTCCTGGCCTGAAAGCACCCCAAGCTTGACGGTCTCCTTGGTCAGCTCCGCCAGCCGCCGCAGGTGCGCCAGAGCCACTGAAACCAGGCGCGTGGCGTGCGAGAAGCGGAGACCCAATTCGTACACGCGAGGACCCAACCGATAGCGCCGGTCCGCCGGGTCCTGCCTCAGGAAGTCGTACCCCTCCAGCGTCCGGAGCAGGTTGTGGGTCGTGGATTTCGGCATCTCCAGGCGCCGGCCCAGGTCGCTCACGCTCAGACTCGGCGTCCCAGCTCTGAATTCGCACAGGATTTCGAGCGCCTTGCGCACGGCGGCAACTTCATAGGTGCTTGGTGGTCTTCCGTTTCTGTTCATCATGACTGAACGGGGGTCCGCGACCCTGAACAATATTCATACAGCCAGACGTCCCTCCTTGTCAAGGCCTTTCTCAGTTTTTCTGTAATGCCTCAGTCTCGGGGGGGCACTGGACCCGTTGTGGGCTTGTCTGGCCCGTGTTCGGATACAGCGCGAGACAAGCTGAAGCTTATCCCACACGGGCCCCGGAGACTGAGGCATTACGTTTTTCTGTGATTCAGACAGAGGGCATGGAACGCCCGTTGCCATCTCAGTGTCTGAATCACAGTCAGCCGAACTTCAAAGTCCCGGCCCTCGTATCCGTTAGTGTGTTGGAAGATCTCCGCTACGCCGTTCGCCTGCTTCGCAAAAGCCCCGGATTCGCAGTGCTGTCCGTGGTGATCCTGGCGCTGGGCATCGCGGTGAACACCGCGGTGTTCAGCGCGGTCAACGCCCTGATGACGCGGCCGCTGCCCTTCCCGGAGGCCGAGCGCCTGGTGCTTTTGAGCGAGAAGAACCTCTAGAAAGGGATGACCGCCGGGGTCTCCTTCCCGACTTATTTGGATTGGAAGGAGCAGAGCCAGGTCTTCGAGGAGATGGGCGCGGTTCAGGAGCGCAACTTCAACCTGACGGGCAGCGAGGAGCCCGAGAGCGTGCATGGCGCGCGGGCTTCGGTCGCTTTCCTCCGGGTGCTGGGGCTGAGACCGGTCCTGGGGCGCAGTCTCCTGCCGGATGATGAGAAACCCGGGGCGAGCCGCGTGGTCCTCCTCAGCGAGGGGCTGTGGCAGAGGCGCTTCGGCTCGAAGCCGGAGGTCCTGGGCCGGAAACTCATTCTGGACGGGGAAAGCTACACGGTGGTGGGGGTGCTGCCGCGTATCGGGCGGTCCTTCTATGCGGGCTCGAAGGTGTGGGCGCCGCTGATCGCGGAGGCTGAGCGCGCCGACCGCGGCCAGCGGTCCTTCCAGGTGGTGGGACGGCTGAAGAGCGGCTTGTTATTCGAGCGAGCGGAGGCCGAGATGAGCACCATCGGCCGCCGTCTCGAGCACCAGTCCCCGGACACCAACGCGGGCTGGGGCGTGGCGCTCTCCTCGATGTGCAAGCTGTCCCAGGGCGAGGTCCTGCCAGGGTTCCTGATCCTGCTGACGGTGGTCGGCATGGTCCTGATGATCGTCTGCGCCAACATCGCCAACCTGCAACTGGCCCGTGCTTCGGCGCGGCGCAAAGAGATGGCGGTGCGCATGGCCCTGGGCGCCAGCCGCGGCCGGGTAGTGCGGCAGGTGCTTGCCGAAGGGCTGCTGCTGGCGCTGGGCAGCGGGGCGTTGGGCCTGCTGCTGACGGTCTGGGTGCGCAGTCTGCTGATTGCCAGCGTTCCTGAGCTCGCCGAAGTCAAAATCGAAGGCGCGGTATTGGGATACGCGCTGCTGATCTCGCTGGTGACCGGCGTGGTGTTTGGCCTGGCCCCGGCGCTCAGCGCCTCGAAGGTGGACCTGAACGAAACACTGAAGGCCGGGGGCAGGAGTCTCCCGGCGGGATTGGGCCGCCGGCTGCGCAACGCCCTGGTGGTGTCGCAGATGGCGGGCGCGTTGCTGCTGCTGGCGGGCTCGGGGCTTCTGATCATGAGCTTCGTGCGGATGCGCCAGGCGGATCCGGGCTTTCGCACCCAGAACCTGCTGACCTTGAACCTCTCGCTTCCGCAGTTCAAGTACGCCCAGCCGCACCAGCGGGTGGCCTTCTACCAGCAGGCACTGGAGCGGATTGCGGTGCTGCCGGGGGTGCGCTCGGTGGCCGCCGTCAGCGCGGCGCCGCTCACCGGGAGCAACGCGCGCGCGAACTTCGAGATTGAGGGCGTGCCGCGCGACCTGGCGTTAGCCAACTACACCATCGCCAGCCCGGAGTACTTCCGGGTGATGGGCATTGGGATGCTCCGCGGCCGGCAGTTTACCGAGCAGGACCGCGAGGGCGCGCCGGCGGTGGTAATCATCAATGAACGGATGGCTCAGATCCACTGGCCCAACCAAGATCCTCTGGGGAAACGGATCAAGGTGCGTGGGCGTTCCTGGAGCACGATTGTCGGGATCGCCGGCAACGCGAGGCAGATTCTGGTACGGCCGGCGGGGCCGGAGATGTACGTGCCGCATGCGCAGGACGCCTCGCCCGGCATGACCCTGGCGGTGCGCACCGCGGGTGACCCGATGAGCCTGGCGGCGGCCGTGCGCGGCGAGATCCGCGCGCTGGACCGCGACCTGCCGGTCTTCTATGTCCAGTCCATGGAAGACATCATCTCCGGCTACCTGCCGAGGGCGATGATTGTCGGGGCTGTGGTTTTTTCCGGAGCCGCGCTGCTGCTGGCCGCACTGGGCCTCTACGGCGTGATCTCCTACCTGGTCACGCAGCGCACTCAGGAAATTGGCATCCGCATGGCTTTGGGCGCCAGGCCGGCCGACGTGCTCAAGCTGGTGGTGAGCCAGGGCCTGCGGCTGACGGCGCTGGGGGCGGCCATCGGCCTGGCCGGGGCCTTGGCGCTCACGCGCGTTTTGTCCCGCGCCCTGTTCGGAGTAGGCGCCACCGACCCCGGCGTTTTGGCGGCGGTCACCGTGGTGCTGACCGGAGTAGCGCTGGCGGCCAGCTACTTCCCCGCGCGCCGTGCCACCCGAGTAGACCCGATGGTGGCGCTGCGGTATGAGTAGGCTGCTACGCGCTCCAGGTTCGCTCTCTCTGGGCGTGGCTGGCGACGATTTCCCGGATCAGGGAGACGTCTTCCTGGACCTGGAAATCGTACATCCCGACATTGACGAAGTCGGCGCCCAGCTTGAATGCCAGGTCGAACCCCTCCCGCGGCTTCATGCGGCCCGCTCCCAAGACCTTGAATGCGATCCAGGGTTTCTTCACGGTTTTCATGAAGGCGGCAATCTCGGAGGGATCCTGGGACTCGTAGCCCACCGCGTTGAGGGTTTTGAAATAGAAATCGGGGTTGATTCCGCGCAGCTCGATTTGCTTCGTCACATCCAGCGAATGGGACCCGACGCCGGCAATCAGGCCGTTCTGCTTAATGAAAGAGACCACCTCGCCGATCAGGTCGATGCGGCCGGCTTTCAGGAAATCGTCCGCGATGCCTCCCATGGCGTAGGCGCCGGCAGCCCCGTTGTCGATGGCCATTTTGATGTTGTCTTTGAGGTTGTCCGCCTTCGGGTAGGTTTGGGCAATCCACTGAAGCTTGCCGCCTCTTTCCTTGCGGTATCGCTTCAGGATGCCCACGATGTGATCGTCGGTCCGCAGCAGGCAGGTATTGATGCCGCTCTGTTCGCAAAGCTGCAATGTGTCCAGAATCTTGTCCGGCGCGAAATAGTGCTTCAGAAGGCTGGACACATAGAGCAGGTCGCCGCTGTGGGCAAAACCGCTGAACAGGTTTCCACCGCAAATCAACCGGCTGATGGTGAGCTTGCCGATCCTGCCCATGGGCGGGGGTCCCCCGGCAGCCGGTTTGGCGCGCTGGGGCTGGCGGTTGGCTTGGAGTTCCGCCAGGAGGGGCTGGTGCTCGAAAGTCAGACCTGCGGTGGCGGCGCCTGAGACAATGAAACGGCGGCGATTCAGGGTGTTCGACATATCCCGAGTATATCTGCGAAGTGGGTCCGGCGCTTGGCCGAGCGGGCGGCGCTACCCCGGCTCGGTGCGGAAGGGGCGGAGGCGCAGGGCCATGACGTCGCGCTCCCAGGCGGCCAGCTTGGCCTTGAGGCGGCGCACGTCTTCGGGGGCGTCCGCAAGCAGGTTCTTCTGCTCGCGCTCGTCTTTGGCGAGATCGTGGAGCTCTTCCTGACCGCTGTCGAGGACATATTTCAGGTCGCCGTCGCGGACGGCTTTGCTGACCCGGTCGGCGCGCTTGAATCTCCAGAACACCGCGCGTGAAAACGGCGCGCTTTGGCCTTTGAGCACCGGCAGCAGGTTTGCGCCGTCGAGCTTGCGGCCTTTAGGGGCCTCGGCCCCGGTCGCCGCCAGAAGGGTTTGCAGCAGGTCGATGGTGAGGCTGACCTGATCGGTGGTTTTGCCCGCAGGAAGTACATGCGGCCAGCGGATCAGGCACGGGACGCGGATGCCGCCCTCCCACAGCGAACTCTTTTTGCCGCGCAGCGGATCGTTGCGGCCGTTGGGATCGCCACCGTTGTCGCTGAGGAACAGCACCGTGGTGTCTTCGGCGGCGCCCATGGCGTCGAGCTGGGCCAGCACCGCGCCCACCCGGTCGTCCATCCGCTGGACCATCTTGACGTAAGTGGGCCGGTGTCCCTCGCGCCAGGGAGCGGTTCCGGTCTTGGGGTCGAAGCCGTCCGGATCCTGAATCGGCGTGTGCGGCGCGTTGAACGGCAGGTAGAGGAAGAAGGGATTCCGGGAGCGCCTCTTGAGCCAGCGGATCGCCTCTTCGGCGAACAGGTCGGTGGTGTAACCGGGGCGGTCCACCTTGGTTCGGTCGTGATAGAAGTAGGAGCCGCCATCCTTTTCCGGTTCCTTGTGGGTGAAATAGTCCACCCCGCCGCCCAGGAAACCCAGAAACTCATCGAAGCCGTGGCGGTTGGGCCAAAACTTCTCCGGGTATCCGAGATGCCATTTACCGAAGCAGGCCGTGTCATAGCCGTGCGCTTTGAGCATCTGCGGCAGCGTGGTCTCGGAAACCGGGAGACCCAGTTCGCCGCGCTGCTGGAGCCAGATGGCATCGTCATAACGCCCCACGTCGTGCAACCCAAGGGCGCACTCGAGGCCTCCGACCCGTTGCTGGTAGCGGCCGGTCATCAGGGCGGAGCGGGTGGGGCTGCACTCGGGCCCGTTGGAATAGAAGCGGGTGAATCGGACGCCGCTGCGCCCGAGCGAGTCGATGTGCGGCGTCCGGATGTCCGGGCAGCCGTAGGAACTCAGGTCCCCCCAGCCCAGGTCGTCAGCCAAGATCAGCACGATATTCGGGCGGCGCTCGGCCAGAAGGGGCAGGCCCGCCGCCACCGAACCCAGGAAAGATCGTCGATTCATGATAGTTGCACCTTCACGACTTCATAGATCCATACGCGCGGGACAGCAAGTTCCAGCCAGCCCTGCCGCACTGTCCATTGGAGCGGCCGTCCGGCGCGCAGCAGGGAAACCGACTTCACTGCCCTGCCCTCCGGCACACGGATGCGCACCCTGACATTGTCGAGCGGCAGGAAGGTCTCCCGCACGGGCACTTTCTTCCACTTATTGCCGATGTTAGCGAGCAGACAAAGCGTTAGTAAGTCTTGCGACCGGCCATACTGGCCCATCAACCCGGGCCGGTACTCGAGCTGGTAAGTGCGTACCGGCCCGAGGACCGGGTCCAGCAAAGAGGCGAAGTAATCCCGCACCGGTGGCATCAGAGTTTCCAGGTAAATGGCTTCCAAGGTCGAGCCGATGTAGATGACTTTACCCTTGCCGTAGCGCCTCTGGACGACGGCCGGTCCGACCACGCGGCCGCGGCCTCTGTCGAGAGTTTCGCCCAGAACGGTGGCGTCGCCGGCTACCTCAAACAGAGTCACCTGGATATCCTGGGGAATCAGGGCACCCGCGGGCAGGATGCGCAGGTAGGGATCGGGGATCTCGACGGCGTCGTTGGATTTCAGCCGGATGCCGAACAACTCGGCCAGCCCGCCGCCGGGGCGGGGCCTGCCGAACTCGTCCGCCGTGCCGGTCAGTTGAGTGGCCACGAGAAAGCCGCCGTTTCTGACATAGCCGCGAATCGCCTCGCACTGCGCATCGCTGAGGCAGGGCGCGTTGGGCACGAACAGCAATTTGTAGCGGGCCAGGGACTCCGCCGAGAGCCGGTAATCGAGGAAGGGTTCCGCATCGTAGCTGTTGTCCTTGAGGACCTGGAAGGCGCCGTAGTAACAGTTCGGATAAGCGGCCGGGATGAAGTTTGCGCCCTCGTACCAGTCCGTGGTTTGCGCGCTCACCAGAATGCCCGCCTGCGGCGCGGGTTGCACCGAGCCGAGCGTCTCCGCGTGCTTTTCGGCGAAATCGAAGATCTCCTTGACGTGGCGGCCGCTAGGATATTCGAGCGGGTCTTTGGGCATGTGGTAGAAGCGGCTCAAGCCCCAGTACTTGAGACCGGCGCCGGCGGCCACGGCCACCGCGCCATCCAGCAGCAGTTCCTGGCTCTCGACCGGATAGCTGAGCCAGCCATAGATGGTCTTGTTGCGCACGTGTTCGCGGTTGTACTGGCCGTAGCTGCCGACGTAGGTCCAGATGGTTTTTCCGGTGGACTGCCCGAGCTGGATGTTGAAGAGCTTCTGCTCGGGCGTTTCGGCATGCTCGAACATGAAACCGTCCAGGAGCCTGTAGAGGCGGCTGCGCCAGTCGCGTTTGCCCAGCAGGCCAGTATCGTTGTAGAGGACCGGAACGTCCCGGGTGCGCCGGATTTGGGCGCGAATGCCCTGCATGAAGCCGCCGAAGACCTGGTCTCGCATCCAGAGGTGGTAGTCGATCAGGTCCTGGTGCGAGAGCTGGGTGTCCTGCGCCGGCACGGGCTTCCCTGTGGCCTGGCGGTAGGCAGCTTCGCAGTAGCGGCAATGGCAGAACTGGCCGCGGGTCTGCATCCCCTGGTAAGGCCCGTCGAAGTACATCACGTCGGCCGGATAGCGCGTGAGGATTTCCGTGACCATCTCCTCGATCACGCGGCGCACGGGAGAGTTCAGGCAGCCGTCATAGTATTTGGTGTAGCCGAAATGCTCGGTGATCATGGGCCGGCCGTCGGGGTACCGCTTGGCCCAAGCTTGGAAAGCCGGATTGCCCGCCGCGATGTCCATGAAGGGGTGGTTGAGCGGAACGTACACCACCACTTTCAAGCCGGCCTTGTGGAACAACTCGATGGTGGTTCCCAGCAGGTCGCGCCCGCGCAGCTCCGGATGGACGGGGTATCCGGTCCTGGTGGGATAGAACGCGTAGTAGGCGGCAGCCGGAAAGCGCAGGGCGTTGGAGTTCAAGCGCCGCGCGATGGCCAGCGCGCGGTCCGGTTCATAAACCAGCGCGGGGTAAAATGGAGCATTGTATCCCTCGGCGATCAGAATCCGGGCGGAGCGCAGCCAGGGATGCGAGGAATTCGCCGGGTCTGCCGGGGCGCCCGCCAATCCGGAGGCCGCCAGACCGGTCTGTTGCAGCAAGTCGCGCCGGGTCATATGGATCTCTGTATGAATACCAAATTGGCATGGCTGTTGTTTTGCTGCGCGGCGGGCGCTGCGCAGCTCCGCGTCGAGCAGTCAGGTTTTACTCCCGGCCCCAACGGATTGCCAGCCGGGTGGACCACCTGGAGCCCGAGGAAGGAGATTGCTCCCCGCACCTTCGTGGACATGGTGCACTACCGCAGCCGGCCAGGCTCGCTGGCCATCTCGGGGAATGGCAACGCGGCCGAGCACGGCGGATGGGAGTACGCGGTGGCGGGCGTCGAGGCAGGCGCGTGGTACCGGTTCACGGCGTACTATCGCGCGACCGGCGTGCCGCACGAGTCCCTCCAGATCCTTCCGCGCATCGATTGGCGGGCCGCGCAAGGACGGCGTACCGGTCGTACCGACTTCGTCTACAAGGCTGCCCGCGAAGGCGACTGGACCCAAGTGACCGCTGAGGTTCAGGCGCCCGAGAAGGCCAGCACCGCGGTCTTGCAGCTCTACCTGTTCAATGCGCCCCAGGGCACGGTGTGGTGGGACGACATTACTTTCGAACGGATCGTGCCGCCGGCGCCGCGCCCGGTCACCATCGCCACCATCAACCTGCGGCCCAGCGGGACTAAATCGGCGGCCGCCAGCGTGCGCCAGTTTCTAGCGGGCGTGGACAGCTCCGTACCTGGCAAGACCGACCTTATCCTGTTGCCCGAAGGCATCACCGTGGTGGGCACCGGCAAGAAATACGTCGAGGTGGCGGAAACCATTCCCGGGCCCACCACGGCACGCCTGAGCAAGCTGGCGAAGAAGAGGTCCAGCTATGTAGTGGCGGGGATCTACGAGCGCGAAGGAATCGCGGTGTACAACACCGCGGTGCTCGTGGACCGCCGCGGCGCGCTCGTCGGCAAGTATCGCAAGGTGTATCTGCCGACCAGCGAGATCGAGGAGGGCCTGACGCCGGGCAACGAATATCCGGTGTTTCGCACGGACTTCGGCGTGATCGGCCTGATGATCTGCTACGACGTCTTCTATGGCGACCCGGCGCGCGCGCTGGCGCGGCAAGGCGCCGAGATTCTTCTGCTGCCCATCTGGGGCGGCGACGAGACTCTGGCCAAAGCGCGGGCCATCGAGAACAAGGTCTTTCTGGTCACCTCCGGGTACGATCACCCCACTTACATCATGGATCCGGACGGGCAGCGCATCGCCGCGGCGCCGGAGAGAGGCACGGCCGCCATCGCCACCGTGGACCTCGCCAAGCGCTACCTGCACTCCAACCTGGGAGACATGCGGGCGCGCCGCATGAAAGAACTCCGCGTGGACGTGAAGATGCCGGGTGTGAACTGAGGGCGCATCACATGAGCTTGAGATAGAGCGCCGCCGGGCCTGGAAACGGAGTGCGAAAGATGCGGACTGCTCCGCCTTTAACCGGCTTGCCCGGCACGGTAGTGTCGGCGTTGATGTTGAACCACTCGACCGAAAAGGCGCCGCTGGCAGATTTCAGGTCAACGGAGAATTCGCCCCTGCCGCCGGACTGAAAGACCAGGTACTCCGAGCCGGGCTTAGCGAGGCAATATCTCACCGAGGCCAGCTCATTGTGGGGCGTCATTTCCGCGAGGTTGATTTTTTCGGCATACCTTCGCGTCTGGCCCATGGCGAGGCGGGCGGAGTCATGCCAGGTCGGCGAGGGCGGAAGCTCCTCCATGAACAGGACGTTCAAGCCGCGGCAAAAGCTTTTCCAGACCCAGACGTTGTCCCCGCAGGTGTGGCCGCACAGGTGATCGGTGTCGTTGACGATCACCTTGCCGCTCGAGTTCGCCGGCGGATTCTCGAGGTAGCTCTCGGAGGCCTCGCCGGGATTGGGGGAGATCCAGTCAGCCGGGCTGTCGAACAAGGCGCGGTTGGCGCCTCCCCGGTACTGGAAGGTCATTCCGACGGGATGCTGCTTGGGTTTGCCAGATTCATACTGCTTCACAAAGTTGATGATGTGGTATTGCCACTCGGTGGAATATGGGCCGGCTTCGTTCGAGACTTCGTACAACACGTTGTCCAGATCGTTGACGGTATCGATGACCTTGCGGACGTAGGCCTCCTGCAAATCCAGGACGCGCCTGCCCATGGGGGTTGGCTGGAGCGTGTAGAATTCCAGCCCGCGGCCGTCCTGGTTGGCGTCGGCATCAATGCCGTTCACGTTGTTGGGGAGATGGAACGGATGGCAGGTCCAGGCGTCCAGGAACTGCACCGCCCAGCCTTCGAAGAGCATGACCGAGACGTACATGTCCCGCTCGGAGGCTGCCGTGATGCGGGTTCGCAAGCGCTCGAAATACTCCGGATCGAAGCGGGTCAGGTCGAACTTCGGCCTTTGGTCATTGGCCGCACCTGGACCGCTGCGCAGCCAGGGATGCGGCTTCGAGTAGGCGACGCCGCGCGGCTCGTCATCGGTCCACTTGGGCGTTTCCCATCGCCACAAGCGGAAGAAATTGTGATGGCGGGTCTGAAGGAAGTCCAGGAAGCGGCCGTAGTCGGACGGAGGAGGAGGATCTCCAATGGCCCAGCGGTGCCCGCTGTCCTGGAAATTGCCCCAGTTGTGGCTGCCGGCCAGGTAGATGGCCTTTCCCGAGCCGTCAGTGAAGTAGCGCGGATTGGATTTGAGAATGCGCAACGGTCCTCGCGCAGGCCCAGGCTGGCCCAGCGCACCGGCCGCCGGTCCAAACAAAAGCAGCAGGGCCCCGATGGAATGGCAGGCAAGAGAGATGTTCATGGCGGTGAAACAAGATTGTAGCTTGAGCGCGGACTGCACGGAAGGTCGGCCAGGGGGCCGACCGCAGGCGTGGACGCCCGCCCCACTGTGCTACTTCTGGTGGGATGGAGCAGAATGGTCTTACGCACGAGTTACTGAGCGGGTTTCCGGTAGTGATCACTTTTCCGGTCCAGTGGGGGGATCAGGACGCCATCGGGCATGTGAACAACGCGGTGTACTTTCGCTGGTGTGAAACCGCCCGGGTGGTGTACCTCGAGCGGATCGGGATGTGGGCCGGGTTTGTGGCTGAGCGGGTGGGGCCCATCCTGGCCGCGATCGGCTGCAATTTCCGGCAGCAGGTGACATTCCCGGATACGGTACAGGTGGGCGCCCGCGTGACGCGGGTGGGGAACAGCAGTTTTCAGATGGAGCATCGCGTGGTCAGCCAGACGGCAAACGCGGTTGTCGCGGAGGCTGATTCAACGCTGGTCTTCTATGACTACAACCGGAACACGCCGGTCCCGCTGCCGGAAAATTTCCGGCAGGCCATCGCGCGGCTCGAATCTTAGAAGGTGAAGCGCGTACCCAACTGCAACTGGCGCTCGCGGATCAGGTTGGTGCCCGTCGAAGAGATGGTCTGGAAATCGGTCCGCGGGAACAGGATGGTGTTGCGGACGTTGTACTGGGTGGCGTTGGTGCCGGTGATGTTCACCCGGTTGGTGAGGTTGAAGGCTTCCGCGATCAACTGCCAGCGCAGGCGCTCGGAGAACTTGATTTCCCGCGCCACACGGACGTCCAGGGTGGCCATGCCCGGGTAGGTCAACGTGTTCCGGCCTATGAACGGAACCCTGGAACTGCCGCCAAAACCCAAAAGCCCTGCGGCAACTCCGCTCGGCGTCGGGTTGCCGGAGGTCCCACCGGAATACGGGTTACCGTCGGCCAAGCCCAGAATCCCGGAGAACTGGAAGCCATGCAACACAGTCTGTAGCGGCTTCCAGCCGATCCAGGCGAAGGGCGGCTGCCAGAGGGCCGACATGGTGAACCTCTTGCGCTGATCAAAATCCGAGAGCGCCTTGTCCTGGCGCACGTTGAACGGGTCCAAGGGCTGGTTGGTCCCCGTAAAGGTGGTCGAACTCTGGTCCATGTCGATCGCCTTGGAAATCGTGAGCGCCGCCTGCAACTGGAACCCGTGGGCGAACCTCTGCTTGGCTTGCAGGACCAGGCCGTGATACCAGGTGTTGACCACGCTCTCGGAGACGGTCAGTCGACCGTAGTTGGGGTTGGGGCGGGCGCCCGTGGAGAAGGGAACCGTGAACGTTCGCACGACGTTGCTGCAAGCCGTGCTGGAACCCACTTGCGGCAAACCGCACACGCTGTAAGTCGCGGTCTGTGACGGCGGAAACAGGTTGATGTCGCGGAACAGCGGCATTCTCTGCCCCCGCGTTCCCAGGTAGACGGCAGTCAGAGTGAAGTTCTTGACAACCTCCTGCTCAATGGCAAACTCCATCTGGTAGATCAGCGGATTCACGAAATCCTTGGAGGCGAACACGACGTCGGGCTTCCCAGCCGCGCCTGACGGGATGCCGGGCAGCACGTTGGGAAACACGGGCGACCCCGCCGTTGCGGGGTAGAAGGTGTAGGACTTGAAGCGCACGCCGTTGTTGGTAATCAGGTTGGCGATCGTGGAATTCTGTGTGCGCCCGTAATACACGCCCGCCCCGGCGCGGATCACGGTCTTCTGCCTTCCGAACGGATCCCAGGCCAAACCGGCCCGCGGGCCGAAGTTGTTGGTGTCGGTGTTGAGCTGGCTGGTGGCAGGCAGGTCGGGGTTCCCCTTCAGCGTAGGCATGGTTTGGAGGTCATAGCGCAGCCCAAAGTTGAGAGTCAAGGTGGGGATCGGCTTGAGGCTGTCTTCCAGGTAGAACGCCAGGTCCCAGGTAGGAAATTCGGTGGCTCCGCCCAAGCTCAGAGTGTCAAAGGCCTCCACGTAGCTGCTGTAATGTTTGCCGAAAACGCCCTGGCCGGAGTCGTAGGCCTGGCAGTTCTTCAGCGGCAGCGGCAAGGCCGGGTTGCCGCAGTCGAGCGCGAAATCGTTGAGCAAAGAGTAGCTGTAGTTGCCCCCGCCGTTGTACAGATTGATCAACTGGTCATTCACCCGCGTCAGGTCGTAGCCGAATTTGAGGGAGTGGTGCCCGTGCAGCCAGTTGAAGTTTTGCGAGACCTGCCAGCGCTTTTCATCGGGATAGGCGGCGCGTGGCAAATAGTACGACTTGCCGAAGTTAACGCCGTTGGTGACGCTTATGTAGGGAGGGGGCCCGTTCGCGCTCACCTGTTCGAAGTCGCGTCCCCATTGGAAGCGCAACTCGCTCACCAACAGGGGCGTCACCATCGAGGTCCAGCGCGCAATCACGGTTTCGGTCGCGATGGCCTCGGAACCGTTGGCGCTCTCGTGGTAGCCGTGACTGGGAGCCGTCTGCAACCCGTTGGGAGTATCCCACCTCAGGATGTTCAACGTAGTGGAAATCTGGTTGCGCGGGCCAGCGTTCCAATCGACGCGGGACAAACCGATCCACTGGTTCGCCTGGCGGTTTTGCGGGCCGGTCAGCCCTCGGAAAAAGTTCTGCACGTTGCTGAATCCCGGCGCGGTCCCCGGCGCGGTCAGGAACGTCGAGGAGTAGGGCACGACCACGGCTGGAAACACGCGTTTCTGCTCGTCGTAGCTCAGGAAGTAGAAGAGCTTGTCCTTCTTAATCGCTCCCCCAGCGGAGGGACCGAACTGCTGGCGGCGGTCCTTGGGCTTCGGCGGCAGACCGAGCCCGATCAGGGCCGGAGCGATGACGAAGTTGGCTGCGTTCAGGGAGTCATCCCGGATCAGGTAGAAGAACGTGCCGTGCAACTGGTTGGTGCCGGACTTGGTGACCGCGTTCACCACCCCGCCCGCCGACCGCCCGTACTGGGCCGAGAAATTGCTGGTGCCCACTTGGAACTCCTGGATGGCTTCCGAGCTGACGGCGTAGGCCACGCGCGTGCGGCCTTTGGCTTCCGAGAAGAAGGCCTGGTTGTTATCCATGCCGTCGATCATGTTGTTGTTGTACAGGCCCGAAATGCCGCGGAAGCTGATCAGCCCGTACTGGCCGTCGCCGGTGGCCCCCGGGGTGGTCATCACAAAGAAGTCCCAGCGCCGCCCATTGAGCGGCAGGTTCATCATGTCGTTCAGGTTGATCACCGTGCTGGCTTCGGTCTTATCGGTCTCCACCGCGGCGGTGTTCTCGCTGACGGTCACGGTTTCTACGGCCATCGAGACCGACATCGATAGATCGACCACTGCCCGGGCGCCGACCGCCAGCGTGATCCCCGTGCGCACCAGGTTGGCAAAGCCGGATTTCGAAGCGCGAACCTCGTACTCACCGGGCTGGAGCGCCACTACTTCATAGCGGCCGGCCTCGTTGGACCGGACCACCCGCGCCACGTTGGTACCCACGCTCCGCACGGTCACTTCCACGTCCGGCATCACGGCGCCGCTCGGATCGGTGACCACCCCTGAGATGCTGCCGGTGCCGGCCGAGGCCTGGGCGAAAGCCACGGAACTCGTGGCGCAGAGCACTCCCACAACCAGGAGTAGCGGTCCCCAGGCGCGGAGCTGCCCGAGGCGCAAGAAGTTGGCGCAGAGAATCCTCTTCATATGTGTCCCCCTTCAGAAGCGACCACTCGTAGTAGCTCAGGATGACGCAGACCATGGCGGAAAGTCAAGTTCGCCAACACCCCTTGGAACATCGGTAGCCACTCCAATGTCTAAAGGTTTCAGAGAACGGAGGCTCCATGCCGGACGATGGCAGGATTCGGGCACCGCTGGTCTGCCGCGGTCTGATCCGCCTGGCGAGCTGGGTGGCGCCCCGGCGCGGGCGTGGTGAATGGCGCGCCAAGTGGGACTCCGGCGTACGCGACTGGTGGATTCTGGCCGAGCGCGGCGAGCTGACCGGCGACACGCAGGCGCAGATCATCCGCCATTGCTGGGGCGCTTTCCGAGATGCGTTCTGGCTGCGCTTCAGCCGGAAACAGCTCCGTCATTTGGTTCGTGGTCCAGCCTTTCTGCTGGTTACCGCCGCGGCCGTGCTGCTGGTTGTGGCGGTCTTGACGCGCGGGTTCATGGCCACTCGCGGCCTGTTGGGCGGGCGGGAGGACGCGCTGGTCGGGCACACGTTTGCGATCGTGTTCGGCTTGGCCATCGGCATCGTGCTGGTGGCCGTGGGCCGTCTGTCCCTGGGCCGTTACGGTTGGCGGTATTGGTCCTTCCTGGTGTTGAAGACCATCGCGGTGATGGTGCTTGTGCCCCTGCTGTGGATTGAAACCGGCACCGCCATGCGCGCCCACCTGCCGAGCGCCCCGCTGCGGGTGCTAGTTGGCGGCCTGCTGTTCACGATGGTTTTCATGGGCGCTTTCGGATGCGCCCTGTTGTGGAGCTTCGCCGACCAGAGGCGGCGCTGCCCGGTGTGCCTTCAGCGGCTGGCCATGCCGGTCACGATGGGGTCATGGGCCAGCGTGTTTGAACCGGTCACCACA
>Ga0315282_10005603_pt1 | contig 21318 bp, 19 predicted proteins | sample YL17G07_20_MG_FD_203693 | JGI IMG/M metagenome (GOLD analysis project Ga0315282, IMG submission 203693) | Sediment microbial communities from Yellowstone Lake, YNP, Wyoming, USA - YL17G07_20 | ecosystem: Environmental > Aquatic > Freshwater > Lake > Sediment | place: USA: Wyoming | collected... | reverse complement strand
CGCACCTCCCCCGCGCTGCCGCTGTCGCGCCAGCGCTCGACTCTACCTAAGGAATTGTAGCCGCCGACGTAAGGAGGCGGAGGCCATCGGAGTCCAGCCGGCCGGCCTCTTTCCGCCTCCTTACGTCGTCGGCTACCATTCCTGGTGAGAAATGCAGTCTAGAACTCTTGCGGCAATTCGCTCAGTTCGGCCAGCGAGAACACCGGGCCGTCCTTGCAGACGTACCTGGGACCGATGTTGCACCGGCCGCAAATCCCGATCCCGCATTTCATCCGCATCTCCAGCGAGAGAAGAATCCGTTGGGGCGGGAAGCCCAGTTCGGCAAGAACAGGCAACGTGTACTGGATCATGACGGGCGGGCCGCAAACCAATGCATAGGCGTTTTCGGCCGCGGGCGCGACCTGCCTGGTCACGGCCGGTACAAAGCCGACGCGCCCCGACCACTCGCCCTCGGCCGCGTCCACGGTGACCGCCACCTCGATGTCGTCGCGCTTCTGCCACTCTTGAAGTTCCTCTTTGTAGAGGAGCAGACCCGGACGCCGCGCGCCATAGACGACGCTCAAGCGTCCGAAGCGCGCACGGTTTTCCGGCGCCATCACATAGACCGCAAGCGCCCGCAGGGTGGTGAAGGCAAATCCGCCGCCGATGATGACCAGGTTGCGGCCCTCCAGCGCGGCGATCGGGAAACCGTTGCCGAGCGGCCCGCGAACACCGAGGGAATCCCCCGCACGAAGATTGTGGATCGCCGACGTGACGATCCCCGCGCGATTGATCGTGAACGCCAGCGTCTCGCCCTCGGTCGGCGATGAGGCAATGCCGATCGGCACCTCGCCGCGGCCGGCCAGCGATACTTCGGCGAATTGTCCGGGGATGTATCGGAATTGCGCGGCGTCTTCGTCGCGCAGGAACCGCAAGACAAAGGTCTTCAGCCCGCGATCATCGGTTTCGGTCCGGATCGCTTCGATTGTTGTCGGAATCGGCAGATACGGGTTGCTCACGTTATTCCTCGTCGTAGGACAGGTTGGCAACCTGTCCTACTACAGACCTCGTTCAGCGTCCGCAGCCAGCGGCGCATATCGTTCCCCGCCGGGCAAACACGAATGCACCGCCCGCAGCCCACGCACGCGATCTGGCCGAAGTTCGCCGGGAAATACGACAGCTTGTGGAGTATCCTGTGGCGACAGCGCTGCAACCGCTCCGGGCGCGGATTGTGCCCCGACGCGTGAAGCGTGAAATTCGGGAACGCGCAGGTGTCGTAGTTGCGAATGCGGCGCCCTGTCGAACCCGCGACCTCGTCCTGAATGTCGAAACAATGGCACGTCGGGCACAGGAACGAGCACGCTGCACAACCCAGGCACATTTCGCAGAACGCTTGCCAGCAAGGATCGTCGAACGCTCCCGCGGCGCGGCGGACGATTTGTTCGACGTCGGCCACGGTCGGCATCTCCGCCGCCGCACGTTCGGCCCATTGCTCAACCTGGCCGAGCAACTGTGCGTCGGCTTCAGGAAAATCGAAACCCGCGAGAAGCGCCGCGCCCCGCTCGGTCACGAGGTCCACAACGAACGCGTCGCCGCAATCCGACAGGAAGAGATCCGCGCCCGCGTGATCGTTCGGCGCGCCGCCGACCGAAGTACAAAAGCACGTCGGTCCGGCAATGGTGCAACCCATCACGACAACCACCGTCGCTTCGCGCCGCCGCGCATAATAAGGATCGCGATAGTCCTTCCCGAGGAAAACATGATCGAGCAGCGTCAGGCTTCGCGCTTCGCAGGGCCGCACGGCGAAGAGCACGACGGGACGAATCTCGCCTGTCGCCTCGGCCACCTGGCGGTCGGGCGCGGCCTTGAAATCGAATCGCAGCAGCGCCTCGCACGGCTGAAAAAACAGCCGCTTGGCCGGCGATCGCGTGTTGCGATAGTCGAGCGCGATCTCGTCGGCCGATCGGACCGTCTCGAATTCGACGGCTTCGCGTCGCACCGGCGCAATCGCGTCGCGCTCGGCCGCCCATCGCCCGATCAGTTCGCCCAGTTTATCTTTTGCGAGAATCACCCGCCGCATTTCAGGCTTCACTCGGTTCATCCTTCGACCCCAGTGTGTATGCCTCGTTGGCCCGGTGCAAAGACTGCGGGGCCAGATCATCGAACGCCCACAAGGGGCTAGGCTACGGGTTCCTTTCTCGGCTTCATTCCGCAATCCAAAATCTAAAATCCAAATGACAGGTTACCAACCTGTTCTACACGTTGGTAATAAAATCCTCGGGATCGTCCATGTTGAACGTCGCGAGTGGAGGCTTTTCGTTCGGGTCGGCGCCCGAGACATAACCGAATCGCTCGCGCACCTCGCGCTCCAACCGCTTGAAAAGGTGCCGCACGTCAACCCCCACCGGACACGCCTCCACGCACGCGCCGCAATCCACGCACCGTCCCGCCTGGTGCATCGCCCGCATCAGGAGCCACAGTGCATTGTCGCTGGGCGTGGGCGACGTGCCGATCCAGCGCGGTCCCGCCTGGTCGGCGCGACACTCGCGGCAATAGCACAGCGGACAGACATTGCGGCACGCATAGCAGCGAATGCACTTGGCCGCCTCGGCCTGGAACCGCGCCCATCGCTCCACGCGATCGGGTTGCGGCGCGGCGGCTTCTTCGGCAGCCGGCGGTCGCGCCTCCCCTTCGAGCAGAAGATCATCGTACCTCGGCGTCGGCGTCGCGCAGCTTTTGCACGATTGCCGCAGCACTTCTTCGACCGGCCATTCCCAGCGCCGGCTCCCGGTCACGACCACAAGCGTGTCACCGGCGATTCGAGCCGAATCAATTTCGGCGCCGCCCACCAACCGTTCGACCTTGCCGCGATCTATCATTCCCCGGCACGGCACGCCCACGATGACGAGATTCTCGCGCGCCAGCCGCCGCTCTTTGAGCATGTTGACAATCGCGCGACTGTCGCAGCCTTTCGCGAACACCGCGATCCGGCGCGGATTGCCGTTCAGAAACACCGCCAGGTTCATCCCGCACGAGCGGTCCCACGTCAGGCGCTCCGCCTCGCCCGCGTTTCGCACGAAACAGGGCGCATTCCGCAAGGCGATCGGACCGGCCTCGAATCCCAGGACCAGTTCCACTCGCCCCTCGTCGAGCAACCGGCGCGCGGTCTCCCTGATTTGCAGGACCACTGAGGTCACATCATTCACCCTTCAAGCGGGACAAGTTGTTGGCCGATTGCACCCGCCTAATCCAAAATCCAAAATCGAAAATCCAAAATTGAATGACCGGTTGCCAACCTGTCCTACAGCCTCTTCACCAGTTGCTGCGCCGGGCCCATCGCGCGCACCTTCTCGGTCACTTCGCGAATCAGTTCGGCAAAGCGCCCGCCCTCCGCGGCCGAGACCCACGAGAAATGGACGCGCTCGGTTTCGAAGCCCGCCTCTTCGAGCAGCGTCTTGAGCAAAGCAAATCGTCGGCGCGCCACCAGGTTGCCCGACAGATAGTGGCAGTCGCCCGGATGACACCCCGAAACGAGCACCCCGTCGGCCCCGCGCTGGAGCGCCGCGAGAATGAACATCGGGTCCACGCGCGCCGAGCACGGCACCCGGATCACGCGCACGTTGGGCGGATATTGCAGGCGGCTCACTCCCGCCAGATCGGCCCCCGCATAGCTGCACCAGTTGCAGAGAAAGGCCAGAATCTTCGGTTGAAACGCAGCCGGATTTTGGATTTTAGATTTTGGATTTTGGATTTCGCTCATTATCCATCATCCGCTGTTCATTCTCAACGCTCGCCTGGATTGCGATACGACCCGTCGCTTTTGCATTTCATTCATAATTCATCATTGTTCTGCGAACGCTTCGATCATCGTCCAGATCTGTGAATCGCTCGAACCGCGCACCATGATCGCGCTGGAACGGCACGACGCGGCGCACGCACCGCATCCTTTGCACAACACTTCGTTGACCACCGCCACGCCTTTCGTCGCGTCTATGGAGATCGCGCTGTAAGCGCACAGCGTTTCGCACTGTCCGCAACCCATGCAGCGGTTCGACAGGACATAGGAAACCGTCGCGGGCGCTTCGACCTTGTCGCGAACGAGGATCGTCATGGCGCGACCCGCCGCCGCGCGCGTCTGCGCGATCGTGGCGCGGATGGGCTTGGGACCGTGGGCCAAACCCGCGACGAAAACGCCCTCGGTCGCAAAATCCACCGGCCGCAGCTTGACGTGCGCCTCGAGGAAAAAGCGGTCCTCGTTGAGCGGCACTTTGAACAACTGCGCCAACGATTCGCCGTCGGCCGGAGCATCTATGCGCGCGCTCAAAACCAGACGGTCGGGATGAAGCCGCAGCTTTCGCCCCAGCACCGGATCGCGCAGCTCCACGTGCAACTGGCCGCCTTCGATGCTCACGCGCGGCTTGTCGGATGGGTCGTACAGGACGAATTGGACTTCCCGCTCGCGCGCCTCGCGATAGGCCTTTTCATAGAACCCATAGGTTCGCACGTCGCGGCAGAGGATGTACACTTCGGCCTTCGGATTGAGTTGCTTCGCCCGGAGCGCGTTGTGGACCGCGGCCGTGCAGCACACGCGGCTGCAATAGAGATGGCCGGTCTCGCGCGAGCCGACGCACTGGATCATCACAATCCGGTCGGGCACGCGCGCGCCCTCGCGGTCGAGTTCCTCTTCGAAATCAAGCTGCGTGACCACGCGCGCGTCCTGGCCGAAGAGATACTCGTTCGGGCGCGATTCGTTGCCGCCGATGGCAATGATCGCAACGCCGTGCTCAAGCGGCGCGCCGGCGCCATTGCCGCTGGTGCGAAGCGTGGTTTTGAAATTGCCGACAAAACCTTCGACCGACGCGATCTCGCTCTGCGTAAACACACGGATGCGTTGGTGACCGGTGAGTCGCTTTTCCAGCTCCGCGAGCAGCTCGTGAGGCTTGATGCCTTCGACCGTCGGCCCGAGCCGCCGCAAATGGCCGCCCAGCCGCTCCTGCTTTTCGACGAGGAACACGTCGAAGCCCGCGTCGGCGATCGCCAGCGCCGCGGTCATGCCCGCCAGCCCGCCGCCGACCACCAACGCCTTCTGCGTGACCGGAAGCATCTGCGGATAGAGCGGCTCGGCCAGTCGCGCCCGCGCCACGGCCATGCGCAGCAGGTCCTTGGACTTGTCGGTCGCGCGACCCGGCTCGCCCTGGTGGACCCACGAGCACTGGTCGCGGATGTTGGCCATCTCGATGAGGTGGCGGTTGAGTCCGGCCTGCCGCGCCGTCTCCTGGAACAGCGTCTCGTGGGTGCGCGGCGAGCACGACGCCACGACGATCCGATTCAGTTGGTGTTCGTGGATGAGATTGCGGATTCGCTCCTGCGTATCCTGCGAGCAAGTGTACAGATTGGTTTCGGCGAAAACGACGCCCGGCAGCTGCGAGGCATAGCGCGCCGCATCGGCCACGTCCACCACGCCGGCGATGTTGATGCCGCAATGGCAGACGAAGACGCCGATGCGCGGCTCGATCCCGCGCGTGTCTTCTTCGGCGGGGTAGGTTTTCGGCTCGACCCGGGTGCCGCGCGCTTCGGCAAGGAGGACCGCGGCACAACTGGCCGCCCCGCTGGCCTCCATCACCGACTCGGGAATGTCTTTGGGTCCGGCGAACACGCCGCACGCGAACACGCCGGGCCGGCTGGTGCTCAACGGATCGGTCGGCGCCGTCGCCGCGAAGCCGTGCTCATCGAGCTCGATGCCCGCCGCGTGCGCCAGCTCGGCCGCACCCCGCGCCGGCTGGAGCCCCACCGAGAGAACCACGAGATCATACTCCTCATTCTGAGGCGTGTCTTTCTCGCCGACGTATTGGACGAGCAGGTTGCCGGTTTCCGGGACTTCCTCGATTCCCGCCACCGCCGAACGCACGAAGCGAATGCCGGCCTTGCGCGCGCGTTCATAATACTTGTCGAAGTCCTTGCCGAACGTGCGCATGTCCATGTTGAAGATCGTGGCTTTGATCGCGGAGTCGTGTTCGCGGGTAACCGTCGCCTGCTTGACCGCACAGGTGCAGCAAACCGACGAGCAATACTCGTGACCGCGGTCGGTCAGGTTGCGCGAGCCAACACACTGGACAAAAGCCACCCGGCGCGGCGGCCTGCGATCCGAAGGCCGCTCGACGTGGCCGCTGAAAGGTCCGCTCGCACTCAGGATGCGCTCGAATTCCACGCTGGTGACGACGTTGGAAAGGCGTCCGTAGCCAAGCGGGCGTGCCCGGGTCGCGTCGAATTCGCAGAGGCCGGGCGCGAGGATGACGGCGCCGACTTCGATGCTCTCTTCGCTGGGTCGTTGCGTGTAATCAATCGCCTTGGCCTCGCACGCCAGCTCGCACTGGCCGCACTGCTCGCGATTGAGCCGCATGCACATCGCGGGATCAATCACCGGCGCGCGCGGGACGGATTGAAGAAAGGGCAGATAGATCGCACGCCGCCCGACAAGGCCCTTGTCATAGTCCGAACGCGCCGGGCGAGGTCGCCGCGTGGAGAACAGCTTCAGGTCAATCGCGCCGGTCGGGCAAACGCTCTGACACGCGCCGCACGTCAGGCACAATTCCGAAGGCGTGCCGAACGGCGTGCCGACGTCGCGCCGGATGCCGCGATGTCGAAAATTGATCACTTCCGCACCCGTCACGTCGGCGCAGACGCGCACGCACATGCCGCACAACACGCAGCTCTGTTTGTCCTGCACGAGGCGCGGATCGGGTTCGACGCCGAGCGTCCTCGCCATCTGGCGAATCTCGGGCGAGTCGGGGCAGCGCGCCAGGAGCAATTGCATGACCGACTGGCGCAGTTCGCGCACGCGCGGGCTCTGCGTTTCGACGCGCAGACCGTCCTCGACCGGCAGCGTGCAGGACGCGGTGACCTTGATCCAGTCAGGCGTCCAGCCCCTGCGCTGAATTTCGACCAGGCAGAGACGGCATGCGCCGTATGGCTCGAGCCCCGCGCGCCAGCAGAGCGTCGGAATCTCGATGCCGGCCTTGCGCACCGCTTCGAGCACGCTGGCGCCGCCGGAGGCCTCGATCTCGCGACCGTCTATGGTAAAATGTACGACGCCTTGATCCATTGGCTTACTTCACTCTTCGTCTTTCGCTCTTCGCATCGGTCGGACCTGTCGGACCCGTCAGACTCGTCGGACCTGCCGGACCCGTCGGACCTGTCGGACCCGTCAGACCCGTCAGACTCGTCAGACCCGTCGGACCCGTCAGACCCGTCGGACCTGTCCTACTCCACAGCAATCGCGTCGAACTTGCAGCTTTCGCGGCAGATGCCGCACTTGGTGCATTTCTCGGCGAGGATGCGATGCGGCGATTTCGCCACGCCCTCGATCGCGTCAGCCGGGCAGCGCCGCGCACACAACGTGCAGCCCGTACACTTCTCCTCGACGACCCGAAATTGAATCAGCGCCTTGCACGAATGCGCGGGACAGCGCTTCTCGTTGATGTGCGCTTCGTATTCATCGCGGAAATATTTCAGCGTGCTCAACACGGGATTCGGTGCGCTGGTGCCCAACCCGCAAAGCGATCCGTTGGCCACCACGTCGCAGAGTCTTTCGAGCAGCGGCAGATCGTCGGGCCGCCCTTCGCCCGTGCAGATGCGGTCAAGCACCGCCCCGATCTGCTTGAGTCCCTCCCGACACGGCGCGCATTTGCCGCACGATTCCTTGATCAGAAAATCCGTGAAGTAGCGCGCCACGCCGACCATGCACGTGCTTTCGTCCATGGCGATCATGCCGCCCGAACCCATCATCGAGCCGACGCGCGTGAGCTCGTCGAAATCCACCGGCAGATCCACCAGCGATTCGGGAATGCAGCCGCCCGACGGTCCGCCTGTCTGCACCGCTTTGAAACGGCGGTCCTCGGGCGCGCCGCCGCCGACGTCATGAACGATCTCGCGAAGCGTCATGCCCATCGGCACTTCGACCAGCCCGGTGCGCCGAATCTCACCGACCAGCGAGAACACCTTGGTCCCCTTGCTCCTCGCCGTGCCGATCGAGGCAAACCACTTCGGCCCGCGCTGGATGATCACGGGGACGTTGTTCCACGTTTCGACGTTGTTCAGGACGGTGGGTTTCCCCCACAGGCCGCTTTCGGCCATATGGATGTGCTTGGCGCGAGGCTCGCCCGCCTTGCCTTCAATCGAGGCGATGAGCGCGCTCGATTCCCCGCAGACAAAGGCTCCTCCTCCCCGCGCCAGTCGCACATCAAACGAACAATCGGTTCCGAAAATGCCCTCCCCCAGAAGGCCGCACTCGCGCAGCTGCGCAATCGCCGTTTCGAGCTTGCGGATCGCTTCGGGATACTCGGCGCGCACGTAAATGTAGCCCATGTTCGCGCCGACGGCATAGGCGCCGATCAGCATCCCTTCGAGCACGCTGTGCGGATCGCCTTCGAGGATGCTGCGGTCCATATACGCGCCGGGATCGCCTTCGTCGGCGTTGCAGATGACATACTTGACCGGCGACTTGAATTTGGCGGCCGAGGCCCACTTGCGCCCGGTCGCGAACCCGCCGCCGCCCCGTCCGCGAAGCCCCGACTCGCTCACCGCGGCAATCACCTCGTCGCGCTTCATCGCGGTCAGCGCCTTGTGGGCCGCAAAGTAACCGCCGCGCGCGACGTATTCCTCGATCGAGGCCGGATCGAGAAAACCGCAGTTGCGAAGCGCGATCTTGAGCTGCTTGGCGAAAAAAGGATGGCGGTCATAGCGGCACACACTGCCGAACGCGCCGTTGAGTTGCGGATCGCAATAGGCTTGATACGTGTCGTCAATCAGCCGATGCTCCTCGAACATCGCGTACAGAGCGCGCTCGGGCGTGACCGTGTCGTTGCGAATGTCGTCGAGAATCGCGGCGACTTGCGCGGGCGAAACCTTGCCGTACGCGATGCGGGGCCGACCGGGGCGGAGCACTTCGACCAGCGGCTCTTCCTGGCAAAGACCGATGCAGCCGGTCTCGGCAACCAGCGCATCGAGTCCGAACGCCGCGATTGCCTCGCGGATCGCCTCGAGCGTTGCTCTCGCGCCCGAGGCCTGGCCGCACATGCTCATCCCGACTGTGATTTTCGGTCGGTCGGGATAGAGCTGCGCCTGGCCTTCGCGAGCGGCTGCCTCAAGATCGTTTATTGTCACAATTCGGGTCATCATGGCTCAGCGTCGGTCATCGGGTCTGGGGTATCGGGTCTGGGGTCTCGAACACTTTCACGGCCTCTGGTCAGTTCAGCGTTCAGCGTTCATAGTTCGGCGTTCCTTACTTATGCTTTTCCAGGATCTTCTCCATCATGCTCGGCTTCACGTCGCCGAAGACCGCGTCGCCGATCTTCACCACCGGCGCCAGGCTGCAACAGCCCAGACACCGCACCTCTTCGAGCGAGAACCGCCGGTCGCCGCTGGTCTCTCCCGGCGCCAGGTCCAACTCGCTTTCGAACCAATCGAGCAGCCGCCCGGCCCCGCGAATGTGGCAGGCCGTCCCCGTGCACACGCTGACGATGTGCCGCCCGCGGGGAACCAGGCTGAACGACTCGTAGAAAGTCGCCAGCCGGTAGAGGTGGCTCAGCGGCGCCTTGATCCGCCCGGCGACGTAGCGCAGGATCGGCTCGGGCAGATAGCCCCACTCGCGGTTGATGTCCTGCAAAATCGGCATCTCGGCTCCGCCCACGCCCTCGTAACGCGCAAGAACGGCCTCGACGCGCGCCGCCTCTTCGGCATTCAGCTCGACCGTCGTGGGCGACAGCTCGAAGTAAGGCCGATTCTGCACCAGGCATCGCTCGACGCAGTCGCCGCAACCGGTGCACTTGGTCAGGTCCACGTAGCGCGGCCGTTTCGCCACGGTCGCCGCGAAATGTCCCGGTTCGCCCCGGAGCTCTTTCAGTTCCGCCATCGTGAGCAGCCGGATGTTCGGATGGCGCGCGACCTCGACCAGCTTGGGCGAGAGAATGCACATCGCGCAGTCGTTGGTCGGAAACGTCTTGTCGAGCTGGCTCATCATGCCGCCGATCGAAGGCCCTCGCTCGACCAGGTAGACAAAGAAACCCGACTCGGCCAAGTCGAGCGCCGACTGGAGGCCGGCCACACCGCCGCCGACCACCAGAACCGATCCGACCTTTTCCGTGCTGCTGACTGCGGACATCGCGCGTCACACGCCCTCGCCCGAAGCCGCCGGAGGCTCTTCGGACGAATTGAAAAATGAAGGTGGCGTCAGCGAAACGATCAGCCGTGCAGGCTCCTCGCCGACGTTCTCGACCTTGTGTGGAATGGTTCCGTCCCAATGAAAGCTGTCGCCGGCCTCGACCAGAAACCGATCCTGGCCAAAGAAAGCTTCGAGCCTTCCGCTCACCACATAATGACATTCCTCGCCCTTGTGGCTGTGATAGGCGACCTCGGGCTGGCCGGGTTGGCGGACCGGAATGTCGAGAAGGAACATCTCGATCTCGCCGTTGGGCTGGCACGACACGAATTCGACCGTGCGACCATCGGTGGCGAAGATCGTTCGCGTGCGCTGCGGGGGCTTGAGCACGCGCGGCTGGCTTTCCTCGTTGAGGAAGAAGAAAGTGAGCGGCATGCGTAGCGTGTTGGCGATTTTTTCGAGCGAGGCCAGCGAAGGCGAAGTGTTGCCGTTCTCCACGTTGCAGAGGAAGCTTTTCGAAAGGCCCGTCCCTCGGGCCAAATCATTGATGGTCATATCTTTGGCCTGCCGGACGGCTTTGATTTTCGGACCAATGGAGACCACGGCGACCTAGTGAATTAAATCACCATTTCTCAGCAATCTTCGTGAATCAAATCACAAGTATTCTCATATAGAACGAATTTCATTATGTCAATACTTTTTCGCTTGACTGTGCGTATTTGTGTGCTCCAGTATGCTTTGTGAAATATGTATCAAAGAATCCGAGCGTGATTGAATTGATTGTGAAATAATGCGCAAACAGGCGCCCCAAAAATGCCTACCAAACCGTTCGCTCAAGTCACCTCACCAGAAAACGGCTCCACGACCCCAGTTGATCATGCCTTCGCTCGTGCGGTCGCCTCTCGCACCGGCGGCCGACAGATTCTGTGTTGCTTTGCCTGCGGAACCTGCACGGCCGGCTGCCCGGTGGCCGAAATGGACGAGCGCTACAATCCGCGCCGCATCATCCGCATGGTGCGCCTGGGCCTCAAGGACGAGGTCTTGAAGTCGGAGTTCATCTGGCTGTGCGCCGGCTGCTACACCTGCCAGGAGCGTTGTCCCCAGGGAGTCCACGTGGCCGAGGTCATGCGGACTCTGCGCAATATGGCCGTCGAAGAAGGCATCGTCCACCCGGCCTTCAAGGCCCAGGCCGAACTGATCCGCGGCATGGGACGGATTTACGAGATCGAAGACTTCGACAACAAGAAGCGCGCGCGGGCCGGTTTGCCCGAGCTGCGCAAGAAGATCGAAGACATCAGGACGCTGTTCGAAAGGCAGAAGTTGAATGAGCGACTCGGGTAACGGAAGCCAGCGCCCCTATGCCCTCTACCTGGGATGCACCATTCCGGCGCGCGTGCAACACTTCGAGATCGCGTCGCGCAAGGTCGCCCAGAAACTCGGCCTTCGGCTCGTAGATATTCCCGATTTCGCCTGTTGCGGCTATCCCATCGCCTCGCTCGATGCGCGGACGGCGCGGCTTCTGGCCGCCCGCAACCTGGCGCTGGCCGAGAAAGCCGGCTGCAACATCCTCGCCCTTTGCACCGCCTGCACGGGGTCGCTGACCGAGGCCGCCCACGAACTGGCCAACGACCCCGAACGGCTCGAAAGCATCAACCGCGATCTGGCGACGATCGGCCTGCGCTATACGGGCGGGGTCAAAGTGCGCCACCTCGTGCGCGTACTGTGGGAGGAGATCGGCCGCCAGAAGATCGAGGGGACGATCGTCCGCCGATTGAAAGACGTTGTCCTGGCGCCTCACTATGGCTGCCACTATCTCAAGCCCTCCGAGGCGCACGGCGATTTCGAAAACCCCGAAGCGCCCCACACGCTCGACGACCTGATCCAGTGGACCGGCGCCCGCACGCTCGAGTATCCGGGGAAGCTGAAGTGCTGCGGCGGTGGCGTGCTGGCCGCGGACGAGAAGCTCGCCCTTTCAATCAGCCGCAACAAGCTGCGCGAGATCGCCCACCGCCACGCCGACGCGATCACGCTGATCTGTCCTTTCTGCAACATCATGTACGACACCAACCAGAAGAAGATCGAGACCACGTTCGGCGTCGAGTTCGGGATACCCGTCCTCTTCTTCCCGCAGGTGCTGGGGCTGGCGATGGGATTCGAGCCGCGCGAACTGGGGATCGCCATGAACCGCGTCCAGCCCAAAACTCTGCTCGACAAGATCGGGATCAAGTGAACGTAGCACAGGCGTCCCGCCTGTGGATTTCCCGATTCACCGGCGGGGCACTCCTGTTCGGCATCTTGTACGGCGGAACCTCTTCGAAGCAAAATCGGGCTTGATTTGGCCTATGAATGAACAATACTGTCGGGATGAAGGCGGGTTTTGCAAAAGGCTCCATTGTCCATAACAGAAAAAAAGGCGAAACGTGGACATCGTCATTGACACATCTGCCTTGCTTGCCGTCATCGTTGCTGAGCCGGAACGGGATCGAATCGTCCAACTGACGGAGAGACACACGCTTATCGGTCCAGGCTCGATCCCTTGGGAAGTTGGGAATGCATTCTCGGCCATGCTGAAGCAGCGCCGCCTGGAGTTGGCTGAAGCGCAGAAAGGGCTAAAGATTTTTCAAGCGATTCCTTTGCGGCTCGTTCGAGTGGATCTGGAAAACGCTATGTCCATAGCCGACCAAACCGAATCCTACGCGTATGACGCCTACGTGCTCGATTGTGCCGTTCGCCATGCCGCACCCGTGCTGACTTTGGATCGCGGGCTACAACGCGCGGCACGGAAAATCGGCGTCAAGTTGCTGGAGGTTTGAGATGCAAATCTACACCTATTCCGAAGCGAAGCGAAAACTCTCCAACGTCCTGGACAAGGCCGAATCCATTGGAAAGGTGATCATCCGCCGAAAGGACGGAAAATCTTTTGCGTTGATTCCCGAAAAACCCCGCCGCTCCCCTCTCGATGTTCCGTCAATCCATGCGGATGTTTCCACAGTAGAACTTGTCGGGATCGTGAGAAAAGGGAGGCGCAAAATCCGGGGGTGGGGAAAGCGCCTCGAAAGTCCCGCGTCTCACGGTCGTCGCTGAATCGCGGGCGATTTCGGTGTTGCTGAACGGTAGGCAGGACACTTTTGTCCCGGACCTTATCACCGGCGCGGTTCGCCGTGTATGCGCGACTTGTCTTGTCGGGCAAGTTTCCTGATTTCCTTGTATCGAAAGCAGTTGACCGTGTGGTCATTCACCATGCCAACCGCTTGCATATACGCATAGCAGATCGTCGAACCGATGAATTTGAATCCCCGTTGCTTCAAGTCCTTGCTCATCCGGTCGGAGAGCTCGGTTCTGGCCGGCAGTTCAGCCAGGGATTTCCAGGCATTCTGTTTTTGCGTGTAATTGACATAGCGCCACAGGAACGAATCGAACGAGTCAAACGCCGCCCGGATGTCCAGCACCGCGCGCGCATTCGCAATGGCCGATTCGATCTTGAGGCGGTTGCGCACAATGCCGGGGTCGGCGAGCAGGCGTCGGATGTCGCGTTTGGAATAGCGCGCGACTTTTTCAACGTCGAAGCGGTCGAATGCCGCGCGATAGCGGTCCCGTTTCTTGAGGATGGTCAGCCAACTCAATCCGGCCTGCGCCCCCTCGAGGACGAGCATCTCGAACAGATGCCGGTCGTCATGCGCCGGCACGCCCCACTCGTCGTCGTGATACGCGATGTATAGAGGATCACTGCCACACCATGCACATCTTTTCCGCATATTCTCCCTTGGGCCAGCGATTATGTAGTCTGAACAAGCCGACAAACGCAGACTGATTCTGCCGGGCGAAGCCGGTCAAGCAGATTCGGTCTGGCGGTAACCAGCGGCTTAAAGGCTGTGTTGGTTGCCGATGCGCAATATGGTTAGCAGTGCCGGTACCACGGTGCGTGCAATGCATTCTATGGTGAGCGGACGTTGACGGAACCCACATGATAGCGCCAACTCAATTGGTATCCTGTCCCCGGCTTACAAACTATTAATCACCGCGAAGCGCCTCCCACCGGAGGAACGCGATTACATCTGGCGGTGTCGGGCTGGATACACGAGACCCTGGTGCGGCGCGCTTCCATGCGAAATCTCCCGAGAGCCGGTCATGAAGCCTCTCGAACTCGCAAAACATTGTGTCATCTGAGAGCTGTTTGCGGATGTCTTTGATGTAAGACTGCAGAGCGAGCCAATAGTTGCACACGTCCACCGAGAAGGCCGTCGCCACCAAATCGGTATCCAGATACCCGCCGCGCATAAGATGCCCGAGTGTCTCGAAGAAAACGAGAACCGTGTCGTCCAGTTGGCGTGAATTTGGGTCGGAAAGAAGCGTGTTAGCCAACTTGGCGCGCTTGCGGTGCATATCAGTCGATTCATACTGCGCGGAGAGCTGAAGCAAAAGCTGCGTACAGGTTAACTTTTTTGAGGCGCGAATTTGCCACCACACTGCGAAGAAAGCGCAGCCCACAGCGGCCCAAGTGCCCCAAGCGGTGACAGCTACGTAGAATGCCTCGTTCTCGTTCATGGGTGATCTACATGGAAAGCGTGAAATCGCCTACTACTGTTGATACGATATCGGTGACAAGACACGAATAACTTTCTTACGGCAACCAGCGTGATCCGAATTCTGTATTCCTTTTGGACAAAACAGTGCGACAGACGGCGGGCAGGAGCGGCCAAAGCCCGTCGCCGCATTTTGGCGGGAGCCCGTGCACGTTTCTTGTCGTCGGCCTCATGTTTGTTATTTCCCAAACCGCCGCCGCCGATTTGCTACATCCAGTGCTTGGGCAGAGGGTAGGGCCGTGGCCCTTCGCGCGTCAAGATGAAAAGGGCCCGTTTGAAAATCGGGCGACAGGCACGGGCCAAAGAACGGCCACGAGCCAGTCCCCGATTTTCTCCGTTCAGGGGCGGAACGTCTTCAAGACGAGTTCGGAGACGGCCCGGTAGTGCTTCGCGTTGCCGGAACGCAGCGTCTCGCGGCGCTCGACTACCGCCGCCTCTCTTCCCCGGACGCGTTTTTCGTGCTTGATTTGAGGGTGGATTTCGGCATTGATAGCGTAAAGCGGTTGCGGTTTCGCGAGCGCGCCGCCGAGCGAAGCGTTGGAGCGAGAGAACGGGATGTTGAGTGAGGCTGTTCGAGGCGGACTCCGCGAAATTGTCGGCGCCCCCCATTTCCAGGATTCCCTCGAAGACCGCATTTCCTATTCCTACGACGCAACGCTCTATGAGGCGCTGCCCGGCGCCGTGGTCTATCCCGGATCGGTCGAAGAAATCGCGGCGATTCTGCGCCTGGCCAACGAAGAGCGCTTCGCCGTGACGCCGCGCGGCGCGGGAACCGGCCTTTCGGGCGGCTCGGTCCCCTTGCGCGGCGGCGTGGTGATGGTCCTGACGCGCCTCAACCGCCTGATCGAAATCAGCACGGACGATCTCTATGCGGTTGTCGAACCCGGCCTGATCACCGCCGACTTCGCCGCCGCCGTGGCCAAGCGCAACTTGCTCTATCCGCCCGATCCGGCCAGCCAGGCGGTTTCGACCATGGGCGGCAACGTGGCTGAGAATGCAGGCGGACTGCGCGGACTCAAGTATGGTGTGACGAAACACTATGTCCTCGCGCTCGAAGTGGTGACGCCCGAGGGCGAGGTTCTCCACACCGGCGCGACCACGGTCAAATGCGTCACCGGCTACGACCTGACGCAACTGATGGTCGGCTCCGAGGGGACGCTCGGCGTGGCCACAAAGATCTGGTGCAGGCTGGTGCCGATGCCCGAACACAAAGAGTCCATGCTCGCGGTGTTTGCCGACATGGACGACGCCGCGCGGTCGGTGGCCGCGATCATTCGCTCGGGCGTCATCCCGGCGACGCTCGAATTTCTCGACCACGTGACGATCAACGCCATCGAGGATTTCAAGAAAATCGGTTTGCCGCGCCAGGCCGAGGCGATCCTGCTCGTCGAAACCGACGGCCGGAAATCGGCGGCGCGCGCCGAGGCCGAAACCGTCGTGGCGATCCTGCGCGAAAACCATGCGCAGTCGGTTCGCACGGCGGCCAACGAGGACGAGCGCATCGAGCTCTGGCAGGCGCGGCGCTCAGCCCTTTCCTCGCTCGCGCGCGTTCGTCCCACGACCATACTCGAAGACGCCACCGTGCCGCGAAGCCGCGTCCCCGACATGGTCCGAGGCGTTCGCGAGATCGCCGCGCGCAACCGGCTGACGATCGGCAATTTCGGCCATGCGGGCGACGGCAATCTCCACCCGACCGTGCTGACCGACGCGCGAAACAAAGAGGAGTTTGCGCGCGCCGAGAAAGCCACCGAGGAGATTTTTGCCCTGGCGCTTTCGCTCGGCGGCACTCTGAGCGGCGAACACGGCATCGGCGTGGCCAAGGCGCCTTATCTGAAAAACGAGGTCGGCGAAGTCGGCCTCAAGGTCATGCGCGCGATCAAGCGCGCCCTCGATCCGAACAACATCCTCAATCCGGGGAAGATGAACCTCGAAGAAAAAGGATGAACGATGAACGAAAAGACAATGATGAATGATGAATGATGAACGGAAATCAGAACAATCTGAAACGCAGAAGCAGAGGCGCGGAACAGGAGACGTCGGGCGGAACATGAGTGATTCATCCTTCATCCTTCATCCTTCATCCTTCGAAGAAGTGTTTCGCTGTATGAAGTGCGGCCTTTGTCGCGAGGTCTGTCCGGTGTTTCTGGAGACGGGCCATGAGGCGATGGTTGCGCGCGGCCGGGTCCAACTGCTCAAGGCGTTGCTGGAAAACCGGCTCGACTTGAGCGACGGCCTGCGCGACCGCATCTACGCCTGCCTCAGCTGTAACGCCTGCCACGTGATCTGCCCGTGCGGCATCGAAGTCGAAGAGTTGATTCTCGCTTCGCGCGAGGCGATGGTGCGCGCCGGAAAGCCGCTGCCCGAGAGCCAGCAGACGCTTCGCGACCGCATCGTCGGGGAGCAGAACCCCTTCGGCGAGAAACGCGGCGAGCGCGCCGCCTGGTTGCCTGAGAAATATCGCAAGCCGCGGCCCTCGCCCGTCGTTCTCCATGCGGGCTGCGCGATTTCCTATGCCAACAATCGCGTGGGCAGGATGATCCTGCAGATTCTGGAGATGGCCGGCGCCGACTTCATGATGATGGGCGACGAAGAGGAATGCTGCGGCGATCCGATTCTGCGCATGGGCGACGTCGAGCGTGCTCAAGCCCAGCGCCGGCGCACCAGCGATGCCTACCGCCAGTGGGGCGTTGAGACAATTGTCACCCCCTGCGCCGGCTGCCTGAAAATGTTCAAACACTACTATGCCCAGCCTGCCACCACTCAGGACTCAGGACTCAGCACTCAGCACTCGGCTACAGGCTTGAGGCTACAGGCTACAGGCGACAGGCCACAGGCCACGGACGACAGGCTACAGGCTACAGGCGACAGGCCACAGGCCACAGACTATGAGCTACAGGCTGCGGCGCAGACGCCGAGGTCCGAAGCCTCAAGCCCCAAGCCTGTAGCCTGTAGCCTCAAGCCTCAAGCCTCTAGCCTACAGCCTTCCTTTCGCGTCCTTCACACGCTGGAATGGTTCGCCGAAATGCTCGCCGACGGACGCCTCAAGCCCAGGCAGAACCTCGCCAAACGCATCGCCTATCTCGACGGCTGCGACATCGGCCGTCACAGCGGAGTGTTCGAACCGCCGCGCCAGGTCTTGCGCGCGATCCCGGGCGTCGAGATCGTCGAGTTTCCCGCCCACCACGAATCGTCGCGCTGCTGCGGAGGGCCGCTCATGGCCGGCGACCCCGCGATGGCCGCCTCGATCGCCTCGAAACGCGTCCGCGAGGCGCTCGACGCCAGCGCCGAAATGATCGCCGTCGCCTGCCCCACCTGTTTCATCAATCTCAAGGAAGGCGCCAACCGAGCGGGCGTGAAAATCGAAATTCAGGACGTGACGGCGCTGCTGCACCGCACACTGAAGTGAACGCCTATTCTGTTCAATGCTCTTTTGACTTGTATAGGGAGAACTCTGGCTTGAGTACCGCTTTCGCAAATCCCTCCCTCATTTCTCGTTCGCGGTAGTCGGGAACGACTGAGATCGAAAACCCTTTGATGATCAATCATCCCTGTCAACTCGGATGCTGTTCAGTTTGTTATCCTCATATTGTTAGTCTGGTTGCATTTCCATGTCAACCCTCAGCAAAGGGGAAACTCCGGCCGGTCGGGGGAAGCGGGATTCGGAAGGAGTTTCTTTTCGGAGGGAGAAACGTGCCAATCCATCTCTTCGAGAGGGATCGCGCCAAGCAAAGGTTCTGCCCCATGCGGCAACTCGATGACTCTGACCTGGCAGACTCGCCCCTGGACTTCCACTTCGGCAATGCCAAAGACGCGGTAGTCGTGGCGGCCGCCATCGGCCGTGCGCACACGAAGGGTGCCGAGCTGTTCGAGCCTCAAGCGGCTGATAAGATCAACAGGAAGGGCTAATTCCACGGCACCCGAATCCACGAGTGCTTCACAAGTGACCTCCTCGCCGTGCCTCTCCGGCGGTAGAAAACGATTCTGCCAGTTCCTGACTTTGACTGGAACGCGAAACACACCCATTCGCAGCACCTCCCATGGTGATCGAGGGATGTCTGAATCTCTTCAGGAATAGAATTCGTGCCTCCAGCCTTTGACTACCGGAACAATTCACATTCAAACTTCTGCAAGTGCTTCAACAAGCCTGGCCGTTTCATCAGACCGCGACCACCATCTCTTCGCGGATGACTTTCTTGCGTTTGGCCTGGCGTCGGGCGATCTCGCGATTTGCCTCAATGACAAGTTGGATGGCTTCTTTCAAATTCTCGCGCGTTTCGTCGAGCGTATGGCCTTGCGTATTCGCTCCCGGTAATTCCTCGACGTAGCCAATCCACCACTTGCCATGATGTTCAAAGACCGCGGTGAACTTTGCCATTTTCATTTCTTCACTCCACGCCGATGAATCCTTCTCCGTGTTTTTGATCGTAAGGTATCCGCGGCCTGCTCCGCCAGTCTTTTTTGCTGGAACGTATTGGAACGCTCTGCAATCTTCTTGGTCAGGTGTGTGGGTCGTGGAGCTGATGGAAGTTCCTCAAGAAAGTCCCGAATACGTTCGTTGCAGCATGGCCGCGGCGATGGCGCTGGGCCTCAAGCCCGGGCGCTTTTGGCGCAACGCCCGCCTGCATTGCATCAACCTCCTGCTGACCTACGAAGACGGCTGTTCCGGTTCGTGCGCCTATTGCGGCCTGAGCCGAACGCGCGCGCATGACGAAACCTTCATTCGCGTCCACTGGCCGACCTATCCCCTCCAGGAAGTCATCGCGCGTCTGGCCGACTGCAAAGATGCGCGGCGCGTTTGCATCTCGATGGTCACCCATCGCCGCGCACTTGCCGACACCCTCGCCATCACCGGAGCGATCCGGCGCGCCAGTTCGATCCCCATTTCGGCGCTGGTCACGCCGACGCTCGTGGACGCGGGCGGCCTGGAACGGTTGCGCGCGGTCGGCATTGACAAGGTCGGGATCGCCATTGACGCCGCCACACCGCAACTTTTCGATCACCTGCGGGGAGCAGCGGCGGGCGGGCCTCATCGCTGGGCAACCTACTGGGAGCGGTTCGCCGAGGCGGTGACCGTCTTCGGACGCGGCAACGTTGGGAGCCATTTCATCGTCGGTCTGGGCGAAAGCGAGCGCGACCTGGTCGGTGCATTCCAGACGGTCCACGATCTCGGCGGAGTAAACCATCTGTTCTCTTTCTTCCCCGAGCCCGGCTCGCAGATGGATCGCGTCTCGCCGCCGCCGATGGATTCCTACCGGCGCGTTCAACTGGCCGCCCACGTGATTGATTTCGGCCTGGCCTCGGCCGACGATTTCACGTTTGATCCCGAAACCGGCAAGATTCTCTCGTTCGGCATCGCGGAGGCCGAGCTCGAGCGAATCATTGCCGACGGCCAGCCTTTCCGGACCCGCGGCTGCACGGGCGCCGATGGTTGCGTGGCCTGCAATCGGCCCTTCGCCAACTCGCTGCCCGGACCGGGTCTGCGCAACTATCCTTTTCCGCCCGAACCCGACGACCTCGCGCGAATTCGCCAGCAGCTCGCCGGCCAGTGGACCGACGAGACGCCGCTGGCACAGCGTCGCGTGCGTCTGCGAAAGCGCGAGATCCTGTTTTTCGCCCCCAGCCTTAAACACTACGACACCGACGAGTTCAAGAGCTCCGGCCAACCGGTCTACATCGCCGTCTCCGTGACGGGGACAGAGTGCGATCTTCGCTGCCTCCACTGCGGCGGCTGTCTGCTTCAAAGCTGCTATTCCGCCGAGACGCCCCAGGCGCTTTGGGACCTGGCCGTCGGATTGCAGGATCGCGGCCTTCGCGGGCTGCTTCTCACGGGCGGGTGCAACGACGACGGGATCGTCCCGCTGGCGCCCTTTTGCACGACGCTGGCGCGGCTGAAGTCCGAACTCGGCTTGCACACCACCGCCCACTCCAAGCTGATTGACCGGCCGCTGGCCGACGCGTTATGCCAAAGCAATGTGGATGCCGTCCTGCTCGACGTTGTCGGCTCGCTCGACATGCTCCAGCGCGTCTATCGGTTGACGGGCAAGACGCTCGATGACGTCCGACGCGGCCTCGACCTTCTCGCCGAGAGAAACCTGCCGGTCTCGCCCCACGTCGTCCTGAGCAACCTGGTCGGCGCCGACGGCCACGAAGGCGACCGCGCCTTCGCTCTGCTCGAAGGACGCAGCCTCCATTCGCTGGTCATCGTTCTGCTCATGGCGCTTCCCGGCCACTCGGTCGGCCCGACGATCGGCTGGGATCTCGGCGAGCTGCGGCGGCTGTTCGAGAAGGCGCGGACGATGTTCCCCACCACGCCGCTGCTGCTCGGCTGCGCGCGACCGGTCGGTCCGATCCAAAAGCAGATAGACGCGCTGGCGGTCGAGATCGGTTTCGACGGGATCGCCTATCCGTCGGAAGGGACCGTCGCGCGCGCCCGCGAGCTCGGCCGCGAAGTGCGCTTCTCCGAGTTCTGCTGTTCGCTGATGATTTGATCTTCTTGAGGTCACAAATTGTGAGTATGTGTTTAGCGACCCTTTGGAGTGCGGTGGCCCTCCGCCGCTTTGCCTTTCTCTGGAGTGACCAGTGACCAAAAAAGCAAAGCGG
>Ga0315282_10005602_pt1 | contig 21319 bp, 24 predicted proteins | sample YL17G07_20_MG_FD_203693 | JGI IMG/M metagenome (GOLD analysis project Ga0315282, IMG submission 203693) | Sediment microbial communities from Yellowstone Lake, YNP, Wyoming, USA - YL17G07_20 | ecosystem: Environmental > Aquatic > Freshwater > Lake > Sediment | place: USA: Wyoming | collected... | reverse complement strand
CTATAGTGGCCGCATGAAAACATTCAAGCCGTACAACCCCGACCAGCTGTTCCTGTTGCCCCCGGCACTCCGCGACTGGCTGCCGGAGGGCCACCTGGCCCTGTTCATCAGCGACGTGGTGGACCACGCGCTGGACCTCACCCCGATCCTCGTCACGTACGAGACCGGGGACGGACGGGGCCAGCCGCCGTACCACCCGGCCCTGATGGTGAAGCTGCTGGTGTACGCCTACTGCACCGGCAAGCCCTCCTCGCGGCGCATCGAGAAGGCCACCTACGAGGAGGTGCCCTATCGGGTGCTGGCCGCGAATCAGCACCCCGACCACGACAGCATCGCGGCCTTCCGCCAGCAGCACCTCCAGGCTCTCGCGGGCCTGTTCACGGACGTGCTCGGCCTCTGCCGGCAAGCCGGCTTGGTGCAGTTGGGGCACGTGGCGCTCGACGGGACGAAGGTCCTGGCCAACGCCTCGAAGCACAAGGCCATGAGCTACGGCCGGATGGCCGAGGCCGAGCGGAAGCTGGAGCAGGAGGTGGCCAGCCTCCTCGCGCAGGCCCAGGAGGTCGATGCCGCGGAGGATGCCCAGTACGGGAAGGGCCGGCGGGGCGACGAGCTGCCCGCCGAGCTGGCGCGCCGCGAGAGCCGCCTCGCCAAGATCCGCGAAGCCAAGGCCGCCCTGGAGGCGGAGGCGCGCGCGCAGGCGGCGGAAGCCGTGGCGGCGGCCCAGGCCAAGCTGGCCGAGCGAGAGCGGAAGGCCGAGACTACCGGCCGGAAGCCCGCGGGCCGCCCCCCGCAGGTGCCCGACCCGGCCCAGGCCACGCCCGACCCGAAGGCGCAGCGCAACTTCACCGACCCCGAGTCGCGCATCATGAAGGACGGTGCCACCAAGGGCTTCGTGCAAGCCTACAACGCCCAGGCGGCCGTGGATGGCCACGCGCAGATCATCGTGGCGGCGGATGTCACCCAGGCGGCGAACGACAAGCAGCGGCTGGTGCCGATGCTGACCCAGGTGGTGGCGAACTGCGGGGCGGCCCCGACGGCGGCCTCGGCGGACAGCGGCTACTTCAGCGAGGCGGCTGTGACCGCGCCGGCCGTCGCCGCCATCGAGCTGTACGTGCCCCCGGACCGGCAGCAGCACGGGGAGGCCCCCGTGCCGGCACCCCGCCCCGACGACGGGACGGTGAGCGGCGCGATGCGGGCGAAGGTCCGGGGCGCGGCCGGCCGCGCCGTCTATGCTCTCCGCAAGGCGATCGTGGAGCCGGTGTTCGGACAGATCAAGGACGCCCGGGGCTTCCGCCGCTTCTCGTTCCGTGGCCTGGTCAACGTCCAGGCGGAGTGGCTCCTGATCTGCCTCACGCACAACCTCCTGAAGCTGTTCCGGGCGGGGTGGACGCCGCAGGCAGCATGAGCGGGCCCCCGGGCCACCGCTGGGAGGGGCGTGCACCGCCCCTCCGCTGGCCGGATCGCTCTCCGGCAACCGCTCGGGACACGAAGTCTTACTCACACTGCCAACTATCACCGTGATTACTCCGACAGACTCCTAGCGCCTGTAGGCGAGGAACGGGATCACAGCCGCTCCGTGGGGAACACGGGCCTTCCGGAACTCCCTGGATGTCACGGCTTTCCCCTCAGTTTCTGCTTGGGCTGGCAGCGACCGGCGGAAGGAATTTCGTTCTGGCTTCCATGAGCCTGGAGCATCGCACGCCCGCCAGAAGTCAGCGCGTAGCCCACGTAGCGCAGTCGCTCCGTCACGTCGAGCTGAGATTTCCGACTGACTAAACCAGCCTGGCAGAGACGGCCGAGATACCCGCCTGCGGCGAGCACTATGCCTCCGCCCGGGGTGACGCCTTTTCGACCACAGCGGGTGTGGTGTCGCCAGCCCGGGGCGTCTGGCCACATGAGGCGGGGAAACTGGTTGGGAAGGAGTGGCTCGTGCTGATCGAGGACCTCGAGGGCTCGTCGGGGGCTGGAGCGTCGGGGTATTGGAGCCCTCCGGACGGGATGAGCGGACGATTGACGATCGCCGATCCTGAGGGAGCGAGGCGATGGCAGGAGAAACGTATCGGTAGCTGTCGCCCAGCGTTTCCTCCGACGGATCGGCTGATCTATCGTGCGAGGGCGGGTAGGGGCGTGTCCTCTTTCGGAACGATCCCCTTGGCGGCCAGGAATGCCTTGAGGTCGAGCTCGCGACCGGTCTTGGCGGCAAACGCGGCCACGAGGACGACCTCGCACAGGGTCGCGAGGGAGACCGGCACCTGCTTGTTGTCGGGCCAGAGCCAGTGGTGGAGGGCCGGGTTGAGGTGCTGCGCCGTCTGGCTGGCGCTGACCCGGAAGTGATCGAGTGCCTCGCGGTAGAGGGGGTGGTGAAGAGGAGCGGCGGCCATGGGGTCTGGTCTCCTGTGGACTACGCGGGAAGGGATCGTGTGGGCATCGGGTCGAGCCGGGCGGCGGCGATGGTCTCCCGGTCGATGCCGTGGCTCTGGAGGCGATTGCAGATCGTGCTGCGGAGCTGGACCTGGATGGCCAGGGGGTAGCCCGAGGCGTCGATGACGACGAAGCGGTCGGGCTCGTGCTGGGCCATTTGGAGGTAGCCCCGTCGGACCCGCTGGTGGAATGCGAGCGTCTCGCGTTCGAGCCGGTCGAGCTGATGCCCGTTCCGGCTGCGGGCGCGCTGGAGGCCGATGCTGGGGTCGATGTCCAGGAGGATCGTGCAGTCGGGGCGGAGGCCGCCGGTCGCGGCGAGGTTGAGCGCGCGAATCAGCGCGAGGTCGATGCCGCGGCCATAGCCCTGGTAGGCGGTGGTGGAATCAAAAAAGCGGTCGCAGATCACGATGGCCCCACTCGCCAGGGCCGGGCGGATGACCTGGTGGACGAGCTGCGCGCGGCTCGCCTCGTAGAGGAGGAGCTCGGTGTGATGGCTCATCCCAGTATTAGCACGGTCGAGGAGGATCCGGCGGATGTCGTCGCCAAGGCCGGTGCCGCCGGGCTCCCGGGTGGCAAGCACGGGATAGCCCTTGTCGTGGAGGTAGTCGGTGAGGAGGCGGAGCTGGGCGGATTTGCCCGTGCCCTCGCCACCCTCGAGGGTGAGGAAGAAGCCAGGAAAATGGGGTGTGATCGACATCGGCGGCCCCGTGGGGGTTAGCGGTTGGAGATCTTGCGCTTGGCCTCGGCGATTCGAGACTCGACGTAGAGACACCCAAGGTCGAGGAGAACCGGTGGCTCCCGATGCCGGGCCTCGGCGATCTCGATGGCGCCGGTGGGATACAGGGTGACGATCAAGTGACTGCTGTAGCCGTGGGCGATTCGCGGCACGGTGATGGAGAAAGCCCGGGCCGTCCTGAGGCGGCTCCGCCTGGGTTTCGCGGGACTGGGCGATGCAGTGGGCTCCATGGGAATCGTCCTCGGCGGGTGTGAGATGCGTGCGGTGCGAGGTGCCTGGGGGAAGGGGGAGGATCGTGTTGTCCTCCTGGCGGCAGCGGCGAGGGGAGCGTGGGCGGGCTTCATGGCGGAGGGGGCTGGTTACCAAGGATGCGTTCGAGCGCTTGCGAGGCGTTCAGCCGGACAGCGATGTTGCCGTCCCGCTGCAGACGGCGGAGGGTGGGAATGGCCTGGGCCGCGTATGGACCCATCTGCCAGAGGGTGAAGATGATCTGGTTGCGGACCGCGGGGAGTGGCTCGACCTCGAGCAGGTTGGCGAGCAGGCCGGCCGCCGGCTCGCTGTCGGGACCGAGCGGCCGGAAGGAATTCACGGCGGCGATCCGGACGCTGGGATCCTCGTCCGCGAGGGCCCAGAGGAAGAAGGGGACGGCTCTTCCACCGAGGTCTCGGAGCATGAGGATGGCGTTGAGGCGGTTCTTGGGATCGGGGGACTGGAGCAGGTCGTCGAGCTGGGCGCTGGTGTAGCCGTGGAGCGTTGGCTCTGCCGGCGCCGGGGCCGCCGGGGAGGACGGCGCGGGATCGGCGGCCAGGGCGTGCGGGAGTGGCTGAAGGTGGTGGAGGAGGACGACGAAGAGGAGAAGTGCCGGGAAGGATCGGCGGAGCAAGGAGGACATGGGAAGCTGGCTGCTCCTTCTGGAGGCCCCCCGGCATGGACTGGGAGGCTAGTCGGGTCGGTGTCGAGTGCGAGTGGTTAAGGCGCTCCAGATGGCGCCGGGGACGAGGCGGTTGCCGTGAGGGTGCCGAGGCCCAGGACGAGCCAGGTGCCCACCAGCGCGATCAGGCGGGTGGCCCGCGGTGGGGACGCCGGGAATTCCTCCACTCGCGATGGGTGACGCGGGAGCGGCGCAGGTGGGGTGGTGCCCATGGGTCATCCTCGGACGGCCGGGTTTCGAAGGTCGGAGGGGTGAGGATCATCGTGGGTGGAGGATGGCACGGTGCGGTCGGCGCGACAAGGGCAGAAAGATGCATGGGCCGTATTGGGTGGGGTGATGTCCTGGGGACACGATCCAGCGAATTGCAATCCGATGAGATCGTACCGCGCTACTGGAGCGGCGTACAGGGGCGCGTGGTTGCCACGTGTCCCCCGTCCGGGACGGCGGGGCGTGTGGAGATCCAAATCAGAGGGTGGACGCTTCGGAGCCGGGAGGGCGGAGCGGAGGGGGCGTCGCCCAGACCTCGCGGGGGATGATGGGACCGAAGATCGTCTCGAAGATCTCAAGGGAGATCCCCGGCCCGAGGCCCATGGGACGCCGGGCAAGGCGGCGAAGGGGGCTGCTCGGGCTGTTCAGGTCTAGGTCGAGGTCCTGGTAAGCAACAGGGGCCGAGACCTCGAGGATATAGAGGTCGCCACGCGTGGGGTGGAGGTACACTCGCTCGGCGTGGAAGCCGCTGCCAGCCGCGAGCGTCGCGGTGATGCGGGCGGCGTTCCGGCGCGAGGGATTGAAGGCGATCCAGTGGGTGTAGCGCCGTGGGGGTGTCATGGGAACCCTCCCCGAGATCGCGGGGCTGATCAGGCGATGGTGGTGGGATCGACATCCAGGTCGATCCGGACCGTGCGGGCCAGTTGGGTCTGGGCGAAGTGCTGTGTGGCCCTGCGCAGGTGCTCGTGAAGCCGGCGGGCGTCCGCCTCGTGGATCAGCACCTGCCAGCGGTAGCGGGTGCGGACCTTGTAGAGCGGCGCGGGGGCCGGTCCCTTAATGCACCTCGGCGTGACGCCGGCAGTCTCCAGGCAGCGGACGAATTCTCCCGCGGCCGCCTCCGTGGCCGCGGCATCGGCGCTGCTCAGGACCGCCAGGATGGCGCGGGTGAAGGGCGGGAGCGCCTGCTGCTGGCGGTGGGCGCTCTCGGTCTGCCAGAGGGCGGTGTAGTCCTGGGTCTGGACGGCCCGGAGGACGGCGTGGTCCGGCCTGAAGGTCTGGATGAGGGCGAGGCCGGGCTTGTCACCCCGGCCGGCCCGTCCGACGACCTGGGTCAGCAGGGAGAAGGCCCGCTCACCGACGTGGAAGTCGGGGAGGGCGAGCGCCGTGTCGGCGCTGATGACCCCGACCAGCGTGACGTTGGGGACATCGTGCCCTTTGCCGATCATCTGGGTGCCGACCAGGATATCGATGGCTCCCTCAGCGAGACGGCGGAGGATGGCGTCCAGGCCCCGCCAGCCCTCGGCGGTGTCGCGGTCGAGGCGGGCGACCCGCGCGTGGGGGAAGCGCTTGCGGACGGCGTCCTCGACCTGCTGGGTGCCGATGCCGAAGTAGCGGAGGTGGGTGCCACGGCACTGGCGGCACGCGCTGGGGGGCTTGCGGGCGAAGCCGCAGACGTGGCAGCGCAGGCGGTCCTGCCTGGCGTGGTAGGTGAGGGCGATGGAGCAATAGGGACACTCGGAGGTGCTGCCGCAGTCCTCGCAGAGCAGGGTCGTGTAGAAGCCCCGGCGGTTCAGGAAGAGGAGGGCCTGCTCGCCGGCTTGGAGCCGGTGCTCGATGGCGGCGGCGAGGGGCGGGGACAGGAGTCGCTCGGAGGGAGCGCAGTGCCGGAGGTCCACGACCTGGACAGTGGGGAGGGGGCGGGCCTCGACGCGCTGGGGGAGGACGAGGAGCTGGTAGCGGCCGGCGGTGGCGCGCTCGAAGCTCTCGAAGGACGGGGTGGCGGAGCCTAGGACGATGGGGATGTCGAGGAGCTTCGCCCGCATGACGGCCACGTCGCGCCCGTGGTAGCGCGGCCGGTCGTCTTGCTTGTAGCTGGTGTCGTGCTCTTCATCGACGACCAGGATGCCGAGTCGGGGCAGCGGGGCGAAGACGGCTGACCGCGCACCGATCACGATGTCGGCCCCGCCGCCTTTGATGCGGCGCCAGGCGTCGAAGCGCTCGCCCGGGCTCAGGCCGCTGTGGAGTACGGCGACGCGGCTCCCGAAGCGGGCGAGGAAGCGTTGGACCACCAGGGGGGTGAGGGAGATTTCCGGGACGAGGATGAGCGCCTGGTGCCCCTGGCGGAGGGCCGTGTCGATGGCCTGGAGGTACACCTCGGTCTTGCCGGAGCCGGTGATGCCGTAGAGGAGGAAGGGCTGGAAGGTCTGGGTGGCCAGGGCGGACTCGATGGCGGCGAGGGCGTGGGCCTGGGCGTCGTTGAGCGTCCGGGGCGTGTCCGGGGCGGCGTTCGCGGCCGCGAAGGGGTCCCGGCTGATCTCGACAGTCCGAGTGGTCACGAGGCCCTTGCGAACGAGGGCGGCGAGAGCGGCGGGGTTTCCGCCGGCCACGGCGGCCTGAGGGCCGCCCTCCGGACCGAGGAGCGTCAGGGCCTCGAGGATCGCTTGCTGCTTCCTGGCACGGCTGTTCGCGCGGAGGGCGTCGGGGAGGATCCCGGGGGCGAGGGCGTAGTAGGGGGCCGTGCGCACGCGGACGCGTGGGGGCTTGGTCTGGGTCTCGGCGGCCAGGAACCCGCACTGGAGGAGGTGGGGCAGGCGGGCCTTGGCCTGGGGGGAGCGGCGGGCGAGCGCGCTGATGCCGGCGACCTTGCGCGTGGCGAGGAGCGCGAGGAGGGCTCGGTCGGCGTCGCCCAGGGTTGTGGGACTCTCGAGGGCGGCGTGGCCGGCGTCGGTGACGCGCACGACCCGGCGGGTGAGGCTATCGATCCCCGGCGGGAGCGTGGTGCGGATCACCTCGCCCCAGGGGCAGAGGTAGTAGTCGGCGATCCACTTGGTGAGGGCGAGGAGCTGGGGGTCGAGCAGCGGCTCGGCGTCCACGATCTCGGCGAGGGCTTTCGTCCGGGCGAGCGGGGAGGTGGCCTTGACGGCGACGAGGTAGCCCGTGGTGATGCGCTTGCCGAGCGGGACCAGGACGCGCTTGCCGGGAAGGGCCAGCGCGTGCAGGGCGGCCGGGACCCGATAGGTGAGCGGATCGGGAATGACGGTGGGAAAGACGACGTCGGCGAAGGTGGTCGGCGGGGTGTCCATTGAGGGAATGATACCAGAGAGGGCGGGATTAGGCAGCAGGGGCGGCGGGGAGCGCCCACACGCCGCGATCAAGGTGCTGGGAGTGCTGCTGGAGAACCTGGCGGATTTTCTTGTGATAGAAGCGACTGCTGGGAAGACGGTTGGGGGCGACGAAGGCGTAGATGTCGCGCAGGGTGCCGCAGCCGCCGAGCCGGGTGAGCGCATCATCGACCAAGGCGCGCCAGACGCCCTTGCGGGGGCGGCCCGTCTGGAGGAGGACCTGGTGCGCTCGGGGGAGATCGTGCAGGCTGGCGGATTCGTGGTAGAGGGCCAGGCCTACCAGGTACTTCCGCGCGTCCTTGTGGAAGCGGGCGAAGACCAGGGGGTAGCGCAGGCCGTGGAAGAGGGTCCGGGGGATCATGTCAAGAGCGATGGCCCATCGCGCGTTCCAGCGGGTGACCCGGCGCTCGGTATGGAAGCAGTAGCAGGGCAGGATGAAGCCGGCGCGGCCCTGGGGCGGGAGGAGGTGTGCCGCGCGGGTCAGGATGGCGTCGATGAGCGGGTGGGAAAGCGGGGGATTGCCCAGGAGGACGGTGGGGTGCCATCCCTGAAGGTCGATGGTCCGGAAGTCGCCGACCAGGATGGGGGCAGTCGTGTTGCGGGTGGCCTGTGCGGCGACGGCCGGGTCGATCTCGACGCCAAGGGCGGGGATGCCACGCTCCGAGGCCGCCTGGAGAAAGGCGCCGGTGCCGCAGGTGGGGCCGGCGAGCAGGTCGCGGGAAGCGAGATCCCCGAAGTACTGGTCCAGGAGGTGCTGACCAGCCCAGAGGGGCGTCATGTACCGATCGAGGGGGTCTGGTGGCATGGCGGGCTCTCGGTGGAGAAGGATTCGTAGCGGGAGAGAAGGGAAACCTGATCAGGCCAGGGTGGACATCGAGAGGGTCGAGGACCGCTGCGCGAGGTCCGCCGAGTGAGTCGAGCCAGAAACGCATTCCGCTGCGGTCGCGCGGCGGCCGGCCACCACCGGATTCTTCAAGTGCTGCGTTGCGGGCGCAACAGTGGCCGCAACCAGCGTGGAACAGGCTCCCTGATCTCGTCAGGTTTTCCATGTTCGAAGCGGGCAACGAGGCGATACGGAGATTCCAGATCATCATTATCATACAGCCAAGTGTAGGGCAGTTCTGCGATGGCGGCCTTGAGATTGGCGAGCGTCCGGGGATAGCGTGATTTGAGCTTCTCTGTGGGGACGTCGTGGCCGCCTTTGGTCACGCGCATCGCCACTCGTTCCTCGGCAACCGTGGGCCCACTGATCCCGATGAACAAGAGAACCACGGTGTAGCCGGCTTCCACGGCCTCTCGAAAAAACCTCCGCTTCTCTCCTACCGGATCCGAGAACACGGTTTCGAAGACAAAGCTCTCCCGTTGGTTGACCAGTTCCCGGCGGAGGGCATCAGCGAGTTGGACCGCAGTAGACGGATCGACGTTCAGGTCACGGGCGAGGACGTCGGCATTGACCAGCCGTAACCCGGTCCCTTGGAGGTGTGCAGAATAAAAGGTCGACTTTCCTGCCCCATTGGGCCCCGCCAGGGCAACAATGATAGGGCGTTGGTCCAGGTAGGGCGGAAGCAAATTCAAGGCTCCGCCCTGGCGGCGCGTGACGCTCTCGACCTCGCGATCGGCCGGGCAGGAGATTTCTTCACCGGTCTGAATTCCCGGTGGACGAACCGCCCGAGCGTTCTGTGGCCATTCGCGTCGATCCGAACCAGGAGACCCGGGGCACCCGGCGCCGGCTCATAGTGCGGGTACGGCTCGGTTTCGAGATAGGCCTTGAGTCGCTTTCGCCCCTCGGGTGTTTCGACCGAGGCGAGGCACTCCGATAATGGCATCGTCGCTCCCGCTCGATTCAAGGCCATCGCCTGGACGCCTTGCAGGAGGGGCTCGATGGCGCGACCCAGTCGTGCCCAGTATTCGATTTGGCCTGCGATCGAGCGTTCGGCGACCTCGCTGGCCAGACGCGCATCGAGTACCAAGCTCGTCGAGAGTTTGACCGGCTGACTCATGGACTCTCCTCCCTCCACCCGCTTTCAAAGCTTCGTCCGGACTGTCGCACCACAAAGAGTAGCATTTTGCTACCTCGATGTCAAACCTCCCCTGGCGTATCCTCTGTAGTCCGATGCTGCAGCGTGGCACCGACCGGGTAGGACTCGGAGATCTTCCGGCTACGCGCCTCACGCTGCTTCGGCGTCGTTCCGCGGAACATCTCCTCACGCCGCTCCAGGACCGTCCGGACCTTATCCGCGCCCGCTCGGATTGTGCGCTCGTGATCCACCACCGGCCGCGAGCCAGTGGAGGGTGTCGGTGCCGACGGAGAGGGAGAAAAGGGTCACGGCGAGGGGCAACAGGGTTGCGAGGCGCTTCCAGAGAAGGCGGCGAGGAGAGGGTTGGCGGCTGTCGCGTGGCAGCTTACCGCGCCCGTTCGGTGAGAGAGGGGATGGAGTGGGGCGTGCAGATGGCCTGGAGGGCCTCGGCAATCTCAGTGGAGGTGAGCTCCCACCCGTCCCGGGGGAGCCGGGCGACTACCGCGAACTTGAAGCGCTGGTGGAACTCGACGGCTCGCCTGCGATCACGGGGGTGATCGAGGAGCAGGGCGAGGGCGAGTTGCGCCGGTCCGGACCCTGCGTAGCCCCACTCCAGACCCGTGGGGCTGGGATTCCAGACCTCGAGGCCGAGAAGGAGGGGTTTCCCATTGACCGTGACGGTGCAGCCATCGGCTGTCCGGCGGCCCTGGTAGAACTTGTTGCTCTGGCGGGTAGGCATGGGAGGGACCTTTCGACGTCTTCCGGGTAGAACGAGGGCTGGATTGCTGTCGGCTTGTTTGGCGTTGGGGCTCGGGGTGAGGGTTGGAGGCGCGGTTCAGGATCCGGAACGGGAATAGGGGCTGCGGCCTCGGCTATGTTGTGGGGGGTGGGGAGAGTCTAACGATCAGGGGGCCCTTGTCGCAGAGGAGGGCGGAGACGTCCAGTTGGGTGGGGCCGAGGTCGATCCGGATGTCCTGGGAAGCTTCGAGGCTTGGGTCGCGGACGTTTGCTTGACGGCTATTTGCTATCTTCCGCGGGCTGCGCAACTCGTGGCGGGGGGGATGCGTCAACTCGGGCGAAGGCGATGTAGCCAGCGGCCTGAAGTGCCTGGGTGTGGCGATCAGCTCGGTCTCGGGGCCAGGGGCCGATGGTGCTGATCACGTCAGGGGTCAGGCACGCGATATGGACCGTGGCCGGGTCTACATCCTGGACATAGGCGAAGGCTTGTCGGCCATTCCGGGCATCGAGAAGGATGAGGTAGGGGATTGGGCTACTCATGGGGGAGCTCCGCGCGATCGGGGAGTGGGGGAACCTCTGGGTGAGCGAGCCAGCTCTGATAGAGCGACTCGAGGGCTTGGTCGGGTGGTCGGCCGTCTAAGAGGGCGGCGAGCAGCACATCTTGTGGGTCTCTGGCAAGCCAATGAATGAACGCCGCGGCATCGGATGGGGAGCGGAAGATGGGGCCGAAGACCCAGTCTCCGGCGCTGTTGCTGAGGACGGCGCGTTTGTCGGCGGTGGGAAGGCTGGTGGAACTCATCAGGTGGCTCTTTCGCAAATCGGGAGAAAACAGGAAGGGCCGGATGGCGTGGTCGATGATCCGGCGGTGTCGGGTGGAACGAGGGGAGTTGCGATACAGTGTATCGCAACTCTGGAGCGGCGTCTCCTCGGCTCACGGGTAACAGGGGGGTAGCCGATCGCTTATTGTGTAGGCATGCAGCAGCTGTGCATCTGGGTGACGCGTGAACGGTCCTGCGGCGGAGTGTGCCATGGAGGGGAAGGCGGGGTGGGTGCACAAGGAGACAGAGCAGGAGGCTGAAAGGCGAAGGGCGAATCGGGATCGGGGGGTGGGGCATGACATGGTCGCGCACCGGGTGAACGCCGTGCAGGGCTAGGGGGTCGCCGGTGTGTAGCGGAGCAGTTCGAGGTCGTCTTCGGTGGCGCTGCTTAAGGGGGGAATCCCCTGAATGTGTTGTCGTTTGATGAATGACTTGAGCTCGGGTGCGTACCAGGCGACGTAGCGCAGCGGGGGATCGGCTGGGGTGATGCGGGTGTCGAGGATCTTGAGGGCACGAAATACCCCGGCGGGGGTTGTGACCCATTCGCAGGTGATCACCTGGCGGCGATGGGTCTCGGTGAGCATCGGGCCCCCAGTACGCTGGTAGGAGAGCTGGTCATAGGACCACGCCTGGCCGAGGCGCAGGGGGAAGGGAAGGCTGTTCTGGGTACTGGTGATCGTAGCGCCGATGCTCGCAATCTGGATGTTGCCGGTCTGTGTGGCTTTGAGGCCGGTGTGCTCCATGCCGGCCGTGGTGCGCCAGTCAAAGTAGGTATCCTGGTCATCGATCCATTCGACCCGCTCGGTGACGGTGTGGCCGGCCGCTGTGCGGTACTCCCAGGTCTCGTTGGGCTGGAACGCGGGGGGGCCGGGAGCGACAGGACAGCTGGGCGAGTGCCGCTGGAGGGCGCATGCGGCAAGCACGAGGCTTGTGCTGGCGAGCAGGCAGAGCGTGGAGCGGATGATCACCGGGCTTCCTTTCTGGCAGCGAGTTGGGAGGTCGGTGCAACGGGGCGGCGGTCCTGCGGGAGCACCGTAGCGGAAAATGCCGGAGGCGACGAGGGCAGATTTGTGCAGGGGCACGGTCCTCGGGGGTGGTCCAGTCGGAGGGCTGATCAGTGTGCGGAGTGGACGGACGCGATGGTGTCCTCGGTGTGGCGCTCGGTCAACTCCCTCCGGCGACGCATCGGAGGGAGTGGACAGAAGGCTGGCACTACCGGCTGGGTTTGACGGAGGTGCGCTTCGCGTAGACGGGTGTCCGGATGGGGGCACTTGTCGGTGGCGGTGGTGGAGCTCCAGTTTGCCCCTGGGCCGTGGGGGCGGCGGGCGGCTGGGTGCCCCGGGCGTTGGGTGTGGTGTGGGCAGGGTTGGCTGATGCTGCGGCCGGTCGCGGAAGGGGGGGTGCGACCGCGGCCAGGCCGGTGACGGTGGCGTTGGCGGGTTTCTGGGGGTTGATGGCGCGCGGGGGCTTGGATGAGGGCGTGGTAGCCGGCGCCTTGGAGGACCCGTCAGGCGGGGGAGATGGGAGGAGCTCTTCGCCGGTCCCGCGTCTGCGGATCCGACGCGTTTCGGTCCCCGGTACGGGTGCACCCTTCACCAGGCCGTCCTCGATCTGAATCCCCACCTTGTCTCCTACGACTTCGATCCAGATCTGGAAATCCTTCTCGCGGGCCATGGATCGGATAACTTCCATGTTCTCGTCGTCGAGCAGGCTTCCGTCGGGGATGCGGATGACCCGCAACGTGGGGTTGAGGGCCATGGCGATCGCAAGACTGACGCGGAGCTGCTGCGAGCTGGAAGCCTGGTGGAAATGGAGTCCGTTGAACGTGACCCCATCCTCCGAGAAGCCGAGGCCCTCGATGGGGAACTTGGCCTGGCGGAGAGCGGTGTCCTTGGTCTCTTTGATCCGATCGAGCTGCGCGGTCAAGGCGGTGCTCTCTTGCTGGAGGCGGGCGACCTCTGCGGCCTGGGTGCGGTACTTCTGCCCGGCGCGGATGGCCTCGTTGCGCTGCTCGATGGTGGTGAGCTGCTCCTGGAGCGGCCCGAGTTCGGGATCGACCAGGCTGCGCACCGTGGCCGCCAGCTCTCGGCCGCGGGTGAGGCGGGCGGTGTAGGCCGTCTGTTTCTCCTCGCGTTCGGCGCGGAGGGCCTGGAGGCGGCTCTCGAGGTCGCGGATGGTTTGATCGAGGTCATCGAGGCCCTTCTTGGCCGCGGTGGCCTCGTCGCGGAGCGTGGTGAGTTGCTGGCGCTGGGTGGCGTTCTGGAGGCGGGTGTCCTGGGCGGCCTGGATGGCGGCCAGGATGGCTGCGGCGCTGAGTTCGATGGTGGGGAGGTCCGGGGCGGGGACGGCGATATTGGCGAGGATGGCCTCCTGCTGCTTCAGGTCGCGGTTGACAGTGGTGCGTGTTTCGAAGGTGTCGGCGTACTGGGCATCCAGGGTGGCCAGATCGACGTCGAGATGCACGAGCTCCAGGAGGGTGGCGCGCTGTCGGGCTGGCTCCATCTTGGCGAAGGCGTGCGGGTCGAAGGAGAGCGCGCCGTTCAGAGCGTCGAGGAAGGCTTGGGGGGACTTGACCTTTTCGCCGTCGGCCCAGACGTTCAGGTAGCTGGTGCCGTTCTCGGTGTAGGTGCGGCTGACTTCGACCTGCACGGTCTGCCCCTCGCCGAGATCGAGGGCGATGTCTCCGTGGTTTGCCCCGTGGCGCAGGGGGACGGTGACGGCCTTCTTGAGGGAGTCGGCGTCGAGGGCAAGCTGGATCGAGTCTTTTCCAGAGTCAATGGCAAGCTTGTCAATTTCCTGCCCATTGTTCCCATAAACTACCATCGACTGGAGTTCGGGGGAGGGAGACCCATGTCCCATTAAGTCGTTCTCTTCGGGTTCCGTCCTGCTCGAGGCCATCCTCGGGCGCTTCCACCTGCCGTCCAGCATCCATCCTGAGGATTCTCCTCGGCAGCTGTCCTTGGGGTGGTGCGTCGTCAGAGGGCTAACCCGCGTTAGTCGGAGGAAGTAGACGGCAGTTCTATTCCACTCTGCGTATTCCGGCCTAAATGCGCGACCGATTCCGGTGGGAAGCCGCCGCTCATTTCGGTCATAAACCCGACACCAGTTCCGGTGAGAGTCCGCCAGTCAAAAGGTACCTCCCAGCGGTAGGGCCCTGAGGCGGACATCTCGGGTGAGACCCGAGTTCGAGTCCTGCCCGGGTTCGCAAGAGGGGCGAATCTGGGCACTGGGAGGAGAGAGTCTCGCTGATGTTAGGGCCTAGTTTTCAGACGAACACCCGGTGCGAAGCGGCGTGCGGTGCAGAGCAACAATCACTGGGCCTTCTTCCGCACCGACGCACCGGACATCGCTCACCCCTTCGCCCCACACGCAACGGATGACCGCGCTGGCGATCCACGCCCAATGGTCTCTCTACCTGATCTGTGTCTCGGCAAACGTGTGCAGGGTCCTCTCGATCTCGGCCCATTGCTCCGGGAAGGCCTTCTGGAGCAATGTCTTCACGCCCTCCAAATACTGCCTGAACTCCTGGGGATACCCATCCATGTTCCGGACTGCCCCCGGCAGCGGCCGCTTCGCTTCCAAGTACGTCGCTACTACCTGTAGCCTCAGCGCCTGCCCCGCTTGCAGGGCCAATTCCTCCGTCCGGCGGCCACCTTCTCTGGTCTCCTTCCAAATCCCCCACGTGAAACAGGCGTACAAGATCAAAACCAGGACGTTCATTAAGCTTGCAACGGCTATCATCCATGTCGCGGTCTGCATGCTTCAGCCCCCCTGCGGCCTGGTGTCACTCTGCCATAGTTATTCGGTAAAGCCCAGTGGCTTCGGCAAATACATCATGGCTCCCCGTTCCCCGCCGTCAGACCCCCTGATCCGGCAGCAGGGCTTGCTGTATGAGCATTTTTTCCTTCGCCATCTTGGACGGAACATCGAGCGCTTCAAGCCTTCGACCAAATTCGTCACATAGCACGATAAATTCCTCACCCAAACGCTGGTACTCTTCTCCTAGGGTACGACACTTCTTGAGTTCTGCGAGTTTCCCCTGCGATTTGAAAATCCAAGCAGCCAGAACAATGGCAGCCTTCCACTTGGGAACTAACCCAGGGTGCGTCTGGGGAACCTGCCCTCTGAGTTCGGCCTCCTTTCTTGAGCGCGCAACAAGCTCGTCCGATACGAAGTCGGCGAGGTGGCCGTAGGCGTTTCGATAGGCACCGTACAACCGTTTATCGAGTTTCCCCCCTGATCTTAAAGTCCATGCGCTTAGAATGAGGGCAGCCTTGACCTTGTCCTTCGAAGCTGGTAGTTCGGATTCCGCTCGAAAGTATCCCGTGGCTTCGCGTTCCATCACGTTTAGGTAGGCGCCCCTTATCGTGTCCGCCCGCTGACCCATCGCAAGAAAGATGGCGTCCTCAGACGGTCCGGGACTCGTCTGTTCCTGAGCGGCCTGGGTGGTGGCCGTCAGGCGGCGCTTAAACAGATCATACTCGCTGCCCTTCATATTTCGATCCTGCGCCTGGAGAGTCGCCGTGATGGAATCCTCAGCAAGGCCGATGTCAATAGAGCGTTGCGGTTCGTCCCCCTCTCCTGCGATCAGACCCTCTTCGGTTAGAAACTTGATTAGGTGTTCTCGTTCCCGATCTGAGCCCCTCTCAAAGCGTTTGACGAAATCCTCAACCCGTTGTGAAAGTCGCTCGATGCGTTCCCTCTCCTCCAATTGCTCCTGCTTGGCCTCCTCCTCCGCTTGCGACAGGATAGGTTTTCGAACCACTGGTCCTGAACGAGTGGAGGGTGCCGCAACGGCGTGTGTGAATCTAGTAATCATGAACTCAAAGCCTTCGAGTGAAAAGCCTTCGAGTGGTGGTTTACTGGCGCGGAAAACAGAAACCGAGTAGCCAGGTCCCAAGATGGCCTGCGCAGTGCTGGCAATCTCTCGTTCAAGTGTAGGACTAATCTCCGGCAATGTGCCTGCTGGATGATACTGTCCGACGACTATCATGTCAGGCGGATGGACCGAATCTCGATAAAGTGGCAGATAACTCCTGCGTGATCCGGTTGATGGATCATACACGATAACACCTGCTCCTGAGTCACCACGCGAGAGACTTACTGTGCAGCCTCCGCTGAGGCGAGAAGGTGACTGGGCTTCCCTCTCGGCAAATTCCTCCCACTGTGGCTCGGTGAGACTGAACGTGTGTTCGATTTCCACTTTGTTTATGATAGCCCTTAACCCTGCTTCAAATGGGTCCATCGCATCTACGGTCTTCCTTACCGCGTTGAGGCGGGCCGATAGGTCTATGGATGATTTCGCCTCCAAGGCAGCTTGTGTGAACGAGCGGAGGATGGGATTTGTCATGGAAAAGGGTAGATCATAAGTTCGTATCTGATCAGAAAGGGCTTGAACTGTGTACATGATCTTAGACACGTTGTTTTCTGAATATAGGTTGGGCCCCATTATCCCAAGTTTCGATTTCTTGACAATCACCCCGGTGCTTGCGGCACGTATGAAGATGGGCTCACCATTGTCAAGATCGACGCGAGACCAACGTGTTGATTGGCTGTCGGAGTACCTGATCAACTTGCCCATGTATACCCCAATCGCGAGAGGATCGTGGGTGAGGCTATCGAAGGGCTTGCAGAATGTCAAGTGCCAAAGGCCCCCGTGTCGGTAACACGGGAACACGGGGGGCTGAAAATACACGACCGGAGAGTGCGTCCGAGTCCTTGGTGGCTCCTCGATGTGGATGAGAGACAGAACCTTCAGACTGACTTTCCCTTTGAATGAATCCGTCAGCTAACGCTCCGACTGAGACGCGCGAGCTTTGCGAGCCTCCTTCTCCAGCCGGATGTTAGGCTTCCTCGCGTGTCGCGTCGTTCGGTCATGCCCTGCGTTCTCTCGGAAGAAGATTGACGCCGGCTTATCGTACGAGTATCCTTCGCCCTGCCTTCTGGAGCGCATCATGCCAACTGCCACATATACCGAGTTCGACTGCTACAAGCTCCTTGCAATTCCCCCGAACGCGGGCCCGCAGGAGGTTCGCAGCGCCTACCACCGGGCCAGCCTTCGCGCGCACCCTGACCGCGGCGGGAGCCACGAGGAACAGGTTCGGATCAACCTGGCGTACGAAATCCTCAAGGACCCAGTTCTTCGACAAGCGCATGATCGATATTGGTACCGGGACGGGGCACGCGCGTCTGCTCCGCCGCCCCCACGAGGCGACCGTGCCCCCACGCCGCCGGGTCGCCCGAGCCCACCGCCACCGCGGCCGACACCTCAACCGCAGCCGCTCGACCACCTCTACCGGCGGGCGAATAGTCGCATGGAGGAACGTCGGCGGGATTCCGCGCACCAGAGGCAGAACCGGCTTCACGAAACCATCAGCCAGTTCGAGGCACGCTTCGCGAAGAGCAAGCAGACTCGATGGACCGGGCTTATCTGGGCGTGTCTCCTGACGGCAGGCGCCGTCTTGGCTTCTTCGGCCAACGTGCATCTGCTGTGGATCGCCGCCGCCTTCCCCTGGCTGTGGTTCATGGCTCACTCCTCGGGGGTCACTCTCCACATGAGGACGGTGAGGTTCGATGATCCCAGTTGGCGTGATGCTGTTGGGGCCGCTGCCGCCGACAAAGTCGAGGCCGAATTGCGTGCCGAGGAGGAATCCCTCGATCACTACCGCAAGATCCTTGCGAGCGTGAGTGAACTTCTCGGTCGATCGTCCTCGTTCGCTGACAGCGAGGATCAGGTCGCGCGCAGGATCGCCTCTGCGCTGTTCGTCATGGGTTACCAGCCACTGCAGTATGATCGGCAATCGAGGGTCCTCATCTTCACGGACGGCCAGGAGCGGCTCCTTGTTCGTTACCGTCATCGCTCCGGTGTGCCGACCAACGTCACGTATGTCGAGCGAATGGTCGAGGCCATGGGCCACCACGGCGCGTCGGCCGGGCTTCTGTTCTGCACCCCGGGTCTGTCGGGAAACGGAGCCACCGTCGCGAGCAAGCAGGGCGTCAAGTAGTACACTTTGGAGCGGATGAACGAGTGGATCGAGCAAGTGTCTCTCGGGGAGTACGAGGGACCCGCTGGTGATCTCCTGGAACATCTTGAACACCTAATACAATTCATGCAGTCGATTACCGTACCCCTCCCATACCACGGCCCATCTCGCAGGCGGCGGTGAGCCTCGTCCCGCCTGTGACTCGGCCGCGAGAGTTCCGGCTAACGTATGAAATCACCAGCTGCCGTAGGCGGTCCGGTGGATTGAACAGTTGGGCACGACGACTCAACCCCCGCGCGATCTTGTCAGTTCAACCGACCTATCGCTAGCGACGACTGCTTGCGTAGAAACAATGAGTTCGCCGGTGGAGGTTGTCAGCCTACGGGTGTGCGGCTCAATGCGGTAGTGCCGGTTCTTGGCGACAAATGGCCGAACCCATGGAAGGTCGTCGCGATAGAACACCGTATCCTCGGCACAGCGCACGATCAAACCGTTGAGCTTTACAACCTCCTTGTGGCAAAGTTTACGGCTGCGGCTGCTAAAGTTCGCGAAGGAGAGGTTTGATCGGTCCCTGTCAAGCGCGAGGTCGGGCATAATCCGAAGTGCGAGATTGGGTGCCAGGGGAACGATACGATTCAGGAGGCGTGGGTCGTTTGTCTTCTCGATGGCAGCGGGGAAGTCGCTCGTGAAGAACGGGCTAACGTCAAAGTCGTTGTGCAAAATCTCCCATTTGAAATTCCCGAAGGTGGCTGTGATCTTCAGGATCGAGTTGATTCCGATCGCCTGGGGGTATTTTGGATCAATCGTGACCTCGACGGTTCCGTCGCGCAGAAGTTCGGTTAGGCGCGCGCCGCCTAGCTCTGCAGGAGCGGGCGGTATCAACCCCTGCGCGTCCATCATGGCGGCCGTTGATTCGACGGTGCTCTTGAGTGGGTCAGACTGAATGCACATACCCGTCGGCGAGCAGCAAACAATATAGGCGACGAAGCCGGCGATTGTGTAGATGCATTCGTTATCGATCTTTCCGGCGATCAGCTTGCCCAGGGCGGCGCTGTAATTCGGCTCGATCGTCCTCAGAAAATCCTCGATCGCTCGATCCTCCCGCAGATAGGCGTTCGTGCTGCCATCCATGATTCTGCACACATCTTCCGATCTTGGCGTGAAGGCTTTGAGGTCAGTCTTGCGGATTGCATACATGCGGTTGCCCAGAGCCGGTGAATAGAATTTCTTGAGATGCACCTGGGGAATGTAGTGGTCGAGCGCCATTGTTATTTTCCAAAGGGACGGGTGTCCTAAATGGGGCTCGCAATTGGTATAACGAAGGATTATACGCGCCTAGCCTGACTTTCGCAACTGGAGGGTGCGCCGGGTGTGCGACAAATTTGTGGGTCCCGGGCTCTAGCCGACTGCGCGAGCCTCCCAGAACTCCTCCCACCGGCCGCTGAGGTCGGCACAGCGCAGGGCGATGATGGCATTGGCCCCCTTGACCGTCCAGCGCATGCCAGATTGCTTGAGCCGGAGGCCGATGATGGTCTTGCAGCCTGCCTCCACGACGCCCGAGCCCACGAACAGGCCCTGGCTGCGGAAGCGGGCGTAGCGCATGCGATTGGCGTTGGTCTCGAAGTAGCCCATGGCCTTGCGCACCGCCTCCTGGCCCTCGGCCTGCCGCGGCCGCAGGCGCCCCAGGGCGGCAACCACTCCCTCGACGTCCCCCGTATCCAGAGTCTGACAGCGGGCCGCAGCCCAGTTTTTCGCCTCCGCGCTGCCGCGGCCGTAGAGACTCTTCCCGAGATCGGCCACGTGCTCCCGGGCGTGATAGAGGTCCACGATCTGGATGGCCCCGGGGAAGTGTTCCTCCGCGATCCGCCAGATCCAGACCGCCCCGTCTCCCAGGACGATGACCTGCGCCGCGCGCTGGACGCCCCGGCGCACCGCCTCCGCGTAGAGGCGGGGACCGAACGCCTCGGCGGTCTCGATCGCGCCGACATAGGTGGTGGACGCCTCGTCGCGGAGAGGGCGCCCCTTCTCGTCCAGGTGCGTCTGAGTAAAGACGCATCCGAGCTTGGCCTCGCGCGTCTTGGCCTTCCCGGTTTCGTCCTTGCCCGGGCGCCCCTCGGTCTCGTGCGGGACCATCGGCACCCCCGTCGCGTCGATGGCGATGTACAGCTTGGGCACGGGCTTGAGCGGGATGACCTTGCCGGCCAGCGCGGCCTCCCGCTCGGTGCGGGCCACCGCCTCGACCTCCGCGCCGAGGGCTTCCGCGACCCGCTCGACCGCCTTGGTCGTCACGAGGATGCCCGCCAGCTCGGCGAGGTCCCGCCGGCCGGCGTCGAAGGCCTCCTTGCCCCCACCCGGCCCATCAGCCGCCGCACCCCCGGGCTGAAGGCGGTCCCGACGATGTCCAACGCCTGATCCTTCGGGATCACGCCGGCTGCGCAGGGGCCACAGTGGTAGTACGCGCGCTGGACCTGCACGGGGGCCAGGACCGTGAGGACCGCCTTGCGGCGGTACTCGACGAAGGCGGCCTGGTGCCCCTGGCCGCAGGGGAGGTGGGCCCCCCGGTACCCCCCACCGTCGGCATTGAGGAGCTGCTCCAACAGCCGGCCGCCCACCTCGTGCATCGCGGCCCGGAGGGCCATCTCGGAGGCCTCAAGGTCCAAGTGGCCTAGGCGTTGGCCGTCCTGGAGGACGCGCGCCACCAGGCGGTCGATTTCCTGGGCGACTTCCTGGCGAACCGCTTGCGCAATTTTTTTTTGAGTTGGGCCAACGCGGTTGCATCCTCCACCACCTGCGCAGGGCGGCGGTCGCAAATCTGCTCGTTGACCGCCACCAGCTCCGCGCAGAGGCGGACGAAGGTCCGGTAGGCGGCCACCTCCCGCCCCACCTTCTCTAAGTCGGGCCCCAGGCGGAGATTGCGGGCCCGGCTCTCCCCCCCAATCGTGGCCGTCCACAGGTACTGAGGCCCATGCCCGGGATGCCCGGGCTGCACGCACGCACAGTTGGCTTTGCCACAGCGCCGGTAGTTCACCGAGATGGTGCCCCGGCGGAAATCGCCGAGGGCCGCCAGTGCTTCGTACAGCCGCGTTCGCCTCGCCTCCAAGGCCTCCAGCGTCTCAGCCATCGCCCCTCCTTTGCGTGGTCTGAATGACTACTAGCATTCAGATCATCCCGCAAAAAGGGGGAGATGTCAAATCTTACCCACATTCATGTCGCACACCCGTATGCGCCAGCGTAAGTCGTTGATATTCCGGCCTACCCTCTCCAAAGGTCTGTACTACATTTGCACGGCTCTTTTTGCAGTGATCCTGGGCGGGGGCTGGCTGGGGAGCGTCCAGTCGAGCTGCG
>Ga0315282_10005601_pt1 | contig 21322 bp, 9 predicted proteins | sample YL17G07_20_MG_FD_203693 | JGI IMG/M metagenome (GOLD analysis project Ga0315282, IMG submission 203693) | Sediment microbial communities from Yellowstone Lake, YNP, Wyoming, USA - YL17G07_20 | ecosystem: Environmental > Aquatic > Freshwater > Lake > Sediment | place: USA: Wyoming | collected... | reverse complement strand
CGACAGGAGAACCATCAACCAGGACAGCGGCTATGTTATAGCAAGAATCAGCAGTGATGTTGAATGTCTGGTTAGCACCACAGTTAACGCTCACAGCACCCGAAGGTGAGATATTCCCATTGGCGCCTGCAGTGGCGTTGATGGTGTAAGTCTTGATGGCGAATGTGGCAGTGATGGAATAATTTCCATTCATCGTGATATTCGTCGTCGCTGAAGTAACATTCCCTATCGTGCCCACATCTCCGGTCCAGTTTACAAAGTTATAGTTGGCATCCGCCGTAGCTACAAGGTTTACCACCTGACTGGCATTATAGGTGTATGTACCCTCTCCCGGTGTGGTCACATTACCACCTGACGTGCTGGATATGGTCAAGTTATATCGGTTTATGGGAGGAATTACCGTGATGTAATTGGTTTTAGTCATGGTATTAGAGCCGCAGGCGTTAGTGACATTCAAGCTTACGGTGTAGTTGCCAGCAGCGCTGTAGGTTACTGTTTGAGGTCCCTGTCCTGTCGCATTTGAAGGGCTGCCTCCAGGGAAGTTCCAGCTCCAGTTAGTGGGATTGCCAGTGGAGTTATCGGTGAATTTCACCGTTAATGGGGCGCAGCCACTCGTTGCATTAGCGGTGAAGTTAGCTACTGGAGCAGCATTTACCGTGATGTTTGTCTGAGGGAACGCTGCGCTTGCCGGGTTGCCCTGATAATTGGTGTAGTTTACCCGCGTGTCGGGATATACGTCTACCAATTGATAGCCGGTGTTATTAAAGGTTACATTGAAAGTCATGGTCCTGGTACTGCCTATGATGATGGAGCTCCAATTCCAGGTTAAATTCTGGCCACTTGTTGAATTTGGCGTGGGAACAGCGCTTCCATTTACATAATTTACACCATTAGGCAAAACCTCGGTGACCACAACATTGGTGCCAGCTATGTTAGATAACTCTCCGGCGATCTCTTGATATATACCTCCCAGGGTAGTTGAGTTTGGGGCATAGTAATATTTGCCGCCGGTTATATTGGCAATATCCTGCATCGTGGCATTATCAACGTCAGTTCCCAATCCGATGGTGTAAATGACAATAGTGTGGTTAGCGGCCTCTCGGGCTTTAGCTAATGCTGCACTTATAGCATTATTCCGTGGACGATTCGCTTGCCCATCGGAAAGCAGAATCTCGGCATAAATGGTGGATGACTGATTCCTGCCGTAATTGATAAGCTCCGTATTAGCCGTAGAAATACCCGCGCTTATATTGGTATAGCCATTGGCAGTCAAGTTAGTTATGGAACTATTTATCGCTGACTGACTAAAGGTCAGGTTGTGGTTTAACGTTGCACTGTCCGAATAGGATACCAGCCCTGAGCGGTCATTTGTTGCATTAAGCAGGCCCACGAAAGTTTTGGAAGCATTTTTAGCAGCTGTGAGCTTTGTCCCCGACATCGACCCTGAGCGGTCGATGATGAGCATGACATCTATGGGAAAATGCTCCTCCACTGGCGAGCCAGCGCCGGTAACATTGAGGGTTACCGTTGCCTGGTCATTCAGGCAAATAGTCTCTGGAGATACGGTTTTGTCGACTTCCAGATGGGGTGGCTCACAATCACCACCTACCAGTGGCGTTAACTCAGCTTCCGTGGTTGTACCTGATGGGGCGGACGAACTAGCGCCGCCCCCAGGAGGAGCAGGCTCACCCCCGGGATATTCCGGGGTTTCCAGAACCCATAAGATGGCTGTATCAGTCTTGCCGGTGATATGAGTGGCTGTTACCACCCAGTCTCCTACATGCTCTGAAGTATATATACATCCTTCCCAGCTTCCACCAGCCTCAGACTCTATGGTGAAGTTTGTATACTGGGTAACATCGCCCAAACTAATTCCCTGAGCATCGAAAGCTTCAGCACTGTAAGCCTGTGTCCCTGCACCACCACCATCTATGGAGGCATTATCAGGTGAAATTATAATGTAATCCAGGTCACCCCCACCAGCCAGCACTGCTGCGCTACCGCCGGGCAGTGCCACATCTTCCAGTGAACCCGGCAAAACCGTCGCAGGTGCAAGAAAGAATAGCAATGCTAGAACAACAAAAACAGAAAATAATCTCCACGCATACAACATCCGTCGCCTCATTGCTACGGTTTACTAGCACCTGTGGTATTTTAGTACTAGTACCTTTGTATATTCTACGTCACCGTGTCAGAAATTGCAAGTTGCATTTAGTTAACGTTAGTTATATTTAGTTCCAAATCATGCAATTTTTTTCGAGTTTTTTATTTGTCATTGCGAGCTGAAGGCGTGGCAATCCTCGGAAAGCAAAAATCAAAGGGCAAAATGAGGAAGGTTTTTACCTTTTATAGTATCCCGCATAACTTCGTATAAAAATCCCTCTAAATCCCCCTTTAGAAAAGGGGGAGTAAGGGGGATTTGACATTCCAGGAAAGCAAGTGAGATTATAAATAGTTTTGTGCCTAACTATAATTTGTAATTTTGATTTTTTATCCTTGATTTTTGGATTCGTTAGCGAGACCAGTCCATTCAAAAGGGGGAAGAAGCTGCCAAACAATCTATGCCCATCTTCTCCGCCGCCGCAGGAAGTAAACCAGAAGCACGACAACAACTATCCCGGCCACTATCGTCCACCAGTATTGGCTGAGCCATAGTTGTAATGGCGAGGGTGGGGCCTCTTCCATATCTAAACTGACCGGCACTGTCTGCGGAGTATTGCTTGCCCCGTCAGCGGTTATGGTGATATTGGCGGAATAATCGCCAACAGACATACCCGCTGTATTCACCGATACAGTGACCAATGTCTTATCATCTGCGCTCGTGGAACTGCCGCTTGTGGCATTCTCGCTGAGCCAGTCAGCATCATCACTCAGCGTCCAGTTGAGCGTATCAATTCCTGAGTTCCAAATCTCAAGCGTCTTATTTGAGCCTCCTTCACCAGCAGTGAAGCTAAGACTTTCGGGCTTGCAGGATATCTCCGGTGCCGCTGAGCTAATATGAAGGCTAACCGGGACTGTCTGCGGGCTGTTGCTTGCTCCGGTGGCGGTTATGGTGATATTGGCGGAATAATCCCCGGCAGACATTCCTGTCGTATCAACCGATACGGCTACTGTATCATGCTCTCCCGTGGAGCTGCCGCTTGTGGGACTCTCACTAAGCCAAGCAGCATCATCACTCAAAGACCAGGTGAGCGTGCCAATGCCGGAATTCCAAATTTCAAGCGTCCCGTTTGCCAGTGCTGAACCCCCTTCACCAGCAGTGAAGGTAAGACTTTCGGGGCTGAAGGATATCTCCGACGCTGCTGAGCTAATATGCAGGCTAACCGGGACTGTCTGCGGGCTGTTGCTCGCTCCACCAGCCGTTATGGTGATGTCGGCGGAATAATTACCAGCAGACATACCTGTTGTATTCACCGATACAGCTACTGTACCATGCTCGCCTATAGAGCTGCCGCTTGTGAGATTCTCGGTGAGCCAGGCAGCACCATCACTCAGTGACCAATTCATTGTCCCGGTACCTGAATTCCAAATCTCAAGCGTCTTGTCCGCAGGGGCTGAACTTCCTTCAACAGCAGTGAATCTAAGCCTTTCGGGGCTGAAGGATATCTGTGGCGCCGGTGAGCTAATATGCAGGCTAACCGGGACGGTACACGGGCTATTGATTGCCCCAGCAGCCGTTATGGTGATGTTGGCGGAATAGTCCCCGACAGACATTCCTGGTACATCAACCGATACGGTTACCGTATCAGGCTCGCCTGTGGAACTGCCGCCTGCGGGATTTTCGCTGAGCCAGGCAGCATCATCACTCAGCGTCCAGCTAATTGTACCAACTCCTGAGTTCGAAATCTCCAGCGTCTGGTTTGCCGGGTTTGAACCTCCCTCGGTAGCACTGAAGGTGAAGCTTTTCGGGCTACAGCAGATAAGTGGCATGGTGGCTACAGGGACCTCCACCTCAGAATCACCGATGATGTTTTCCCGGGAAGGTCCTTCAGCACCAAGATAGTATTCCAGAAAACCATCGAAGGTATTAATTCCCGCGCAGGCATAATCAGCCACAGTTACCTTATACGTTACGCTAAAGTCAGCGTCCTTATCATAGGGCCCAAACCACATAATCTCAGCTTTATTCCCCATATCGTTAACAAAGTCGGCCTTTGGGGTGCACCATGATTTATTAACGGTCACCTCCCAACCATCGGGGGCAAGGTCGGTCAGGCCGATAGCATTGAAGATATCTGCGGCGGCGGTAAAGGTCACAGTGACATTGAACGTCACCCCCCTTTCCACAGTGTCGGGCAAAGTCCTGACTGGATTGACTTCTTGCCCCAGAGCCATATCCAGGGGCATGAGCGCCACAGCCATCAATGCCATAATAGTAACGAACGCTATAAACAATCTCATTTTCTCAACTATACCCCCTATCCATAATAGTAACAAACGCTATAAACAAACGCATTTCGTCAATTATACCACCGGCCTTCTTCCAAATGGAAGGGGGTGTACTCGATTCAAAGAAGAGGGAGAAATTGCCAAACAATCTATACCCCTCTTCTCCGCCGCAGGAAGTAAACCAGAAGCACGACAACAACTATCCCGGCCACTATCGTCCACCAGTATTGGCTGAGCCATGCTTGTATTGGTGACGGTGGTGGGCCTGCTCCTCCCATATGAAGACTGACCGAAACTGTCTGTGGAGTATTGCTTGCCCCGGGGGCAGTTATGGTGATACTAGCGGAATAATCGCCAACAGACATACCCGCTGTATTCACCGATACAGTTACCAATGTCTTATCATCTGCGCTCGTGGAACTGCCGCTTGTGGGATTCTCGCTGAGCCAGGCAGCATCATCACTCAGCGTCCAGTTGAGCGTATCAATTCCTGAATTCCAAACCTCCAGCGTCTTATTTTCAGGGTTTGAACCGCCTTGGATAGCACTAGAGCTGAAGCTTGCCGAGCTAAAAGAGATAATCGGCATGGTGGGCACAACGACCTCCACTTCAGAATCTCCCATTATGTCTTCGGCAATTTTGCTGCTACCCGCAATATGATAGATGAGAGTATAATTAGGATAAGTAAAAGTAAAGTTATGGTTTCCCAGGGTGGCACCACGGGGAACGGTAACCTTATACAACGCAGTAAAGTTAGTGCCATTATTATAGGGCCCAATCCAGATGAGCTGTGCTTGATTGCCTCCGTCAACCTTAGCCCCATCGGGATACGGGTCACACCATATTTCGTTAACGGTCACATTCCATCCATCCGGGGCAGTGTCACGGAGCGAGATACCGTTGAAATTATCGGCAGGGGCGGTAAAATTAACGGTGACATCGAACGTCTGCCCTCTCTGCACAGTACCGGGGAGAACCCTGCTCGGATTGGCCGCTTGCCCCAGAGCTATACCCGCAGGCATGACGCCGACAGCTATTACTGCCACCACAATAACAAACCCTATGGACAATCTCATTTTGCTAATTATAGCACTAACGAAAATCGAGTGAGAGGAGTTCGAGATATTCCCTACCTGCTGAAATTTAGCTTGGATATAGCCAGGCTGTACAAACATCCATGGCCTTCCACTCAGAAATACCCCACTCTGGATGCGCCGCCGGTGGGGATATCCATAGATTGATGCTTCTTAAAGCATACGACATGTCGCAGTTCGTGGGGATAAGCCCATAATCACCTTCGAAGTCAAAGGTATATCCCGCGGCTAGTAGCTCTGGAGTTGTCAGGTTTATATATAAGTCAGGCAAAACACCCATATTGGTCATATTTATCTCATAAGACGTATTTTCGCTGGCAAGGAGCCAGTACTCCCCGGTTTCATTGACCCCTATACTGTAATTTGGAGTACTTGTATCGCTTCCCAGCTCTGAACTATCTTTATACAGGGTGACGGTCACATCGGATAGCTCATTAGCATTAACATCACGCGTCTCTCCTACTATATCGCCGGGGACTGTTACCACTATCTCACTATCTCCCATTGTGCACGATGTATATACCCACTCCTCGCCAAAATAGTATTCCAGCCAGCTCAGTGAACAGTTATTATAGGGAAAGAAATGACTCCCTGGTGCAGCAGTACTGGGGACAGTCACATTATACTTTGCGGTAAAGTTAGTGCCCTTAGCATAGGGGCCGTACCAGACAATTTCTACCTCATTGCCTGTAGCTTTGGTTTCATTTGCGGTGGGGGAACACCACGTTTTATTAGCCGCAACCTCAAAACCAGGGGGGGCAAGGTCGGTGAGACCAATAGCAGAGAAGTTATTTAGAGGTGCAGTCCAATTAACGACAACAGCAAATGTATCCCCGGGATACAACTCGTTCGGCAGTTTCATTGTTCCATTAATGTATCTGGTGACATTGATAACGATTGCCGCCTTAATTTCCAGGCTTACCGGAATCCTCCACGTAGCATTAACTGCCTGGAGGGAAATGTTGGCACTGTACATTCCTAGCGCCAGCCCTGCTATTTCAACAGATACCCCCACGTAGTCGTGCTCACTTGCAGCAAGGGTGCCGCTTGCCGGGGTTTCCTCAAGCCAGTTAGCATCGTCATGAATCGTCCAGTTGACAGTCTCCTCCCTCAAATTCCCTATGTTCAGTGTCTGGCCTGGTGGATCTCCCTTTCCTTCCATAGCACTGAAGCTGAAGTTTGTGGGGCTAAAGGAGATAATTGGCAAAATGGCCTCTACCTCACAATCACCGGTTATGCTTTCTCCATAAGGTCCTTGAGAACCAAGATAATATCGGAGCATGCCGGCAAAGCTGTGAATTCCCAGCTGGGCATCATGAGGCACAGTTACCTTATACACCGCGGTGAACGCAGTGCCGTTAGCATAGGGCCCACCCCACCAAGTAATCTCCGATTTGTTGCCGGTAGCATGTGCAGTGGCATTCGGTGTACACCACGTTCCATTGACAATCACCGTCCAACCATCCGGAGCAACGTCGAAGAGGTAGACAGAATCGAACCCGTTTGCAGGTGAAGTGAAGGTTACGGTGACATTAAATGTCTCCCCTCTCTGAACACTATCAGGCAGAACCCTGCTGGGGTTGGCTGGCGGGTACGCCAGAGCTGTGCCTCCAGGGACGACAGCAGCAAACATCAAAACCGCCAGAGCAACAAGCACCCCTGCCACTCTCATTCTATTCATACCAACCCACGAGCTTCCTACCTTCGCCTATCTTCAGCAAGCAAACCAAAGTCAATCGTAGTAATGTTACCTGTGCTGAACGTCTTACCTGACGCCATCTTACTCAGCCCAGTCCAGTTCTTAACTCCAACATTATAGCTTGTAACAATATCCAGGACTAAAGTCCTGGTACCTTCCTATATTCTACATTACGGCGTAGAAAACATCAACTATGCTTAGTTAACTTTAGTTACATTTAGTTATATTTTTTTCACTTTTTCGGTTTTGGTCACTAAGCTGAAGACTGAAGGCTGATAGCTACTAACTTGGAGATTGCTTCCCCTGCTTTTGCAGGGGCAGGCTTGCTACCGCTCCTCGCAATGACAGGGGAGGTGTCATTGCGAGCGAAGCGTGGCAATCCCGGCAAAGCAAAAGTCAGAAATCAAAGATCAAAATGAGGAAGGTTTTTACATTTTAATTTATCATTTTGACTTTTTATGTTTGAGCTTTGATATTCTTCCGGGTTTAGTGCTTTGAGTTTAGGATTTCCCGGCAGGGGGACGTTGCGAGCCCTTTTTTTATTGTCACTTTATAACAACCAGCCCCCTCCTGGTGGAGGGGGCTGGTTACATCCACCTGACTACCCAACTTTAGTCAGGATATTTCCACGAGCGATTCCAAAAAATCCTTAAAAGTGTCCATACGCATCTCCTAGTTCATTGAAGTAGGTAGAGAACATAGAGTAATCACCCATGTCGATGTAGCCACTGCGATCAAGGTCTGCGTTAGCATCCCACTTATCGTCGCCCGGTAACGTATTGAAAGCAGTAGAGAAAGCAGAGTAGTCTCCCATGTCAACATAATCGCTGTCATCAATATCACCCTCACGAGTAGTGCCAAAATCAACCACTGTGGTATTACCAGCAGTCAACGTTACGTTAGTCTCCACCTCGCTCAAGCAGGTCTGGTTCTTAATGGAGATGTCAGAAGTGCCAGGGATAATACCGGTAATGGCGAAAACCCCAATATTGTTAGTGGCGGCATTCATTGGTGACCATGGCGTCTCATTGCCATTTTGGAAGAACTTCACTACAAACGGCTCTATCCATGTACCACAAGGAGCACTACCCCTTCCTGCGAAGCTAACATGCACTTCCAGGGTTGCACTGCTCGCAACCAATAATGGCAGATAATCTTTGTTTACACCCCCGGTGATATTGTAAGGGGTGTCTCCAAAGCCATCTCCGTTGGTATCACTGCCATTGTAATCGCTCCAGTAATTCCCACCGAAATATGGTCCACCGACAATATTCGTTCCAAGTGTCTTGGTAGTATTCCAGGTGTTGTTTCCCTCGTCATAGGCGTTATTCGTGTTGCTGAAGTAGTTATTATAGATGGTGTTGCTGCTCGAAGAATCCAGGTAGGTGCCGTAGTAGTTGTTGTTCTGGGCGGTGTTGTTGGTGAGCGTGCTGTTGCTCGAATAATACAGGTAGATGCCGTCGTGGTTCCCGTTGGCAGTGTTGTTCATGAGGTTGTTGTTGCTCGAATAAGACAGGTAGATGCCGCCCCCGTTCGAGCTTGCGGTGTTGTTGGTGAGCGTGTTGCTGTTGCTCGAAGAATCCAGGCTGATGCCGAAATAGTTGTTCGAGTTGGCAGTGTTGTTCATGAGCGTGTTGTTGCTCGAAGAATTCATGAAAATGCCGAAGTAATCGTTCGAGTTTGCGGTGTTGTTCGTGAGCGTGTTGCTGCTCGAAGAATCCAGGTGGATGCCTTCGTAGTCGTTCGAGCTTGCGATGTTGTTCGTGAGCGTGTTGCTGTTGCTCGAAGAATCCAGCCAGATGCCATAGTAGTTGTTTGTTGCATCGTTGCTGGAAATGTTGCAATGACTCGTTGCGTTGAGATATATTCCAGCCTTATCAATTCCAGTGGCATTTTCCACGGTGAACCCGGTGATGTTCGTCCAGTCCACAGTTACATCGAACACGTTGTCGCTTGAATTTGCTGCGTTGACAATCGTATCGGCAGGGTTTCCGGAGGTTGAGCGAATGGTTAATTGCTTGGTAACGTTCACATTCTCATTATATATTCCAGCATCAACGGTAATCGTGTGCCCAGCCGTAGTATTAGCAGCATCTATTGCTTCTTGAATAGTGGAGAATTTTTCTCCGGTATCAATGTTGTGGACTGGTACGAGTGTACAGAAGCTCTTATCCGAACCATAGCTGGTGCCATCACCAATTGCCTTAGCCCTGAAGTGATAAGTGGTATTTGGCGATAGGCTGCCCAAAGCAAAAGTAAAGGCTCCTGTTGTGTTCTTTGACTCCGGGGTAGTGGTATTGCCATAGCTCGTATTTTCCCCCCATTCAAAGGAGACACTCACAGCCGGGGCAGTGCCCAAGCCGCCCAGATTGCCATTCAAGGTAGCTGAGTTGCCGATTATACCGCTGGCATCGTTTGTGGTTACCGATGGCGGCGTGGGGGAGCCTAGCCGAATAACAGTAACCCCGTAGTGCTGCATCCCGGAGTAAGTTCCTCCCCAGGTCATACTATGGTCACTATAATCCCAGGTATCGTGTATATAGATGATTTGCCCCTCGGTATTATATCCGTAACCAAGCATCGTGTGCCCTTCAACCTGAATAAGCACAGGTCGCCCGGCATCAATTTCAGACTGGAAGGCACTGAAGGTAAATCCCTGGGTGTTGCCATTATAACCATATATATATTGGTTGAAGTTTGTAGTGACGCTATAGCCGCGCGATTCAACAAATAGCTTCACCCCATGACAGCCATCCCGTTTACCGGGCTCTTGTCCAGTATAGTCATAGAGTGGGCTACCATCTGTATAAAAGTAAAACCTGGTCGAACCATCTGTGTTCTGCCAGTTATGATACTGGTTGGTTCCCATATAGTCAGCGGTGCAGTTCGCATATGTGTGCTCTGCCCAATTGCCATAGTAGGGGTCAATAATGCTGCTATAAGAATACCAGTAGTCATCCACATGTCCTTTTGTTGTTAGCCCATCTTTGCCCTGATGCGTTGCGCTTAAGGGGCACTCACCCGAACCCCAAACGGAATTGTTCATAGGACAAACTCCGCCGTTGGTGGGGCCGGCATACATATTGGTATAATTATGATTGTCATAATGGCCAAACATCATAGCCGCCGAAGTTGCCGAGCACCCGTAGCTCCAATCGAAGGCAGGCACACTTGACAGGGTATTAATTCCCATGGCCAGATTAGGCTCGGGGACAGCTGCTACTGCGGCTTTGATTTCCGGCGGCCGCCCGGGAACAATAATCTCGTCTATCTGCCTCCCCTGTTTATCAACGAAGGTTCCCACCAGATAGGGATTTCCAGTCTCGGCGATTGCAGGGCCTGTGCCTGGTATGAATGAGGCACTACCACCTATAATAAGCAGTGCTGCGATAATTATTATACCTAAGGCTCTTTTTCTCTTTGGCATTGGCGTCCTCCTTAAATCATTTAGGGCGATTCTTGGGGGTTTAGATATATTATACCACCAAACTATGGGAAAGGCGGTATTTGTCAATGCCTTGGCGGGATTGCAGCCCCTTTTATTGTCATTGCGAGCCCTTTCTACCCGTCATTGCGAGCGAAGCGTGGCAATCCCGGTGGGGCATCAGATTGCTTCGGCACGTTGTGCCTCGCAATGACAGAGGGGAGGTGTCATTGCGAGCGAAGCGTGGCAATCCCGGTGGGGCATCAGATTGCTTCGGCACGTTGTGCCTCGCAATGACAGAAGGGGAGGTGTCATTGCGAGCGAAGCGTGGCAATCCCGGTGGGGCATCAGATTGCTTCGGCACGTTGTGCCTCGCAATGACAGAAGGGGAGGTGCCTCGCAATGACAGAGGGGGAGGTATCATTGCCGAGCCCTTTTTTTATTGTCACTTTATAACAACCAGCCCCCTCCTGGTGGAGGGGGCTGGTTACATCCACCTGACTACCCAACTTTAGTCAGGATATTCCCACGAGCGATTCCAAAAAATCCTCAAAAGTATCCATACGCATCTCCTAGTGCATTGAAGAAGGTAGAGAACATAGAGTAGTCGCCCATGTCGATGTAGCCACTGCGGTCAAGGTCTGCGCCAGCATCCCACTTAGGGTCGGTCGGTAACGTATTGAAAGCAGTAGAGAAATTAGAGTAGTCTCCCATGTCAACATAATCGCTGTCATCAATATCGCCCTCACGAATGGTAAAATCAACCACGTTGGTACCAGGACTCAACGTTACACTGAAGTTCACCTCGCTTACGCAGATAGCACTCTTAATCCCGATGTCATAGGTGCCTGGAGTAAGACCGGTGATGTTGAACACCCCGGTACTGTTAGTGGTGCGATTCCCTGACCATATCACGTTGCTAAAATTACCAGGCTGGAATAACTTCACCGCAAACGGCTCCACCAAACTACCTACCCTTGCCTTTGAGAAGGTTACATTCCCCACCAGTGTAGCGTTTACATCCGTCGGTGACACGGCAACAGCGTAGTCGATAACGGTCTCCACCACAAAGCCTGGGGTTGAATTGTACGGTCCCGGAGGTATCAGGCCGGGACCCGAGTTCTGACCTAGAAAGTTGCCAATGGGTTTCCCAACGGTATAGTTTAGCAGAGCCCAGCGGGCGGGACCGCTAGGGCCCAGCGGGATGAAAGTGACATTGTAGATATCGTGGGAGACATACAGAGTATCGTTATGCACACCGGCAACATGGGGATAGGTATGATTCACTGGCACCACACCTGCTCCTCCCGCCTCAGCGTTATCAAAGTAGGGGTCGCTGATACCGAGCTGCGAACCGATGGAGTTTACTCCAGCGACAGTGACATAGTGTCCGCCGACGCGCCACCAGTAGTCAGAGCCATACTCGTGCTGCCAGAAGCCGAGAAGCAGCACCACATCCTCACACCTCTCCACCTCCTCCTCAATCCAGTAGAAGTCCGGCCGTAGCACTGTCATCTCATTGTAAGCGGCAGCATAGCCGGTGTTGTTGAGGTATTGGGCTATCCCCGCTTGCATGTCCATGACGTTGGTGCCGCTCGAAGATGTGTTCATAAGCGATGACAAGTTGTTAACCAGCGGCATCACGTTACTGGCGTTGTGGTCATCCCACGGATTGCTGAAGTTTGTCACCAGACCGTAGTGGTCATTGATGGTAGGTGGCGCCACAGGGAAAGGCTCATTCTTAGAATCGAACCACCACAGGGAATTAGCCACCGCCACCGGTCCGCAATACGTCCAGTTCCCCCCAACAGGAGGATGGGTCCAGTTATCCTGCTTCTGGTCGAAGTCGGGCATGCCGCTCGGAGCGTAGTCAGTCCAGTTACCCGGCTTCCAGTACCACCCTGGTGGCAGAGCCTCCTCGCTGAATGCAAAGCCGATGTTGCCTCCAGTCTCATTCGAGAAATGGAGCACCACCTTCTCAGGTGGAACGACATACGACACATTGAAGGTATAATTTTGGCAGAATTTCAGAGGTTCTGCGAAAACCATGTGGGGCCATGGAGTCTGTGTACCGGTTGTATTACTCCACAACAGGACTTCCATATCGTAGATCGTGTTGTTCAAGGTCTCATTCGTCACGTGGACTCTTATCGAAACGTTTTCCGCGGTCAACTCATAGTCGCTGTCTATATCGCCGTTAAGGTCCGGTTTCGGTGACACATCAACGGCGTAGTCGATAATGGTCTCCACCGGCGGACCATCTGGAATATACATTCCACCCCCGTTCTGACCTGTGAAGTTAGTGATATTCTTCCCAAGGGCATAGCCTGGCAGAGCCCAGCAGGGGGGCATGTTAGTCGGGACGATGAAAGTAACATTGTAGATATCGTGGGAGACATACAGAGTATCGTTATGCGTTCCGGTGCCATTAGCGGTATGGTTATGAGCTACCGGCACTACTATACCCGGGAATCCGGCCTCGGCGTTATCATAATAGGGGTCGCTGATGCCGAGCTGATTACCCGTCTGCAAACCCGTGGAGTTTACTCCAGCGCAAGTGACATAGTGCCCGCCAATGCGCTCATAGTAGCCAGTATAATTATAGTAGAAACCGAGAAGCAGCACCACATCCTCACACCTCTCCACCTCCCCATCAATCCAGCCGAACTGCGGCCATTGCATTGTCCGCTCATAGTAGTAGCCATAGTAGCCGGTATTGATGAGGTATTTGTCTATTCCCCACTGCATGTCCGTGACGTTGGTGCCGCTATGGGGAATGCCAGTTCTCTGTCCATCGGTGTCCATAAGGTATGACAGGTTGTTAACCAGCGGCATCACGTTGCTGGCGTTGTGGTCATCCCACGGAGCACTGAAGTTTGTCACCAGGGGGTAGTGGTCGCTGATATTGGATGGCGGCTGAGGGAAAGGCTCATTCTTAGAATCGAACCACCACAAGGAATTAGCCACCGCCACCGGTCCGCAATAGGACCACTTCAACGTTATCGGATTGGTCCAGGCATCCTGCTTCTGGTCGAAGTCAGGCATGCCGCTCATAGCGTAGTCGGTGAAGTTACCAGCCTTCCAGTACCATCCCCCCTGTGCCTGAACCAGTAAACCGTTACTGACAGGTATTACCGCCATCAGGAGCACAATAATACCGATAATAAATCCTAGCTTTCTCATAAATCCCAGTTTTCTCATTTCAACCTCCTTAGATCATCTACCAATTTTGCTTTTGTAAAAATAACTTTGGTCACTTTTTTTAGTCCTACGACAAGAGGTACTATTCCTTCATATTATTAATGAAATTTCGCTTCCTTTTTTATCATTTATAATGTCCACCTCCTTCTCTCATCGAGGAGCACACCCCACCGGGATTGCCACGCCTTCGGCTCGCAATGACACCCTGCGGGGAAATTCTAAACTCAAAGCACTAAATTCTAAACAAATCCTAATATCTAAATTCAAAACTCAAAAACTGTTTTGGTCATTGGGATTTTGGTCATTTGATATTGTTTAGCATTTCGGATTTAGGATTTGGGATTTTGCCTGTTGCTCTGTCATTTTGCCCTTTGATTTTTAAGTTTTGCTTTTCCCGGGATTGCTCCGCACCCCCAACTAAAAAGGGGGCAATCCGCTCCCTATTATCATCATACCGAACCAATCTCATGTCCCCCGGCGTCTAACCAGGAGGACCGCAACCACGATAATAGCGATACCAACGACGATGCCAACTATCCACCACACACCCACACCGCTACCACCTGCTCCAACGACCTCTACTTGAGAGCCGCCGGTTGTGTTTTTCGAATAAGGTTCAGAGCCAACATAATATTCGAGAGAGCCATTGAAGGCATAAATTCCCAGCTCGGCATCATCAGGGACAGTTACCTTATATAACGCACTAATTGCGGTACCGCTCTCATAGGGCCCAAACCACATAATCTCAGCTTTATTGCCCACAGCGTTAACAAAATCGGCATTCGGGGTGGACCATGTTTCATCAAGGGTCACATTCCAGCCATCGGGAGCAAGGTCAGTAAGGCCGATGGCATTGAAGTTATCGGCAGGCGAACTGAAGGTCACGATGACATCAAATGTCTCACCTCTCTGCACCGCGTCTGGCAGAGTCCTACCGGGACTGGCTTCCTGCGCCAAACCTATACCCAGGGGCAAGAAAGCAACAGCCATCAGTGCCAGTATAATAATCAATAACGATAGTAATCTCATTTCTCCCTTACCAAGATGTAGTCGCTTATGTAATTGATAACAGGGATATATAATTCCATAAATACATAAATGGTGGCGATTCTGAAAGATCCTTAAAACCGTCCATACGCATGTCCTATTTGATTGAAGTAGGTAGAGAACAGAGAGTAGTCACCCATGTCAATGTAGCCACTGCGATCAAGGTCTGCGTTAGCATTCCACTTAGGGTCGCTCGGTAACGTATTGAAAGCAGTAGAGAGAGCAGAGTAGTCTCCCATGTCAACATAATCGCTGTCATCAATATCACCCTCACGAATGATAAAATTAACCACGGCGCCCACACCCCCGATTACCGTCACATTACTCACCAACTCGCTCAAGCAGGTGCAGTTCTTAATTGCCATATCATAGGTGCCGACAACAACATCGGTGATGTTGAACCACCCGGTATTGTTGGTGGTGCGAACCCCTTCCCACACCACATTGCTAGTACCGGGATTAAATAACTTCACCTCAAACGGCTCCACCAAACTACCTACCCTCGCCATTGGGAAGGCTACATGCGCTTCCAGGATGCTGGTCGTCCTCATATGCAGGGTAACGGGAACTATCTCCTGGGGATTGTTCGCTTCAGAAGCGTTGATGGTTATGTTAGCCAAATACTCGCCCTCAGGCATGCCGGAGCTATTCACCGACAGTGTTGCAGAACTATGCGTCTTGGTGCAGCTGCCGTTTGTGGGGCTTTCGCTGAGCCAGGCGGCATCATCGCTCAGCGTCCAGTTGAGCAGGCACGGTGTTGAGCTCCACAGCTCCAGACTCTGGTTCTGGGGGTTCGTCCCATTAACAGCACCATAGAAGTCAATGCTCGTTGGGGCAAAGTTAATGGTCGGCCCAATGACCTCTAGAACATAATCCTCGCTATGACCATCGCTTATGTTTGCCAAGTAAACTGAGTTTTCAACGTGCCAGCGGAACATAGTCTCAGCAGGATAATTAACGCTGAAGCTGTAGATTCCCGGAGAGGCACCACAAGGAACGGTAACCTTATACAACGCAGTAAAGTTAGTGCCGTTGTTATAGGGCCCAATCCAGACGATCTGTGCTTGATTGCCTCCGTCAACCTTAGCCCCATCGGCATACGGGTAACACCATACTGTGCTAACGTTCACAATCCATCCAACGGGGGCAGTGTCACGCACGTTGATACCGTTGAAATTATCTGCAGGGCTAGTAAAATTAACGGTGACATTGAATGTCGCCCCTCTTTCCACCTTATCAGGCAAAGCCCTGGTCGGATTAGGTGGAGGTGCCTGCGCCAAAGCTAGATGCACCGGGAGGACAACGATTGCCACCAGTACCAGTATAGCTACAAACAGTCCAGACGCTTTCATTTCTTTAATTATAACACTAACCTTTCTTTAATTAAACACTAACCCCCTTCCGGTTGGAAGGGGGTTAGCTGCACTCACCCGACTAGATTAGCTTGGATTTAGCCAGGCTGAACAAACATCCATGACCTTCCACTCAGAAAGTCGGTACTCTGCGGGATACAGAGAAGCCATCTTCCACAGATTGACGCTTTTCAGAGCGTAGGACATGCTGGGTGCTCTGGGGATAAGCCCGTAGTCACCTGCGAAGTTAACCACTTTGCCCGCAGCTAACAACGCTGGAGTTGTCAGGCCTATGGTGAAGCTCTTTCCAGGGAGCTGTGTAGCATTTGAGATGTCCAGGTCGAACCACCTGGTCTTGTTAGCCACCAGCCAGTACGTCCCGGTTACCCAGGCCTTATTGTCGTATTGCGGGCTACTTATGTCACTCCGTAAGTAGCCAGGACCAACAAGCGACATCTGAACATCTACATCGGATAACGCGGCGCCATTAACCTCGTAGGTCACTCCCACTATGTCGCCGGGCTGTGTTACCGTGACACTCGAGTCGCACCCGCCGCCACCCCCTATGCAGTTTGTATATGGTCCTTCATCGTTGAAGTAGTACTCCAACCAGGCTTTAGTTTTGTTAGGACACGCCTCCCAGGTATTAACTCCGGGCTTGGCAGTAGTCGGGACGGTCACCCGGTACATTAGAGAAATGGTAGTGGTCTCATCATAAGGCCCATCCAACATAATCTCTGCCTTATTCCCGGTAGCCTTAACCTTCAGGGCGGAGTCCGGAGTACCATTAATCCAGACCCAGGTGGGATCAACCGTCACCGTCCAGCCGTCAGGGGCAACATCGGTGAGACCGATAGAGTTAAACCCATTGTTCGGTGAAGTTGGCGGTGCAGTGAAGTTCACGTACACGTCAAACGTCTCCCCGGCATACAGCTCGGTCGTCTCCCCGGGCTTGCCGGAATTCGTGCTGGCAATAATGTCTCGGCAACTGTCGACAGCCGTCGCCGGCTTAACCAACAGGCTTACCGGAACAATCACGCTGGAAGACCCGGATATGGTGATGTTGGCAGAATAGGTACCGGCTGACTTATCCGCGACGGAGACGGTTACGTTCTGACTCCCATACGTAAAGCTTGTAGTCAGGCTGCCATTATTGGGAGTCTCGCTCAGCCAGCCACCAGCATCATCGGTTGCTGTCCAGTTGAGTGTCGAGCCACCAATGTTGGTTACAGTAAGCGTCTGGTCACCAACGGCAATGCCCTCAAAGGTCTCGAAGGAAAGGCTCGCTGGTGCAACGCCAACTTTCGGGCTTTTCGGACCGAAGTTCGCCGTTAGATTCTTGGACAAGGTATTCATCTTCATTACCCTTAGAGTGAGAAGAAGCCCAGTTTCTGGGTCCGTAATATTGCCAAGGTCGATACCGGCATCTCCAGTCCAGCTCACCCAGCCCCAACCTGGTACCATGTCAATCGCTGCCACAGTGAGACAGTAATCCCAGGGCCAAGTGGTGTTGAACGGAAGAAGATCCGTCCGATTGTACGGAATAACTATCTCATCGTATGGTGCAGTAGTGTTAGGTATCGTACAGTAAACAAGCCACGACCCGTTATAGGCTACCGCGATACCTCCCCCAGCATACGTAACATTAGGGGCCACTGGGATCCAGGGAGTCATGTTCAAACTCAAAACGGGGACACCAACCGTTACCGTGGAGTCAACCACCCTGCTCCAATTGAGGACATCCCCAAGTCCTTCCCCATAGACCTTGGTTTGCCTCGTTGGCGCTACGTTTTGAAACGCGATGGTGGTATTCCCTGCGGCAAATAGACTCTGCATATTTATGGTCATCACGAAGGGAGCAGTAGCAGTGGTATTGGTGCCCGGTGGCGTACCAGCGTTCAAGCTGATTTCGCCCGCCGTATTGTTAAAGGTCGGGCCTGATACCACCTGGGTAAACGGGGTGCCCGCAGTAGTGATGCTGTTCACTTGAACCGCGGCGTTGTCGAAGCTCAGAAACACCTGTATTGCGTTTAGCGGCAGAGCCAGAGAATTGTTGATCGTGACGTTCACGCTGAACGTTTGATTGTAAACTACCCTGGTCAAATTGGACTGAGCCGTAATGCCACAATCCCCCGCTGCTAAGACACCAGCCGCTGGCACCAACATCAACCCCGCAATCACAGCCACACTTAGAATTAAACTGATAAACTTACTTTTCAATACTTTTTACCTCCTTTTAAAATCCTTTTCCCAAAATCCTTTTCCCAAAATCTTCTCCAATAAACCACCTCCTTTCCTTAGAATTTCCTTAGAATTTTCCCCACGCATCTCCTAGTTGACCGAAGTAGGCAGAGAACAAAGAGTAGTCACCCATGTCGATGTAGCCACTGCGATCAAGGTCTGCGCCAGCGTTCCACTTAGCGCTGCACGGTAACGTATTGAAAGCAGTAGAGAAATCAGAGTAGTCTCCCATGTCAATATAATCGGTGGCGTTAACATCGCCCGAACGAATGGCAACACCAGCCACGTTGGTACCATTAACTAGCGTTACACTGTAGTTCACCTCGCTTAGGCAGTTAGCACTCTTAATCCCGATGTCATAGGTGCCTGGAGTAATACCGGTTATGGTCAGCACCCCGGTACTGTTAGTGAAAACATTACCGGCCCATAGCACGTTGCTGAGATTGCCAGCCTGGAATAACTTCACCGCAAACGGCTCCACCTTACTACCTACCCATCCCCCTGGGAAGGCTACCGGCACATTCACGGCAGACCCAACGCCGAACCCACCGCTCAACGCCCCGGTCAAACCACGCTTGGTTACCGAGACATTGCTGGCACCAACAGCACCGCCGCCAATAGTTATGTTGGCTGTTATCGCAGTGTCGTTGACCACGGCATGGCTGTTGACCGTTACATTGGGACCAAAACTGATGGTTAACGGATTATAAGTCTCGTTTACCAAGAACCATTTGCCGTTGATGGTCACATTAAAACTCTGTCCAGGCTGGCCCACATTGGGGCTCACCGAGCTAACTACCGGAGTGGGCAAAAGGTTAAAGGTATAGTCTGTTCCAAATACGTTTTCATCCAGGTCGATATGCGTGGCGGCGATAAGGAAAGACTCGAATCCTACAAAATAGCCTTCCGCCGCATATCCCGGCGAATAGGTAGGCTCCCAGGTGTATGCCTGTTGGTCGACGCCTGTCTCAGTAAAGTCCACCATGTCGACCACAACGATACTGTATGACTTACCAGTCGAATTAGTATAGTTGCTGCCCCAATTATCCTGAGTGTTCCTAATCGCATGGACACTCTGCGCCGGCAGGTTCATGTCTGATACCCTCAAATAAGACATGACACCGGTTCTGTTCAGGGTAAGAGTGCCCCCTGCGCCGAGGTAACCACTGGTTATGGTCTGGGGAACCTCCCTCCTCGAGGTACTTTCCTCCATAGCCACGGTTTTGTTGGACCAGGTGACGAGATTATCCTGGGTGAACTGAATGAGCGAGACGGTATTGGTGATATTATCCACGACATCAGCTCCCAATACGCCTGAGAGAGTCATCACTGTCCAGTTGTTGTCAATCTCGCCCTTGGTTTTATCGTAATATCTCAGACTTAAGGTGCCGCTAATTTTCGATGCGGTAAGAGTATAGTTGGTAATCTCACCAATGAGCACTTTCGTCACTGAGCCATTAACAGGAGGGGCCTCCCACGGTATCACGGTGCAGATTCTACCCGCGCCCTTCGTGGCAGTGCCATTATAGTCAAGGTCAGCAGCGGCGACAAACTTGAAATTGCCCAATTCGGAGGTGGTAAGGTTACCTTTAATATACAGAATACCAAAGCCAGTGGGACTATTAACATACTTTGGAGTGTAGGGATACGTCATATTAAGATTAAGCCTGTTCCACTCCAGGTCTATACCACCACAGAGGTCACCCGAAATAGTCCCCGATGCTGCAGAAATGTTGTAAAACTTACAATTGGTAAGACTAATGTTGTAAAGCACGGGGTCTCTGCTGAATTGGACTCCGTAAGAATCATTAATAGGGTCGGGGGTCACGTTGAAAGTATTATTAGCACCCGTGGTAGTAATAGATGCTTCGAAGGTCACCGTCAGCGGGTTAGGCAGAGCAGGACTAGGATTCGCCAATGCCACCGGTGGCGCTACTGCGGGTACCAGAAGCAATGATAAGGTTAGAACGACCGCAACACAAAACGACAAAACGACATGCCTCATAAGAAACCTCCTTATATAGTATTTTAGTACCAACATTCTTTAGTACTTTAGTAATAATCTTACCAGTCCCCCCTAATCTTGTCAACTTTCATTTACTTACCGTTAGTTACATTTAGTTCCAAAAATTGCAATTTTTTTTATTTTTTTATTTTTGGTCGATACAGGAAAGCAGTCAGCGGTCAGCAATCAGTAGTCAGTAGTCAGTGGTTAGTTAATGGCTGAAAGCTGATGGCTGAAAGCTACTAAATTGTCATTACAAGCAGCCTCGTGCTCCAGGTTTTGTAGTTGCCTGATTCATCAGGCACAATTGCCCAATAAATTGGGCAACTACATTTTTTAATTCGTATAAAAATCCCTCTAAATCCCCCTTTAGAAAAGGGGGACTATTAACTCTCCCCCCCCCTTTAGAAAAGGGAGTTCAACGCCCCCCTAAGGGGGATTTGACATTCCAGGAAAGCAAAACTCAAAAGGCATAAGGAAGGGCGGCGTTGCCGCCGCCCTTCCTGCCATATAGCAAACCGAATTTATATTGCTCTTCTAGTTCCCCTGAATAAGAACACCAGCGCCACGATAAGCACGATAACAATCACCACAATGGCTACTATGCCGCCAGTGCCCAATCCACCACCAAACCAGCCAGTGTGCACCACCGTAAACTGTCCGCTTTGCCCCGCAATCGAAACGTCATAAACGCCGGCATCCGATTTGGTCACCGCGAATATCACGTTCTTAGTCATCCCCGGGGCAACAGACACCGTCTGGCTAGCCTCAGCCACACCGTTGATATACAGAACGGCATTATAGCTGCCAGTCTCCCCACCGGTGTTAGCGACATTGATGGAGATTGTCACTTCCTGGTCAGGCTTAACC
>Ga0315282_10005600_pt1 | contig 21324 bp, 26 predicted proteins | sample YL17G07_20_MG_FD_203693 | JGI IMG/M metagenome (GOLD analysis project Ga0315282, IMG submission 203693) | Sediment microbial communities from Yellowstone Lake, YNP, Wyoming, USA - YL17G07_20 | ecosystem: Environmental > Aquatic > Freshwater > Lake > Sediment | place: USA: Wyoming | collected... | reverse complement strand
AGAGGCGTTACAGGAATTGGCATTTGACGAAGACCAGGAAAGAGTAACGCTTTGACCAAGTGTAATTGTGGTTTGTGATGAAGACAGAGTAAGAGTTGGGGGAGGCGCTGCGTTCACGTTTACAACTACGGTATCCGAAGCGTCGCCACCTGATCCAGCGCAATTTAAACTATAAGTGCTTGTTAAGGTAAGATTGCCAGTTGATTCATTTCCGGACAAGGTTTTTGACCCAGACCAATCTCCTGATGCCGTGCAAGACGTGGCATTGGTCGAGGTCCATTGCAGATCAACAGCAGTATTGTAATTAATGGTAATTGGCCCGTTAGAATAAGAACCCGAACCCGCTGGTCTGACCTGAAGATTAACGGTTGGCGGCGAATTAACAGTAATCGCTACTGACCTGGAAATCGTGCCTCCATCACCAGTACAAGTCAAAGTATAGGTAGAATTTTGAGTGGGAGAAATTGATTCGCTGCCGGAAACAGACTTGGTTCCAGCCCAGGCATCAGAGGCGTTACAGGAATTGGCATTTGACGAAGACCAGGAAAGAGTAACGCTTTGACCAAGTGTAATTGTGGTTTGTGATGAAGACAGAGTAAGAGTTGGAGAAGGAATAGCGATACTTACTCTAATCGGCGACGGTTCATAACCGATATTTCCCGCCGTATCAATTACATGGATTCCGTACCAATAAATACCCCCATTCGGCGTATCAATATATTGTCCGGAAAAAGTATTACCAGAAACATTCTGTCCATATATTTGTGTCCAATTATATTGATCCGGCTGACCACCGCTATCCGTGGTTCTCCATAATTCAAAATAGCTAAGACCGACTTCGTCGGTTACTGTCCAAGTGGCTGTAACCGGGCCAACGGTTGCTCGGATTCTCGGCTGAACGTCAAAAGAACTAACTTTTGGCGGGGTTCTGTCGAAAAGATGCATCGATGCTCTGTTCTCTGAAGCCGAATTTCCCATTTCCACTATCACCTTTGCCCAATAGAAACCGGCATTGGCATAAACCTGATCACAAATCCCGGCTGGAGTGGTGTAAGAAGACCCTGAATTGGTTTGTATTCTGTAAGCATAACCGGAAGTAATGTTCGTCCCTGCATCTGAACGATTGCAATAAAAAGTATAGGTTATGGGGTAAGTAAGCGTGCCCTGGGGGCTAGCCCAAAAGACCACACCCGGTAAAGGGGCCACCCCACCCCAGGGGTTGAGCGAAAAATAAACCAAAAAAGATGTTTGCGCCAAAGCGGAAAAAGCGAAACCCAAACTTATTATCACAAAAACAGTTAAAACAGCAAGTCGATGGTTATTTTTATGTAAATTTAATTTGACCATAAATTTTATTTTAAATTAATAATTCCCTTATTGAAATTTCCAATCATTAATTTTTCCAAATTGTCGGTGCCCATATATTCCTCGAAAATATGATTCCATAAAGCTTCCTGGTGATGATAAAGATACTTGATTCTTTCTTCTTTCTGGACCAGGGCCATAATATTATCCACTAAATCAAAACTAATCAATTTCTCTTTCCCGTCCCGCGTTTTAAAAAATCCGCCCACCCAATCGACGTCCAACCACATCTCTATATCTATATCCTTAAATCTTTTACCCAAATGACTGATGCCTTGCTCGGCTTTTTTCCAGTGAAGCGCCTCGGGATTAATATGAGGCACGAACAAACGCGGGTCATTCTCATTGTCTTTTGCCAAATAACGCTGAATGATTAACCATTCCAATCCGCCTTCTGTTTTGGAGTCTTCTAAAACCTCGCCCTTCAATAAAGAGATCAATCGTTCGCCGAAATCCGCTTCTTTTGCGTGGCTTTCGAATAACTTTGAATAAAATTTTATTTCGTGTAAATAATGCAAAATCAAAGAAAAAAGCCTCAGGGTCTCACCGGCAGAATCAATTTTTAAGGGGATAACGAAAATTATCCCCAATTCCTTCAAATGGCTGATGTTGTGATATTTTTTGCCAACAAACTTTTCCGCAACTTTCAACCATTTACCCGATAAAACCCGCAATTCGACGTCCCTTTTCTCAAAATCATCGGCAATTAAATTTTTATAGGTTTCGTCAAAAGTCTTATGCATCCACTCGTTGGTTTCGACGAATCGAAGTGCGGCAAAAATTTCAACCAAATCTTCTTTTTTCAAAAGTTCTTCCACGTCTTTGTATTTCAGTGCCTTAATAATATTCGGCGGCGGATTTTCTCTCAAAATTTCTTCGGCTTTTTCTCTTTTTAAAACAAAAAGCTGGTCAATTCTCGCCAGCTCCAAAGCGAAATTAAAAAGGGTTTTCAAGCCAGCCGTGGTTGTGCCGCTGGGTTTTTTGAATAATTTATATAGAGCCCTGTCATCTTTCTGCAGCTTGGTAATGAGGGCTCGGAAAATATTTTCCACCCGATAATCATGGCAACCAAGCACGTTTAGGGTTCTGTTGATTCTTTCCTCGTTTTCTTTGACAATTTCATCCAAAACATTGGTCTTTCTCGAAATAGCCGACATTTTTTTATCCAATTCTGATATAGTTCCCGGCTTGACTCTTAATATTCTGGCAATATATTCCTGACTGGTCATAATTTATAATTTATTTTTTATAATTTTGAAATTTTTCCACCGAGCTTTTTTCTCGTATTTGCTTCTGGTCAATAAACCGTTTTTCGCACCCAATTCTTCCACCACGGCCGTACCATTGGCAGTACCCAGTCTGATTGCTTGCTCTATTTTATTCGTTCTGATTAAACCTGAAACAAATCCTGAACCGAACGCATCGCCCGCACCGGTTCTATCGATATATTTTTTCTCTTTAAATGTCCCGGCGGAATAAATATATTTTCCGTCGGAAACAACCACACCTTTCGGGCCTTTAGTCATCACCACGATTCCGCGCACAAATTTATCCAGTTTCTCGAATATCGCTTTTTCCTTTTTAAACGGCAAATCCGCTAATCTCGCGCCTTCTTCCTGATTCAAAATCAGTACATCAACATTGGATAAAACATTTTTTAAACCATCTAATCCCAAAGAAAGCTGGGCCGCTCCGGGATTTAATGCCACTTTAATCTTGTTTTTTTTGGCAAAATTTATTATCGGTAAAAGCAATTTGGCCGACGCGCCCGACAAACCGGCAATATATATCCATTTTGTTTTAAGCTGACCAAAAGGAATGTCTTTAAGCGTCAAATAATGACACGCGCCGGAATAAACAAGAATCGTCCGCTCTTTTTTGGAGACCGAAAGAATTATCGAATAAGCGGTCTTTATTTTTTTATCCTCGACAACAAATCCTTTGATTCCCAATTTTTCCAACTCCTCTTTTATCGCTCTTCCGCCGACATCTTTTCCGACTCGACCGACATAAGCGGTTTTAAATCCTTGTTCGGAAAAAGTAGCCGCAGTATTTGTTCCGCCGCCGCCAGTGGCAAAAAACAAGTCATCGAGATAAATTTTCGAACCCAGACTAAAACAAAGACCCTGACCGGTAATAAATCTTTTATCTTTCAGGGTCTTAAAATCTTTGCTTTTTAAAAACAAATCTCTTGTCGCCGAACCGAAAGTTACAATATCGAACATAAATTATTTAATTAATTTTTCCAAACCTTTAATCGCTTTCTCGATGTTTTTACTTTTATAGATATGGGTTCCCACGCCGAAAAGATTTGCCCCGGCCCTAAATACTCTTTTGATGTTTTCGTCATTGATTCCCCCGTCTACCTCAATATTGCCCTTGGGCCAGAATTTTCTCAAAAACTCAATTTTTGCCAAAACCCATTCCCTGAATTCTTGCCCGCCCCAGCCAGGCTGAACCGTCATAACCTGAACCAAGTCCAAGTCTTTCAAAAAAGGCGTGGCAACGGCATAATGCGTTTCGGGATTAAGCGCCAAGCCGATTTCCTTTTTCTGGCCGTGAACTTTTTCGATTAAATTTCTTATCCCGTATTCCCGATTGGTTATCTTCGACTCAAAATGAATAATTACTCTATTCGCCACCTTTAACCATTCGTCAATCACCTCTTCCGGCTCCTGAATCATAAGATGAATCTCAAAATTTAATTTGGTCTTAATTTTTTCCAAATCACTTGGTTTACCTTTTTCTTCATACGGCCAAGTTTCGTTGTCGACAAAAATCCCATCCATCACGTCCAGCTGGACTCTTTTCACGTATTTCTCCACCAATTCCACTCTTTTCTCAACTTCCTTGAAACTTTTAACCAAAATTGTCGGAATTATTTCGGTTTTCATTATTATCTTTATTAGCCAACAATTTTTCGTAAGCATTGCGCAGTCCCGCTTTATAAATATATTATTTTACCAATAACAAAACTTTGCGGGACGAGCAATAGCAACGGCGAATAAAACATTAATTAATCAATAGTGCCGATTGCGTGCTGAAGAAAAATTTGTTGGCTAATTATTCTTCTCAATTTGCTCTATTTTTTTTAATCTCCTGATATATTTGTCTTTGTTGAAAAAATCCGTTTCCAGCCAGATTTTGATAATTTTTTTTGCCTCACGAAAAGAAAGTACGTGTTCGCCCAAACACAAAATATTGGCATTTAAATGTTCTCTTGATTGTTGGGCGATTTTTTTTGTTGTCGGCGCCACTGCTCTGACTCCTTTTATTTTATTCGCCACCACACAAACTCCCAAACCATTGGTGCAAAAAATGATTCCTTTTTCACCCGTCTCGGCAACTTTTTTCGCGACCACCAAAGCAAAATCGGGAAAATCGTCTTCCGGTTCAAATTTTGTGTTACCTAAATCCTGATACTCGATTTTGAGTTCGTTTAAAAATTCTTTGATTTTTTCCTTAAAACTGAATCCACCGTGGTCAGCACCCAAGTAAATCATGGTTTTTTACCAATTAATTTTCCCGATTTTATTACATGTTCGACCAAAGTCGCGGAATACCCCCATTCGTTGTCGTACCAAGCCAAAACCTTCACCAAATCGTCACCAATAACTTTGGTAAAATTCAAATCGACAATACTAGCCGTGGTAATGCCGATAAAATCGGAAGAAACCAACTGTTCTTTACTCACGCCCAAAATTCCCTTCCAGTGCGGTTTCTTCGCTGCCTCGATTAAAATATTATTGATTTCTTCAATTGAGGTTTTTTTATTGGCCACAAAAGTGATATCTGCCAAAGAAACCGTTGGCACCGGGGTTCTAATCGCAATTCCGTCAAAAATTCCCTTAAGGTTTTTTACCGCCTTGGTCACGGCAATAGCCGCTCCGGTAGTCGAGGGAACCAAGCTGATTGCTCCGGCCCTGCCCCTGCGCCAATCCTTGGTATCCGGACCATCGACGATTTTCTGGGTAGCGGTATAAGCGTGAGTGGTATTCAAAACCGCTTTTTTAATTCCCGGGCTTTCCGAGAGTACGGCGACAACCGGCGCAACGGCATTGGTCGTACAGGAACCATTGGAAGTAATTTTTACTTTGGCCATATCTTTTTCGTTAACGCCCAATAAAACCGTTGCTCCCAATCTCATACTTTCGTCATCATCCTTTGCCGGTGCGGTAATCACCACTCTTTTTGCCCCGGCTTTCAAGTGGCTGCTCGCTCCTTCAAAGCTTTCGAAAAATCCCGTTGACTCGACCACTACGTCAATACCCAATTTTGCCCAAGGCAATTTTGCCGGGTCTTTTTCGGAATAAAAATCGATTCTTTGGTCGTCGACAATCAATTTTTTGGCTTTAACATCTGCCAAAACCCGATGGTTATAATTCCGGTATACGCTGTCATGCTTCAAGAGATAGGCCAGATTCTCCAAATCAGCCAAATCGTTAATCGCCACGATTCTCAACTCTTGACTTTCGTGGGCCAATCGGAAAAATGTCCGGCCGATTCTCCCAAAACCATTAATTGCTACCTTGATAAACATAATTTTTTTACCCTGTTAAATACCCCGCCCCTGCGGGGTCCCGCTTCGCGGGATTTAATAGGGTGAACTTAATTATTATATTCTAATTATATCACTTTTTCTTCAAAATGTAATTTAGGGCGCCAAGCGCAGCGATGGCGCCCTCGGCTGCCGCGGTAACGATTTGTCGGAATTCGTTAGAGCCGGTGGTAATATCTCCGGCAGCAAAAATTCCGGAAATATTTGTCGATTGGTCTTTTTCCGTTTTGATATATCCCTTCTCGTCGCTACTTATTTCCAAATCGTGAATCAAATATGTGCTCGGCGCATAACCCGCCTCGACCAAAAGACTGCTGATTTCCAATTCTTTTTTGTTATCCAAAATAATTTTTTCCAATCTGTCTTTGCCTTTTAGACCGACAACGTTAGCGCTATAGATCACCTCGATATTCCTTGCTTTATTGATTCTCTGCACCCATATCGCATCGGCTCTTAATTTTTCTTTGCGATAGATTACATAAACTCTTTTTGCTTTTTCCGAAATCTTTATCGCGCTCATCGCTGCCGCATTGGCTCCGCCAATCACCGCCACACTTCTGTTTTTAAACAAAAAAGCGCTGTCATCCGAACGATAACTAACGCCTTTGCCTTCAAATTTATCGATATTCTTAATATCTAATTTTTTAAACTCCGTACCGAAAGCCAAAATAATTGCTTTGGCCTGGTGACTATCTTTGCTGGTTAAAATCTTGAAGCTATCTTCTGTTTTGATGATTTTTTCCGCCCTTTCTCTTTTGAACGGTATTTTTAAATGTTTCTGATGGGCGATAAATCTTTTGGACAACTCTTTGCCGCTAACTCCGAAAATTCCGGGATAATTTTCCACTTTGTAGGCGGTATTAACTAATCCCCCCTTTTCTTCACCGATTATCAAACAATCAAGCCCGAAATTTCTGGCATAAATACCGGCGCTTATTCCGGCCGGTCCAGCACCGATGATAATCAAATCATAGATTTTCATTGTTTGTTTTTTAAATATTCCGTTGCTGCCAGAACTGCTTTGGCGCCTTCGCCGGCGGCAATCACGATTTGTTCGTACTTTATATCCGTAATATCTCCTGCCGCAAACAGTCCCGGTGTCTTCGTATAATTGTCTTTATCAATCACGATTTCGCCGATTTTATTCAATTCCACCAATTTCTCGGCAAAACCGACCTTGGGCATCATCCCCACGGCGATAAAAACTCCTTCGAGCTTCAATTCGACATCTTTGCTGGTTTTTCTGTCTTCATAAATCAAGCTCTCGACGAACCCCGAACCAGAGCCTTCGGCTCGGTACGGGGCAAGTTTTTTCCCTTTTATTTCTTTAACTGCTGCATTTAAAATAAATTCTACCTTACCGGTCTTTTTTAATTTTTCCTTGGTTACCGGGTCGCCTTTCATTTCGGGAAAGAATTCCAAAATATAAATCTTTTTGGTGTATTTTATCAAATCCATGGCCGTCATAAAACCGGCATTTCCGCCACCAATCACCGCTACAACCTTATCTTTAAACATCGGCGCATCGCAAGTGGCGCAAAAACTCACTCCCCTGCCTTTAAATTCTTCTTCTCCGGGAATATTCAAAGTTCGGGGAATTTTCCCCGTAGCGATTATCACTGCCTTTGCCTCATATGCCTGGTCATTATCGCGAACCGTAAAAATATCGTCTTTTTTGTCCAAATCAATCACCTCTTTGCCTTGTTTGATTTCGATTTCGAATTCCTTCAAATGCTCGGACATTTGTTTAATCAAATCCATTCCCGAAATCTTTTTGGTTCCCGGCCAATTCTGAATTTCCGTAGCTTTGGTTACCTGACCGCCCCATTCCTTGGTGATTAATAATGTTTTCAGTTTTTTCCTGGCGGCGTAAATCCCGGCTGTAATTCCCGCCGGACCCCCGCCGATAATTATTAATTCGTAAACCATAAAATTATTCTATTTTTAGCAGTTTTTTAATTTTGTCCTGGTCAAAACCGATAATAATTTGTCCGTCGATATCCACTACCGGCACTCCGTATTGACCCGAGTTCTCAATCATTTCCTTCTGCGCGATTTCGTTCTGCGAAACATCGATATCTTCGAACTGAATATTATGCTCTTTGAGAAAATTTTTAAGCGTGACGCAATAGGGACAAGTTGGTGTTGAATAAACTTTTACCATAATTTAATTGATTCCCTTAATTTATTCTTTATATCCTCAAGGGTTTTTTGCAATTCTTGGGCCACTTGTTCTTTCTTTTTTTCCATGGCTTTTTGAATCGCTTTTTCCAATGCACTTTGGGCTTTATTCAAATAATATTTATAAAGGTCCTTTTCTTTATTGGCCAAATCCTGTTTTCCTTCTTTAATCATTTCTTGGCCTTCATATAATCTTTTTTCCGCGAATGTTTTGTATCTTTCCGCTCTTTTTGCCAAATTGAAAGTAAAAAATATCACCACTTTTTCGTACCAGATTTTCAGAAAATAAAACGGACTATCCGGCATCAGGTGCGGACCGGGTAAATCATCGGGAAACTTTGCCCAGGCAAAATTGGTCGAAAAAAAGAAACCCAAAATAATTATCGAAATAATTATTTTCTTCATCATTTTAATCATAGCATGAAAATTTAAAAAATAAAAAGCGGGTGTCGCTCTCACCCGCGGAAGCCATCGTCACTAAGAAATAAAATCTTTTTCGGTTAAAATCGGACTGTGCTCATCAATCCTTCTGTTCTCCTTTATGTCTTCGAAAAGCTTTCTCCAGTCTGCATAGCATCTTTGTCCAGGAAGAGTTTCGGTTAAGTTAAGACCCCATTTTTTTCTGCTTTTTCCATCAATAAAAAGGATCGGCCGACCAACAACTATTTCTCTTACTTCCCATTCATTGCTATGTTGAGGATGGGACACAACGACAACTTTCATCACAAAAGGGGGGTTACCTTTACTGATAAATACAATGTCTCTAAACTTTCTCCACGTATTCCCAGCATCTGTTTTTTGTTCTCTTATTCTACCCGTGATCATCTCGTCAAAAGTACCCCTGAAAAAATGGTAACGACTCCGGAACTCAAAATTAAACTGACCCAAAACCTCTTTTAAAACAAACAAAGCATGTAATGCTGTTTGTTCGCTTTCTGTAAAGTGCTTTTTAATCACATCGTCCTCCTTTTTGTCCGCTTAACGGACTGCGACTCCGGTAATGTGGCGAGCGATTTCCACTCACCGGCGCTTTTGATTTTTCTATTTATAGAATATACCCATAATAAAAATCTGTCAATAGTAATACGCCATTTCCAAAATGTACCACCTTTTTTCCGATCGGACAAAAGTGTCGACATATATCTATATGCTCCTCTTAACGAGGATTTGTTTTTCACTGAGACAACTTCTTCTTATCTCTTTAAGGAATTTGCCATAACTTCTGAAGACCATTGCGCAGCCAAGCCCTCCTCGGGCAAAATAAAATCACCAAACCATGTTGGCTTGGCGAGCAATAGAAGCGCCCAAGAAAAACAATAATCAATTACTTATCGGCGACTTCGTGGTCTGAAGAGGATATGGCAAATTCCGATTCCCTTCTAAACGTTTCCAGGATAAACATACTTCAACCCCGCCTTTTTGCCGATTTCGACGGCTTCGTAAATTTTCTCGATCGGCGTGGCTGGCACATCCTGCATTTCATGATGCGGGAAAAACCTGCTCACGTGCCAGGGAGTGTCGTCGCCCAATTCATTCTTGATAAACTCGGCAATCTGCTTCAACTCTTTTTCCGAATCGTTTTTTCCCGGAATAATCAAAGTGGCGATTTCCAGCCAAATCCTTCTTTTTTTGATTTCAATCAGATTTTCCAGAATTGGTTTCAATTGGGCCCCACAAATATCGCGATAAAATTCTTCGCTGAATGCTTTCAAATCGATATTCGCGGCATCCAGATAAGGAGTAATCAAGTCCAGGGTTTCTTTGGTCATATAACCATTGGAAACCCAGACATTTCTCAATCCTTCCTCTTTGGCCAATTTCATACAATCCAAAGCGAATTCCAGAAAAATTGTCGGCTCGGTATAGGTATAGGAAATGCTCGGACACTTACCGTCCAAAGCATCCTGAATAATTTTTTGCGCTTTCACTTCTTCGCCCAAAATTTTCACGTCTTCCGGTTTCTCCTTGCTTATCTGTGAAATATCCGCGTTTTGGCAATGTAAACACTTGAAATTGCATCCGATTGTGGCAATAGATAAAGAAAAACTGCCGGGCATAAAATGATACAACGGTTTTTTCTCGATTGGATCAATATGCTCGGCAATTATCTTGCCATAAACTAAACTATATAATTTTCCTTTTCGATTTTCCCGAACCCCGCAGATTCCGCGCTTACCATCCAAAATAAGGCAGCGATGATTGCAGACATGACAACGAACCCGATTATCACTCAGCTTTTTATACAACAAAGCCTCGTGCATATCTTATTCACATCCGCCCGTGGCCGGGGTGGTCCCGCTATCCTGTAATTGAGTCGAACACTCGGAAGGTGCAGAATTAAATCCAGAACAAATAGCGGCTTTGAAAGCTTCGGCTCCCCTTGAACCGGTAAATTCCTTGTCATTAATTACCAATTGCGGAGAACCGGAAATTCCGTATTTTTTACCCAATTGAACTTCCTGCTCCAAGAGGGTCAAAGCTTCATTTTTCTGACAGGTCTTGACTTTAGCCGTGTCAATTCCCGCAGTCTTAGCAACAGCTTCCCAACAAGAATTAACATTCTGGGCAGTACATTTGGCGTTTATTGCTTTAACAAAGCTCCAAAACTTATCCGACTGATATTTTTCAACACAAATCTCTCTCACATCCTGGTTCAATTCCTGAATTCCGTGCATCGAACAATATTTATTGTCTTTATCAAGGCAATAAGTTGCACCACCGCCATTGTAATTGCTGTAAATCACGTAATGGAGCTGGATATCGGCCTTATTTTTCAAAAGGTCCACTACCGGCATCATCAATTCCTCGGCTTGATTTCCGTAGGGGCAAAAACTCATTACGAATAACAGGGCCTGCGCAGTATCTTTTTTGGGAATATCCGAACCGGTATCAGCTGCTGCACTGGCGGTCTCCTCGGGTATTGCTTCACCCGCTGGAAACAAAATTTTACCGTCCTTACTGGCATAAGAGGTATATTCCTGTTCCTGGATTTTGAATTGAATTTTATAAACCCCGCTTTCCTCGCTCACCGAACCCAAAACAGCGGTGGCTTGACCCTTGAGATATGTCTCGTTGATATATTTTATTACTTTTTCGGCCGCTACTTGGGGTTTGATAATTTTGGCTTTTGATTCCTTTAAATAATACAAACCATAAGCCACAACCACAACCACCAGAATACAGATAGCCGGAACTATATATTTTTTAATATTTATTTTCATATTTTTTACTTTTCCGCCTGCCTGCCGGTAGGCAAGGCTTTGAGCGGATAATTGTTAATCGCATCTCTTAACGCTTCAGTGACCAATTGAGCGCAATGAATTTTTAAAGGAGGCAAAGCCCCCAGCTCATTAGAGACATCTTGAAAATTAATTTTTATTGCTTGTTTCAAAGTTTTTCCCAGAGCCAATTCACAAATCATATCCGAGGCCGCAATCGCAGCCGCACAGCCCAAGGTTTCAAATTTGATATCTTTTATCTTATTACTTTTTTTATCAATTTTCAAATACAATGTCAATAAATCTCCGCAGCGCGGATTTCCGGCCGTGCCAATCACATCGGGATTTTCTATTTTCCCGAAAAATCTCGGGTGCGAAAAATGTTCCATTACTTTTTTGTTGTACATAAAAAATAAAATTTCTAATTTTTAATTTCTAATTTCTAATTTCTAATTTCTAATTTAACGTCCCGAAATTCTACGCAATTTTTTGACAACCTCGGGTAAAACTTTAAGAAAATAATTTACTTCCTGTTCTGTTGTATACTTACCCAAACTTACTCTCAGGCTCGAGTGGGCTTCCAAATCCGACAAACCCATAGCCATCAAAACATGCGAGGGAGTCAAAGCTTGGGAAGTACAAGCCGAACCGGTGGAGGTCGCGATTCCTTCCTGATCCAAGCTTAAAACCAATGCCTCACCCTCAACTCCCTCGAAACTGAAATCAACAATATTCGGCAACTTGTCTTCGGGATTATCCGGGCCGTTTAATTTACTGCCGGGCACCTTTATTAATACATCGGCTGCCATCTTATCTTTCAATTTCTCAATGCTTTTGATTTTTGCCTGCCTGCCGGTAGGCATGGATTTTTGATTTTTGATTTGATCGATTGCTTCCCCCATCCCTACGATTCCGGCCACATTTTCCGTCCCAGCTCTCAAATTCCACTCCTGGTCTCCGCCGGTAATCAATGAATATATTGGTGTCCTCTCTTTTGCATACAAAACACCAATTCCTTTTGGCCCGTAAATTTTATGAGCGGATAAAGTCAATAAATCTACGCCCAACTCATTGACATTGCAACCCAGCCAATTCGCTGCCTGCACCGCATCAGTATGAAAATAGGTCAAATGCTCCTCGAATTTATTGCTCTTGGCAATCAGTTTGGCAATTTTTTTGATCGGCTGGACTGCGCCCATTTCGTTGTTGGCATACATAATCGAAACCAAATCCGTTTCTGGAGTAATTTCCGCTTCCAAATCATCGATATTAATCAAGCCGTCGGGGCCGACCGGCAGATAAGTCACTCTCACCTCTTCTTTTTCCAAATCTTTGCAGGTTTCCAAAACCGCTTTATGTTCGACAGAAGAAGTAATAATGTGTAATGTCTGTCCGGTTCTTTTTTTTCTTTTTAATGCTTTAATCAATCCCCTAATCGCCAGATTATCGCTCTCCGAAGCAGAGCCGGTAAAAATAATCTCGGTTGGCTTACAACCCAAAAATTTCGCCACTTTTTCCCGCGCCTCATCGATTGCCGCGCTCGCTTCTCTGCCGAATTTGTGCAGAGACGAAGGATTGCCGTATTTATCTTTCAAATACGGCATCATTTTTCTCAAAACTTCCGCATCAAGCGGAGTTGTCGCGGCATAATCAAAATATACTTTTTTTTGTTTCTCCATATTTATACTATTAAAATAAACAATCCTGCGCTGATTAAAATAATGGCGATAATTTTTTGAGTCAGAATTTCTCTGCTAAACTCTTCCCGCAAACTCGGGATTTTTTTGAAAAGCAATAAAGCCAAAACCAGAATAAAGGCGTATTGCAGACCCTGCAAGGAATTAGTCAAAGTTACGCTTCCCAGAAAAACCGCCAAATAGAGAAAAAACGCACCCACAACATCGAAGGCTCTGCCCGCAGTAAAAAATCCTATTGTCTTTGGTTTCAATTCTTTCGTCTCTTTGAATATAAGCTGGCGATTTTTTTTCGGCAAGAGCAAGAATAAGGCAATTATCGCCACTCCGGTTCTTATCCAAATAACGCCATTGACAAATGTTGTACTCAAAAATATATATTTGGTAATGACCCAGTAAATCGCGAAGAGCAAAGCTGAAAACAATGCCGTACCAAAAGGCTTCTGGAAAAAATTCTTTTTCCTGTAAGACAGAATTAAGCTCCCGAGAATCAAAAGAATGAAAGCAAAAAATTCTTGTGTGCTTAAATGTTCACCGATGAATAAAAAGCTTAAAATCAAAATAAATATAGCTACAAAACTGCCGATAAAAGGAACAATTCTCGAAACCTCGCCCGTATTGAGCGCTTTATAGAAAAATATACAGCCCGCAACATCGACAATGCCCGCCAAAAGAATCAAAATAAGATTGTAAACCGAAGGGAAAGAAAAACCGAAAGGAGCCAAAACCCAAACAAAAATACTCAAAACCCCGACATAAAAAGCATAAACAACAGGATGGGGCAAGGGACGAGAAACAATATATTTATCGATTAAAAAAACCAGAGCGTAAAAAAGATGAGCCAAAATTACAAGTAAAAGCCAGAATGTCATATATTTAAGGCGTTATTTTTGCAGATTTCCGCGTAAATTTTGGAACTTGGGCGCGGAATTCTTTTCAAATTATTTTTATAATCGATTTCAACCAACCCGAATCGCGGCTCAAATCCCTTATCCCACTCGAAATTATCAATCAAAGACCAATGAAAATATCCGCGCACATCAACTCCTCCCTCAATCGCCTTATGAATCCATTTCAGATGGTCGAGAATAAATTTCGGTCTTTTTTCGTCTTTGGCGTCGGCCAAGCCGTTTTCGGTGATGTAAACCGGCTTCTTGTACTGCCTTAAATCTTTTAAAACGTGATAAATCCCCTCTGGATAAATTTCCCAAGACATATCGCTCTTTTCTCCGTCTGCTCGAATCAGATTTCGCCATAAAGAAACGGGAATATAGTAATTGACGCCGACAAAATCCTGATAATCTTTAATCGCGTCAAAAAACTGGTGATTCCAATAATGTTCGGAAAAATACTTTAAAATTCCCTGAAAACAGTTATTGTTATTGGCGATTCCCACTTGAAAATTGGGAGAAATTTTATGGATTATCCGATAACTTTTTTTATGGGAATCAACCAGGTTTCTAACCACCTCCTGCACCTTGTAAAAACTTTTCTCGAATGGCGGCCAATTTCCCCTTAAAAACGAGTGTGAAGTGTAAACGTTCGGCTCGTTAATAGTTATCCAGAATTTCACTAAATCCTTGTATTCTTCGACTATTTTTTCAACAAAATTTGTAAAATATTTTGATGCATCTTTATTCAACCAATGCCCCTTCTCCACAAACCAAACCGGCAAAGTCCAGTGATACAGAGTGATAAACGGCTCCAAATTTCTCTGTTTAAGCATCAAAATTGCATTTCGGTAATGCTCAATCTCTTTTTGGTCGAAAACTCCCGGCTTGGGTTCGATTCTTGCCCACTCGATGGAAAATCTGTGGGCGTTGTTGTTCATTGATTTCGCCAAATCGAAATCTTCCTCAAAGCGATTGTAATGGTCACAAGCAATCCCGGCATCGTATTTTTCGCCGGCATTACTCCAGTCGTTTCTAATCCCACCCTCCACCTGGTATGCCGAGGTTGCCGTACCCCAGTAAAAATTTTTGGGAAATTTTAAAATCACCGAATCAATAAAATTTTATTGTAATTGTCCGTCAGGATAATCTTAGACTCCCTGGTCTTTAAATCCAGTTTCCTTAAATCGAAATTCTCCCCTGTTTTTTGCTTTTCCAAAAAATATAGATACCGACCCCCGCTATCGAACGTCAGTTCGCTGATATAGCTACCCTGATATAAAGTATCGTCGGTTTGGTTTTTGATTTCGACCAAATGAATTTTTTCCACCACGTTTCCGTTTTTATCTTCCTCCTGCTCGGTGTAGAAAAATTTTTCTCCGTCATCTATCCATAATCTGTCGCCAATCACGTCGGTGGTTAAAACCGCCAAAAATTCTTTTTTGTCGAAATCACCCAAATAAAGCTCGGTAATATTTTTGCCGTCTTTTTCACTGATAATTTCGTAAAGGAATTTATTCCCCGACGCAGAAAATTCTATATTCTTGCAATTTTCCAAGTATTCCTCACAATATTGCGGTATCATATTTTGAACTTCCTTGGTTTTTACGTTTATTCTTCCCATGCTGTGATTGGTTACGTCCCAAAGCCCTTGGAAATAAATAAAATCACCTGCCCAACGCTGAAGCAAAACAACATTTTCGTCGAAGCTTGCCAAAAGTCGGGCATCGTCACCATTGGGCTTACTTATCCAAAGCTCTCTTTTCTTTCCACTCTCTTCTATTTTCTGATAGGTTGCTTCGTCAATTTGTTTAATCCAGGCAATTTCCGAATCGTCCGGCGAAAAAACCAAACCCGCCGAATCGAGTTGTTGACTAATTTCTTTTTCCTCCCCATTCTTTAAATTCACAAGCATCGGTTTATAAATTACTCTCATCGCCACAAAATCCTGGTTTCCGGACGGGTTTTCCAATGGTACTTCGGCAATTTGCTTAAAATAAATCATTTCTTTCCGACTATTGGAAACATAGGAACGTTTCGGCGGCCGAAAATCGCCCGGATCGATCTCTCGGGCGGGAAGAGAAACGATTTTTTTGTCGCTGTGGCTGTTTTTCAGCAAAAATAAATTGGCCTTGTCTCCCTCTACCCGGTAATAAAAAACTCCCCTGCCAATGGCCGGGCTCAAAATTCGCCAAATCAAAAAACCAATACCGATTCCGAGTATAATCGCTATCAAAATAAAGAAACTTTTATGTTTCAGTTCCATAAAATTAATATATCACAGTTTTTTTCTTTTTTCCACTGCTCTTACCCTTTTCTCGTCCATTCCGAAATGATGGGCGATTTCGTGCCAGACGGTATTTTTAACCATTTCTTTGACGTGCTCATCATTCAGGGCCACCTCTTCAATCGGCTTTTGAAAAATAGTTATTTTATCCGGCATAAATCCGGAATAAAATCCCCTTTTTGTCTGGGGTACGCCTTCATAAAGCCCGAAAAGTTTGGAATTTATTCCAAGCTTCAATTTTTTAATCTGTGCCTCGGTCGGCTCGTCTTCAATCACAATATCAACATTATCCAGTTTTTCCAAAAACTTTTTTGGAATCGCATCAATCCCCTGCCTGACCAATTCTTCGAATCTATCCCTGTCCATAAAATTATTTTTTGATTACCAACATTACTTTTTTAATTTCCAAAATCGGCTCTTTATAACCGGTTGGATAATCGCGGATGGATTGTTCCAAAATATCTTGTTTGTAGCGGTAGTGCTCTCCGTGACGCGTGCCCGCGTCGTTGGTAATAAATTCTCCGGTCTTGAAATCGTAGCCGATTATCAAAAGCATATGCTCGGCCGGACCGGGCGGGGTATAAAAGGGATTTTTTAAAACCTGGCCATTAACCGGCACAATCACCAAATTCCCGGTAATCAACTGGTCAATTATATCTTCGGCCGTAATATTTTCTTTGTATTCGATATTGCTGTAGCCGAAATAATCGCGCATCAATTGACCCGTATCTGCCATGGAATGGTCGTAAAAATTATTGTATTTTTCAATCTCAAAATCAGCGAATTTTTTCAGTTCCAAGGTTGCTTCTTCTTTGGAAATCGATTTTACTCCCCTTATCCACAAATTTGCCATTAATATCGAAGCTTCTTCGCAAGCATTCTGATATATCGGATCGCTCCATTGACCAAATGGCGCTTGAGCAAGAAACGGCACGTCAATTAAAACAATATCCGGAGTTTTCGGCTGCGGCTGCGGTTCCGGTTCTGGCTCTGCTTGTGGTTGCGGTTGTGACTCATCAACCAATTTTGTATTCTGCCCGCAACCACTCGTGGGCATCGAAGCCTCGGGATTTCCGTGTTTTACCCATTGGCCATTATCGCAAATCCAGGTGTCTTCGCTTCCGCCAAACAAAAATCTGATTGTCAGTATTATGCCGGCAATCAAAATAAAAATAGCTAAAATCGAAACTATTTTTTTCATTCCGTGGTCTTTCCGTCAAAATGCTCGCTGTCGGCCTCTGCCTCTTCTTTTGTGGTGTGGACAACGCCATCGCGATGATTCGGCGGAGAATAAATGGTGTAGAGTTTGAGCGGGGTCGTGTCCGAAGTATTGATAATATTGTGTTTTGTCCCGGCCGGAACCAAAACCGCGTATTCTGCTTTTATCTCGTGTTCCACTCCGTCCAAAATCGCCTTACCTTCGCCTTGTTCGAAACGGAAAAACTGGTCAACGGTTTCGTGAACCTCTTCGCCGATATCTTCCATTGGTTTCAAACTCATCAAAACCAATTGGCAGTGTTTGGCGGTGTAAACCACCTGGCGAAACTTATCGTTGTCTTCCGTTACCTTTCCGATATTCTTCACATATCCTTTCATAATGGTTTGCCCTGTTAAACTGTCCCGCCCTGCGGGACTCCCCGCGCAGCGGGGGTTTAACAGGATGAATTAATTATTATCTTTTTATTCTACCAAATTTTATTGAAAAATAAAAAGGGGGCGAAAGCAAGTCTTTTGCTTTCGCCCCGAGAAGGTCAGTCTTGGGTAGATGGTTTGGGTGTGGACAAATCTTTTGTCCTTTTCTTCATTCGGTTCTCGGCGTCTTTATTGCCGATAATCTTGTACTGCAGCTCTTTAATCGGAGCCACGTCTTCCCACGCTTCAGCGGCTGACAGGGCTCTCCCTGCTTGATAATTGAATTGTTCCATAAGCTCCGCTACGGCCTTACGATTTTCTTCGCTAACCCCCGGGTCAACGATGAATCCCGCTTTGAAACTTCCGACTGGAGGAAGAACCTGAATCTGTTCTCTGTCCCTCGTCATCTGTTCCGTTGTCTTTCTCGCTGCCCAGTCATAAACTATGGGCGTCACAATTATCGAAGCAATGATAACCCCCAGCACCAAAAAAAGCAGTAAACCTCCTAAGTTTTTCTTCATCCTAAACCTCCTTTGTCTAAATTTTAGAACACCCTAATTATAGCAAATTAATCTTTGTTTGTCAAGAGAAACAAAGAGGAGATGTTTTTTATCTCCTCTTTTACTTTGAAAATGCTTCTGCTTTAAGTTTTCTCTCCAGACACCGACGAATAAACGCGTCTTGAAGGTCCCCGCTATCTCTGAATTTTTTCAATTCTTGTAATGTTTCGATTTGAAGTAAAATTCCTGCTTCCTGGGCTTTAAAAAGAGCGCAAAGGGCCGGAAATTTGATAAAAGTATGGTTGTTTTTTGCCGAATCAAGTAAAATTTTTTCGGCGCGCAGACTGTGACTCTGAATAAATGAGTCTCCAACTTCTAAAATTAAATCTTCCAAATCGAAATGACCCTCCAAGTTTTCGCCCGCGTGCGAACCGATTTCTTTTAAAGCAGCTTCCAATATTGATAAACTTTGCATCTTTCCCTCCTTAATTATAATTATAACAAAAAATTATTCGAAAATAAAAAACCCCGGTCACGATGGACCGGGGCGACATACCAATGCTGCGAAAATGTGCCTGTGCTTGAAAAAAAGTTTTAGATTTAGTTGACGCTTTCAGCCGAATTTAGAGGATTCAGCATTGGTTCCGGGCGTGTCACGCCTTCTCGGATTTTTAAATCCCGCTATATCGACTTTGGCATCAACCAGTTTGGAACTGATTTAAAAAGCCGTTATCAGAATTACGATAATTAAAATAATCCCCAAAGAATAAAGCGCGGTGAAAGCCAAAACGGATAATGCTCTTTTAATTCTTTTGTTCAGGGCCAGATAAGCTGGATAGCCAAAAACAATCGAGCCGGAAACGGCAGCCGAGAAAACCAACAACATAAGTATAAAAACCGAACCCCAAAATCCCGGCGGCGCAAAAAATATTTTCCCGAAATAATTTATTGTTGCCACAACCAGAGCGCAATAAATTGCTATTCCTATGGCCTGCAATAAACCGATTATTGATGGATTTAATTTTTTCATAGTTTCTGGAAAAATTATTTAATTTTTATTAAACACTTCTTTTAATGTTTCGTTCACAAAATCCAAAGAAGAATCGTTTAAAATTACGGCATCGAAATTGCGCTTATAGTGTTCCAGGTTTTCTTCCGCTTTTTCGTTCAAAAACCCGATTTTTATCAAATTTTCGTAATCAAAGCCCTCAACCATTCCCACATCGTCCAAGCTGTCGCCCAATAACAAAACATTTTTTCTGTCTTTTATTTTTTCGAAAACCGGAAAATCCTCAACCGAAGTCTCGTATTTATTCAAAGTATGGATAATCGGTTGTTTCACGCCAACCGCATTGCCTTTTTTATCCCACTCGAAAGCATTGGAAATAATATAAACATTATCGCTCAAGCTTTTCTCCTTCTCCATATATATAGAAATAGCGTCATAACCCAAGCCGCTTGAGGACATAATCACCAAAGGAATATTGTTTTTCTGCAAAAATTCCTCAAATTCCCCGAATCCTTCTCTGAATTTTACTTTTCCCGAATTTATCGCGCTTTCTATGTCTTTTTTGTTCAAATCGCATTTGATTAATAAATCGAAATGTTCTGTCCACCAATCCCGCATCGCCTTTTTCTTTTCCCCCAACGGAATTTCCGAGTCGATTTCAATCGGATGATATTTGTCGTATAATTCGTGAGCTTTTACCGCGTAATCCGGGGTTAGATAATTTCCGTCACGCAAAATCGAAATCAGAGACGGGATACTTTTTCCATCAACAAAAGCCGTGGTCAGCGTACGGTCAAAATCAGTCAGAACGTGAAGTTTCTCGACTCCGCCCCGACTTATCGCTTGTTCCAGTTTTTTAAATTTTTCCGCATCCGGTATAACAATATTTTCCATTGGTTTTTCTATTTTCCCTTCTTTTATCATATTCTATTTATAGCAAAAATCAACCAATTTTAAAAGCCCCGAAATAAAATAACCCCGGTCTTAACGTCCTTTCGGGACTCAACCGGGGGGCACATTTTTGCCACACAAAGGAGGGGTAATGATCAGGGAAAAGTCGGCTGGCTCTGCAGCGCTTCCAAATAGTTATTCGATGCTTTTCGCAAGCAGCGTGTGGCTCTATAGTTGTGCCAATCCCTACAGATTTTTTGACTGCTCGCTAGACAGCAAGGAAATCGCTATTCTTCGGCGCTAAACCGACGTTTTTAATTATATCCAACCCGGGAAAATTGTCAAGCCAATTTAAAAAGCCCCTCGCTTTTTAAAATTTTTGCTTTCTTTTTGGCGCCGAATCTGTATCCGCCGAAAGAACCATCACTGCGGATTACCCGATGGCACGGCAATCCCTTGATATTGTGGCGATTCATTATATTTCCCACCGCCCGATAAGCTCGCGGCGAGCCAGCTGCTATTGCCACTTCCTTATATGACATCGTTTTCCCTCTCGGAATTTTGGCAACCACAGCCAAAACTTTTTGCTTAAAATTCATTCTTTTCCTACCTCAATTGTTATTTTATCAATAAAATTTCCAACAACATTATCAAACTGCCGAAAAGGGCGGAAATCAAAATCATCATCCACCATTTCAGTTTTATTTTTATTTTAAATGGATTAATCATTATAAACTTGCTTCTTCGATAATTATATCTTCATTCTATCAAATTCGGAACAATTTTAAAAGCCGAAATAAAAATAGTTGAGGCCTTTGGTTGCCCAAAGGCCTCGGCCGGTGATCTTCATTTACAATCAGTACCGGTAAAACTTGCGCATTTTTCCTGCTGTGCGCACCTCCTCTTTAAATTTTGACGGCCATAAAGCCATCAATGTTTTCATTATATCATACCCACAAAAGCTGTCAAGTATTTGCGCAAGTTGGGTACATGGGTAACACTTTTAGATGTTTAGTGGTGAATTCTATGGGGGTTTGGTAATCGAGCGTCTGATGCGGTCTTTTGAAGTTGTATTCTACCAGCCATTCGGTAAGGTTGT
>Ga0315282_10005599_pt1 | contig 21326 bp, 31 predicted proteins | sample YL17G07_20_MG_FD_203693 | JGI IMG/M metagenome (GOLD analysis project Ga0315282, IMG submission 203693) | Sediment microbial communities from Yellowstone Lake, YNP, Wyoming, USA - YL17G07_20 | ecosystem: Environmental > Aquatic > Freshwater > Lake > Sediment | place: USA: Wyoming | collected... | reverse complement strand
GAACCAAAAGCACTGCTGTCGCTCCGACCCACGGCCCGTGAGCTGTCTCTTGCTGCGCCATTTTTCGGTAACCACGCCCCGGCAATTTCGCGTGTACTTAAAATCTTATCTCCTTACGGCTCTGATAACTTCTAGGGCGAGCGAGCGGTTCCAGACGGCCTGATAACCTTCGGGCGACGGAACTGAACGCTTGTTTCAATGAGCGATTTCCACTTGTTCTCTCCAAGCCCGAGATTCAAGCCTGTCGCTTCCGCAACAATTCACGAGGTCTGAGCATGACAAGCATTTGCTGGAAAAGGTTTGACCCCTGTGCGCGATGGTCTTGCTTGGAAGAGTCATCGCTTGAGACTTGGGGTGCACACAATTCACCTTTTAGTTTTTCAGTCCCAAAGATTCGCTCGACTAACAAAAAGGCATGCAATTTAAGTCTTTCAGGGGATCTATTCACGGAATTTGGTCGTTCCGATTTCGGTGTCTGTTGCGCGGCTAACACCAGAACGCCCATCTCGACCCCTTTCAGGAACGAGTAACAATCATCTCAACTAATGCGAATAGTTTTAAGCTCAATTTACTTGATCGAGATCGATCAATCGGAGTCCTTGATTTTCGTGTCACGTTTTCTCGGACCTGATGCCGCGCTTGCGACAGACCTCTATGAACTCACAATGGCGGCAGCATATTTCGACAACGATGAAAGAAGTGATGCCAGTTTCGAGCTTTTCGTGAGGAATTACCCTAAGAACCGATCTTATCTGGTAGCTGCGGGATTAGAGCAAGCAATCGAATACTTGACCAATCTTCGCTTCTCCGAAAAGCACGTTGACTTTCTCAGGCGGCACCCTAGCTTCAAACACGTAAGCAAGAGGTTCTTCGACTACCTGCTTGACTTCAAATTCACTGGCGATGTCTGGGCTATCCCCGAAGGCACAGTATTCTTTACGGATGAACCTCTGTTACGCGTCGCAGCGCCTATCATCGAGGCACAGATTGTTGAAACCTACCTTTTATCACTCATCAACTTCGAGACACTAATTGCCACCAAAGCTTCTCGAGTCGTGCAGAGCGCTAAAGGCAAAGGCGTAGTTGAATTTGGTTCCCGCCGCGCACACGGCCCGGAAGCAGCGCTATTGGCCGCTAGGGCAAGCTACATCGGAGGCTGCATTGGCACGTCGAACGTGCTTGCGGGATACTTGTTTGGCATCCCAACCTACGGAACCATGGCCCACTCATTCATCATGAGTTATGACTCTGAGGTAGAGGCATTCAAGCGATTCTGTAAGGTCTTCCCATCCAACCCAGCCTTCCTCATCGACACTTACGACACCGTTGAAGGCGCCAAGAACGCTGTCTCATTGAACGTCAATCCGTCATTGCTTAGGCTGGATAGTGGCGACCGTTATGAATTGAGCGTTAAGGTCAGGAAGATTTTGGATGAGGCTGGATTCAAGGATACGATGGTGTTTGTCAGCGGAGACCTAAATGAGTTCATTTTGGATGATCTCACATCACGGCGAGCGCCGATTGATATGTTCGGTGTCGGCACCGAGCTAGTCACGTCGCGCGACGACCCTGCTTTGTCAGGAATCTACAAGCTGGTTTCGCTGAAGAGGAATGGAAAAACGGTTTACCGCGTCAAAACGAGTGCAGGTAAGAGAACAATCCCGGGAGCCAAGCAGATTCACAGAACGTATTCCGATTCTCGAGAGATTCAAGAGGACCTCCTTGCACTTGAGGATGAAAAGGCTCCCCCGGGTTCAGAGCAGCTCCTGATTCAAGTCATCGATCAAGGAAGGCCTGCATGTAGCCTCCCGAAGATCGTGGCGATCCAAGATCGAGCAAGAAAGCAGGTTGCCTCACTTCCAGACAAGTACAGAGCTCTTGTTGGCTCAGAGAGACCACCAGTCAGACTCAGCTCCAAGTTGCAGGAAATAGCGAACTCAATGTGGAACAGCCACGGAGGTTCTAGGCATACCTAGGCTGATTTCCAACTAGTCCTGAGTTTTGATGAGTCACGGAAAAAGTGTGGGAACGAAGCAGAACCGCAGATAGCTGCTCCGTGAATCCTAGAGGAATCTGTTCAGGAGAGCCAGAATAAGCGTTATTAGGACTTGAATTTCGTCCCCAAAGTCCGCCGGATCTCCCATCTCAGCTGTAATTGCGTAGAGCTTGAAGATCAGCGCGACCACAAAGATCACTGCGATGATGTTGTGCTGCTTTCTCAGCTCTTGGAGTGATGCTTTCTTCCTCCACACCGCGATCAAGATAAGCACTATGATCGCTAAAGTTACGATCGCATACTCATCGAGGGCGTGAAGAAGCATGTCAGATTCCTCTTGAAGCGTACCGACCAATGCTATCGCAAGAAAGACCGCAAAGAATACGAATACTCGTCTTCTGCCAAGTTCTCGCGTGACTGCGTTCTCCTCAGTACTAGCCGTTTTGCGTGCACCTCCGTTCTCTTGAATTGGCGGGACGATTTTTGCGTCCTCTATTTATCACTTGTTCAATCGTGGTCTGATTCAGCGGTTCGAGCATAGTCGTGTCTCCCACCTAATTGTCATGAAATCCAGTTGTTGACTGGTTCCCAAAGGTATAATTACGTGCTAGCTTCAACGCTTACAAAATCTTACGCGGAAACGTGAAGTGGTCCTTTGAAACGTACGGTTGCTGCTTTCACCATACTAGTTGGGTTGACTGCGGTCATGATCGGTCTTTATCTGAATGAATTCTCCGGCCTCGCAAATCTACTCGGAACGCACATGATTCCATTTCCATGAAGGCTCTCCAAATGAGTACAGAAGAAGAGGATCTCAGAAGGTTCAAGTTCAAGTGGACCTTCCCACGAATGATCGTTCAGCTGATCTCATTAATTGCTGTTAATGCGATCGCCTTCACAGCCGTTTACCCATACCTTAACTTGAAAGCGATTCCATTCGGGCTACCGATCCTGAATAGTGTAAACTCTCCTTACAGTTCAGTTTATGGCACGCTCGATCTATTGCAGTTGGAGTTGGCGCAACCGGAATTCCCTTGGATAGTTCTAGGGACTGTCTTCCTAATTGGCGCTGTAATTGGTCGGGCATTCTGCGGTTGGGTATGCCCAATCGGATTTATTCAAGACATAATCACGAATCTCAAAGGAAAGCTAGACTTTGTTTCTCCGCGAACTCACAAGCCCTCGAAGAGGTTCAAGTACTTCGTACTTTTCATGACGGTTCTGATCAGCGGTACTCTCGCATTGGCACTGTACTTGGGATTCGGTTCTGATTACAAGGCAGCTTTAGGAGTATTTGCTAGTGGACCGTTCATCGTGCTGTCGCCTGACGCCACGCTTTTCGGAACTGTTCCCGCTTTGCTCACATTGGCGCGAGAGAATCTCCTGTCTTTCTTCACCAAGCCCCCCACTATGCAACAAGTTTGGGCCCAGTTAACCCAAATTCCACCGTTGCTTGCAGTTCGAATCTTGATACTGATAGGGTTCTTTGGTGCAGCGTGGAAGGTCCCGCGTTTCTGGTGTCGCTACGTCTGCCCAACTGGAGCGTTGATGGCGATCTTCCAGAAGTACAGTTACGCTGGGATCAAGCGAGACCCGGTAAAGTGCACCAAGTGCCCGCATTGCGAAGTCAAATGCCCGATGCAAATCAACATCCTCGATCTACCATGGGAGAAGTTCAACGACCCCGAGTGCATCCTTTGCATGGAATGCGTCGACGCCTGTCCGCACGGCTCGCTAAGTCCCAAGTTCCCATAGGAACTACGCATTCGTACTCCAACTGCGACATTACTGATTCAGGCACAACTCGCGTTCGTACACTCATGGATGAAATCGATTCAGTAGTAAGGAGTTGCTCAGGACTGTGACTGAACTTGTAGCCATAGCACCGGCGGCGAGAATTGGGAGGAAATTGTAGATGTCCGGCCCAAGAAACGGAACCAGCGCTCCAGCCGCAATCGGAACAAGTGCAATGTTGTAGCAGAATGCCCAGAACAGATTCTGCTTGATCTTCCGAACAGTTGCTTTGCTAAGCTTGATCGCGGTAACCACGTCTCGCAAATCATTTCGAATCAAGACAATCCCACAAGTCTCAACTGCGACGTCGGTCCCGCTGCCGATTGCTATCCCAATATCAGAGGCCGCCAAAGCTGGCGCGTCATTGACCCCATCCCCAACCATGCCGACAACTTTCCCTTCACGCTGAAGTTCTTTGATGATTTCTTCCTTCTGTTGAGGAAGAACATCAGCGAATACCCGACTTACACCGAGTTTGTCGGCAATCGTTTTCGCAGTAAGCGAATTATCACCGGTGAGCATAACGACTTCGACCTTCATTTCCTGTAATTCCCTGACCGCATCCAGCGCTTCCTTCTTCAGCGTGTCTGCGAGTCCGAGAATACCAATCACCTCGTTGCCTGAAGCGAGAATCATTACTGTCTTACCTCCAGCTTCGAGCTCCGCTACCTTACGCTCTACAGGTTGCAGATCGAATTCGTACTGTGCGACTAGCCTCCGATTACCCAAGATTATTGTTGAGTGACCATGTTCCGCAACAACGCCTTGTCCGGAGACTGCTTTGAATGAACTTGGCTCGGGAATCCTAAGCCTCTTTTCCCTAGCCGCTTCGACGACCGCGCGTGCCAGAGGATGCTCCGACCTCAGTTCCGCGGTAGCGGCTAACTGGAGCACTTCTTCGCTCGAATGACCGTTGACTGAGATAACGTCGGTAACTGAAGGTTTTCCGCGTGTCAACGTACCCGTTTTGTCAAAGACGACGGTCTGAAGTCTATGAGCTATCTCTAAGTACTCACCGCCTTTGATCAGTATGCCATTCTGAGCGCCTTTAGCGGTTCCAACAAGAATCGCCGCGGGAGTAGCCAGTCCCAAGGCACAGGGACATGCAATCACAATTACTGAAACAAAGGCCAGTAGTGCAATATTCAGTGGCAAATCACCCACGAAATACCATCCCAGCGCTGCCCCTGACGCAATCAGCATAATTGCTGGCACGAAATATTCAGAGATCTTGTCGGCGAGCCGTTGAATTGGCGCGCGTGCTATCTGCGCCTCCTCAACCAGTTGAACTATCTTCGCGAGGACTGTGTCGGCTCCGATTTTGGTGGCGCGTATCTTCAGAAAACCTGACGTATTGATTGTAGCTCCGATTACTTCATCGCCGATCATCTTGTCGACGGGGATACTCTCTCCTGTGATTGTCGACTGATCTACTGCCGAATTGCCCTCCTCCACTACTCCATCAACAGGTATTCGTTCACCAGGGCGAACTGCAATCAAATCCTCAACATGCACCGATTCGATGGGTGTATCAACCTCCGAGGAATCGTGGATCACATGCGCGATTCGCGGTTGAAGGCCCAGCAATTTGCGGACAGAATCTGAGGCTCTTCGCTTCTGAAGATGTTCCAATAGATTTCCGAGAAGAATCAACGTGATGATAATCGCAGCAGCATCAAAGTACACTCCACTGACTGGGAAGATTGAAGGTAGGAATGTCTGAATTGCGCTGTAGGCCCATGCTGCACTTGTTCCTACAGCAACCAAGAGATCCATGTTTCCCATACGGTTTCTAAGTGAATCATAGGCACCTCTGTAGAAACGCCAGCCTACGATGAACTGTATCGGCGTCTCCAGAAGAAACAGTACATAATTGTTGATCGCTGCAGGCAGGAGGGATGGGTTCCATGTGAACAGAAGAGTAGGCACGCTTAGAATGATGCCCGCAATCACCAGTGTCTTCAGGAGCCTGAGTTCACTTTCCGGTTTCTCGAAAGTCTTTGCACATGTTTCACTACAGAAATACCACTTTGTTCCTCGAATCGTTCTAGTTATGGTTGCGGTTTTCTCATCTACGAACATGCCGCAAATAGGATCCTTCGCCACTTTGACTCGTCATCCTCCATTCGAGTGAAATATCTGGTCCGAACCATTCACTTGACTTAAGCGGGGAGTCCACAGTGAAACACAGAGTGTTACGGGTATCCTGTTGTAGGACCTGTAGGTAACGTTCTCCCAAAGAGTAAAAGCATTCTCTCACTCTTCCATGACCCACGGCTTCGTGACATGTACGACTTGATCGTTGTCGGAGCAGGTCCTGCTGGCGCTGCTGCGGCCAGAACGGCCGCTCAACGTGGTCTCAAGACGCTCCTAGTGGAGAAGGAGAAGATTCCTAGAAACAAACTATGTGGTGGAGGGGTAACACCGAAAGTCCTGAGCCTTCTGGACTTCAGCCTACCCCGCGAACTTATCGAGCGGTCCGTACGATCGGCAAGGATCCACGTAGGCGAGAAGGGCGTGGAAGATTTCGTTCAGAGTTCAGGATACTTCGATTTTTTCTTCGGCGTCTCCCCGTCTGGTTATGGATGAATCTTTCCAAAGGACGACCATTTGACCGTAGGCGTTGGTTGCAGGTTGAGTAGGCTCAAGGACGGTCGAGGATTGTTCAAAGAGTTTGTGAAACGAATATCTACGCTCGCGGGGGATAATGTTCCTAGCCCTCAGGCACACCTGATCCCCTTGGGTGGAGCCGCTAAAGTTCCAACAGTTGGGAAACGCGTCCTGTTAGCAGGGGACTCCGCGGGTTTCGCTGAACCATTGTTTGGCGAAGGTATCTATTTCGCAATTCTTAGTGGGCAGATTGCCGCACAGGTTGCTGTGAGGATATGCAGCCTAGGTCAGTTCACCATAGAACATCTAAAGCCATATGAAAAACAATGCCGGAGAAAATTCGGATTGGATTTCGATGTGGCTTACCGTGTTGCTCGCTTTAGCTACTTGGAGCAATATGATATGGAGCGCGTTGCCAGATTTTTCTTTGCTGAGAGGAAAATGCAAGAATGCATGGTTGGTTTAATGGGGGGTCCCGGAGGTATCGGGATGCTCAAATGAAGTTGGCGTGGCCGTACTTCAAATATCGAATGGCTAGACTTGGCTTGCCGTTCTATTCCTAACGTCACCTATATGCTGAAAGCTTACGCTGTCGAATCACGATTACGAGTCGAATGAATTCAACATTCAGTGGCACTGAGTTCTACAGTCGACAGACAGTCCTAGCGGAACTGGGCGTGAAAGGTCAGGAACAGCTTAGACGATCGAAGGTTTCGGTCATTGGTTTGGGCGGGTTAGGTAGCGTTTCAGCACTTTACCTCGCTCTCGCAGGCGTGGGTCGGTTGGTTCTTGTGGATCGTGATACGGTTGAGCTCAACAATTTGCACAGGCAAGTCCTCTACTCGTTAAGTGATATTCGATATCCGAAAGTTGAGGCGGCAGCGCGGCGCATCCAGCAAGTTAATCCTGAGGTTGAGATTGAACCGATCCCGGAGAACCTGGAGGCAAGCAATGTTGATTCAGTAATTGCCGGGTCAGATTGCGTGGTTGACGGTTTGGATAACATGGAAACCAGATATCTCATTAACCGCTACTGTGTTCAGAACAAGATCCCGTTTGTGTTCGGCGGAGCAATCGGGATGGAGGGTAACGTTGCAGTCTTCAGGAGCCCTCAGACCCCATGCCTGGAATGCGTTCTGCCCGGCCTGAGTGATGTGAATCTTCCAACCTGCGATACCCGCGGCGTTCTTGGAGCGACGACGGGCATTGTAGGTTCCATTCAAGCCATGGAGGGGATTAAGGTTCTATCTGGAATTGAACCCGAGTCCGCGGGCAAGTTGCTGATCTTCGACTTTGCTCAATCAGAATATAGAGCAATCAGCCTAACGATCCGACCGGATTGCGAGGTTTGTCAAGTGAAGCCTCAAACCTTCGCAGCGTACAAACGTAAACCAGTCTGGCTTTGCGGCTCCAACACCGTGAACGTAAGTCCCGAGCACTCTCTTTCGCTTGACATGAGGAGACTGAAGGAGTCGATTGGCGCAAAGCGTAGAGTACTGCTCTCGACGCCAATGGCGCTAGTCTTCGATTACAACGGGCATGAGATAAGCCTCTTTAGGAAAGGACGAATGCTCATCAAGAACGTTCAGAACGAAGAAGAAGCAGTAGTCATCTTTCAAGAAGTAATGAAAATGCTGAAGGTGCAATGATCGAGGTTGGCCACACGAACATCCCTTGCAGTCACTGAGCAACATCCGAGATTACAGCTATCCGGCCGAGCCGTATTCCTGATCTCGGGTGGAATCGATTCACCCGTCGCCGCATGGCTACTCATGAGAAAAGGGGTCGCCCCCGTCTTCGCATATTTCGATAATTATCCACTGTGCGATCAAGCAGCCGAAGGAATAGCGCTGGACACAATTCGGCGCGTATGTGCGAGCACGGGAGTCGAGAATGCACAAGTGTACGTGGTCTCTCACTCGCCTGATCTTCAGGATATTCTAGCCAAATGCCCAGAAAAGTTCGCGTGCATACTCTCACGGCGGATGATGTTCCGCATAGCAGAGCAGATCGCCATCAAAGAAAACTGCAAAGCAATCGTTACGGGTGACGCGATAGGACAGAAAGCCAGCCAGACTGTTCAGAACATAATCGCAGCCGACTGCGTATTGAGTCGAATGCCTGTGCTCAGACCACTTGTGGGGATGAACAAGCTGCAGATCGTGAAGTATGCGAAAACGATCGGCACCTACGAGATCTCCATCCGTCCCGGCGTCGCAAGTTGCGGTGTCCCAACGAACAATCCGAGTACATCAGCTAGGCGAGATCAACTGAGTCAGATTGAGCAGGCCTTGGATGTTCAGGATATGATTAGAAGAGCGACTGCGAACGCTCGGATTACAACGATCTGAATTCACTGGCCACAGATTCCTAGAACCAGATTCAGGGCGTCTGACGCTGATTGTTGCGCTAATTGCTCTGACTCAGCCTTTCTTATGATCATTCTCCCGTCCTTTCTCAGCGTCACCTCATGCCCCTTACGATTCTTTAGAACTACGAAGTGCGGTGTCCAGAGGATTATCTCATGGTGGTTTAGTTTACGTTCCCTGATGTTTTCCAGATCGATGAGTAGCTGTTTCTTGGGTATTGCTTCGATGGATAGGTGATCGGAGCATAGTCTGATGAAGAGCTGACTTTGCTCAATGTGAGTGTCAGGCAATGTATGATCCCTTGTGACTGGAGCGTATGTGCTGTGAGCATGAAGGGTACGTGCAGGTTTATTAGAGCTATTTGCCTGTTCGAGTTGGCGCCGGGGACGACGCCGGGGTTGGTCTAGGGATTAGAAATCCTATGGATCACCGAAGGCCGAACGGTTCAGGCGGCGGGCTGCAGAACAACTGCCGCAACCCGCAGTATAGAAAAACTCGCTGAGGTGGGTTCGATTCCCATCCCCGGCTCCATACCATAATAGAAAGATTCACTTGCCTCTGCCAAGGGTCGCGTTCAGTGTTTTCTATTGCCTTTCGCCTTCGCGCGGCGAATCACAAGAAGTCCAATACCGGCAAGGAGAAGAATTATGGCCAATAAGAGAGCTACAAGACCGGCTACTCCTCTACTCGCGAATGGAACACTACTTTCCAGAATCACAATGCTGGACAGCGTTTTGCTTTGAGTCAGCGTTTGTGTCCCTACGCCGGAGTAGCAAGGAGTACAGTCTTCTATGGTAAGCGTTGGCTTCAGATTGGTTATTGTAAAGAAATACGTGACGGTCGTTATCAGGGGCCCACTTTTGGTGATGGTCCAAACATTCGTGGACAGAACTGTCGACGTTGCATACGTTGACACTGATGGATAGGCTAGTCCGCCAAGACTCGCAACCGCTGCAAGAATCATGAGCAGTGGGACTATTGGACGTGACATGATGCTCCGCAATTGCTTGGCGCTAGCGTAATTTAGCAGTTCGTTTCTCGCGCTGCGTGTGAATGGGCAATACCCAGGAGCGGCTCGCTAAATGCGTCTTCCGCGCCAATAGGTGAGTGCCGCGTTCAAGCCAACCAAAAAAGAGTGGAAAAAAAGAAGAAAAAAATGAACTGCTCGCCACAGTAACTAGCAATGCTTGAACGCGACGCAGAAGAACCATCCGAGAATCACTGCAGAATCAGACTTTTCATAGGTGGTTCTAATGGTGCGGGGAATCAAATTTGAACCTGCTCCGGGCGGATGGGCCACGCAATGATTCAAGGAAACGGAACCACTGCAAACCTGAACACGAGTATTAGGAACACGTTGAAGTTGCTAAGGTTAAGTGAGGCAGCTCACTATGTTATCTAATTAACTAATCCGGATCTGTTTTTCGCGAACTCTGACTTGGCGGAGAATCAGACTTGCTGCGATTAGAGTGATTATTATTGTGAGTCCCTTGTCGAGAGTGAATTCTGGTACGGCTACGGCAACGATTTGTATTGCGGCATTCTTAGTGGTCTGGTAATGGAATAGGGTCGACCCGCTTGTTCCACCGGCTCGGATGACGTAAACATGGATTTCCAAGGGCCATGTAATATTGTGTGACGGGGTCCTTGCGAGATTATGAGTGGTTACGTTGAAGGCGGTTGCAGTGTATCCGATCGGCGTGTTACTATAGGAGAGGGTTGCGTTGGCGAGCGTGTCGATTAGGTCAACTCGGACTTCGTAGTAGTCTTCTCCGGTCGAGGCACATGAGCCGGTAATGTTGGTGGTTACTTCAATTTGCTGGTTGGGTGAAGCTTGTTGAGGGTAGGCGTAGGAAACGTTGCTGATCTGACATCGGGCTGCAGAGACCGTTGAGCCTGTTAGAAGTATGAGCAGAATCCCGAGAACTAGACTCACGCAAAGCGCTGCCTTAACTTTCACCGCACATCATTTCCAAGTCTAATCCTTGACTGTATATGGCTTTCCTTCCTTCAGCGGCCTTCATGGCATGGCTTTACCGCATGCCGGGATTGATTGTCGCCATGGTCCTCTCCTCTCTTGTCAGCATAGTCTTCGGCTTGGGGCTCGCGACTGGAAAATATGGGATGCAAATTAGCTTGAGAGGTTCACTCGCTGCGCTGCTTGCTGCAGTCACCTCCGCGCTACCAATTCTTCCGCTCGTCTACTATTCTCCGCTGCCAAGCCTAGCGAACGTACTGGTTGGCACGGTGGCCTATCTGGTCGCGTACCTAACACTTGCCCCGCTTTTCAAAGCCATTCGACTTGCCGACTTTGAGATACTCGCTCCAATTTTCGGTCAGATCCGATTCCTCAAACCAATAGCTAATCTGATATTCGCATACGAAACCCGTGTGCTCAAGGCGGTTGAAAGGGAGACTAAGTGAAGTGTCTCTAGACCGGCTATGCTCCTAATCGTAAGTTCGTTTTCTTAGATCAACATCGTAGAGAATGATTGTTTTTCTGGTTCCTCAACTTTGTAGATGATGTGATACTTTCCGACCCTGTCCTTCCAATAGTCTGCAAGTGCACCAACTAACTTGAGTCCGAGGTATGGATTCTCACCCAACTCCGTGACGCGGCGCCTAACCCTGAGCTTCACGTCTCTAGGTAGACGACGGAACTGTTTCACGAATTCGCGTAGGAAGATTACCGCGTAGCTCAAGTGGACAGGACCTGGCGGATTTCTCGCGGTCCCTTAGCGGCCACGTACTGCATGCGTTTGTACTGTTTTTCACCAAGCTTGATTCTACGCATTGTCTTCTTGTCCAGTAGGACTTCCAACGTCTCAAGAAGTTCGGCAAACCTGACCGACGTTCGATACATCTCTTCAACAACATCCTTAGGCAATCTGATAGTTTGCGTACCTGCAACCAAATTTGCTCGCGACATGATAGCTGCCGCCACTATATCCAGTCTTAGCTCGCCATGCTACTTCTCAAGTCTGATCAAGTCAGAGGATTAGATCAGAGTCCTCAAACCAATTATCCAATTATCCAACATTCCTACGCAGGCTACGCCCGATATGGTTAGGCGTAAACTCGGGTACCATCCAGATTGCTCGATGTTCGTTCCGACCAGTAGCCCTTATCCGAATTACTTATATTGTCGGATAAAGTCTTCAGTTCGGAGGTGGAGCGCTCGTGCAGAAGAGGGTTGAGCTTACGGTTGGAGCGAAGGGCGAGATCTATACGACTGAGGAAGTTAGACGCGCGGTGGGCATAGAACCGCCGACTGTAGTAGTTGTAGAGGTCGGTGAAAGGCAACTGATACTGAGACCTAAAGAAACTGGAGAGCATCTGCTCGAGAAACCTAGGTTTGAAGTCCCGCCGATCAGTCCGAAGCAACTATCTAAGCTGAGAAGAAAGCTGGCAAAGGATCTTGGAGAGAGATAAGGCTCGAAACGGTCGCGAGCTATTCGTAGACACAACCTACGTCTTGCCTTTCTTTCAAGTCCCGATAACAGTTGAAGGTTTTGAGCTGTCGAACTTCAAGATGCTGATCGCAAATCTTTCAAAGATTCATGTATCGGAGCTTTCCATATATGAGGCTAAAGCGAAGCTTTTGAGACTGTCCAAAGTTCGCCGGAGATACGAGGAAGCCCTTCGAGTTTTCGGTCAAAACCTAAACGTGCTGCGCTCGGATGAGAAGTTCGTGTTCCACAGCTATACGAGTGAAGCTGACGAATGCTTCAACCAACTACTCCACTTCGCGAAACACCTAGACGCCTTCGACCTAATCATACTATCCGAAGCGTTCACCGTCGGTGAACTCTTAACCGAAGACGAAGATCTCCTCACCTTCAGAGATTCGGATCAATTTGCCGAAAGCCCCTCCTCCAAATCGATCAGGATCAAATGTTGGAAGGATATTTCTAGGGGAAAAATAAGATGAGAATGTCTAGCGCCGCGACATACAACCCATGTTGTTCCCTTTAAGACAAAAGCTTGATTCGCGCGTTGACCCAATGCCTTTCGCGAGAAGGGCATCAAGACTATGTTATACAAATTGGGGTTCAACGCGCAGCCCTAGGCGCCAGCTATCGTGTTGACTGAGATCGATTGAGCGATTTTCCATCTCTTAACGCGAAGCTGTAAGCTTCGCTCAGAACTCTCGTGTGTGCAGCTGGCATGAGGAAAGGGGAGTGTAGAGTGTGCAGTACAGTTTTAAGTATGCAGCCGCTATCGATTGTATACGGCGATAGATATGACACTCCGCCCCTTGGCTACGAGAGTTCCGAGGGAGATTGAGCAAGAGATCCGAGAAGTCACGGATTATATGGATGTGGGGAAAGCTCAAGCCGTTCGAATAATTCTGGAGATTGGAATATCTGAGTGGAGAAAGAGAACTGCCCTCGAGCTTCTGCGGGATGGAAAAGTGACCTTTGCGAAAGCCGCCAAATTTGCCAAGCTAGACCTCTGGCAATTCGCTGATGTTGTCAGAGATAGGAAGATCGAGTGGGTAAAGACACCAACTCGGGAATTGGATGAGGAAGTAAGAAAGGCCGCAAAGGATACGGACGGATGAAGCCTCTCATCTTCGACGCCACTCCCCTCATCTACCTCGCGCGAATTGGACTGGCGAACCTACTCGAAACGATACCTGCGCCGAAATTTGCTTCGCGATCAGTGGTCACTGAAGTCGTGGAACATGGAAGGGCAAAGGGCCACGCTGATGCGTTGGCTTTGGCACATCTTTTCGAGGTCAAAGCGATTGGCATCGCAGATCCTTCAGACAAGGGGATCCTAAGGACACTGAGAAAAGTCCGTGGTCTTGAACAACCAGATGCGGAGACTTTGGCAGTTGCCAAAGAACGCGACTACAGAGCAGTTGTCGATGACCTCCTAGCCCGCAGGGTTGCAAGAACCTATGGCATCGACTTCGTTGGTACACTTTTCATATTCCTTCTAGCAACTCAAAGTCGGCTGCTCGCGAAGCAGGACGCCCTGCGAGCCGTCGATGACATGATTGAAGCTGGCTGGAGATGCGGCCCGGAGCTTTATCGCGAAATCACTCGAATGATAGAAACCACTGACTAGCTCCAGTCTGAATTAGGGCCGGTTGAGTAGCCGTCCCAACGCCGTTGCCTGCAGGGCCAACGGAATATCGAACGTGGCAACATTCGATAAGGACTCGCCAGAACCTGCGCAGAAATACCTTTGGAATTCCACTGGGAGTCATATGAATATCTGTGATTCGTTAATGGCCCATCCCACACTCGCACAGCTGTTCTTAGCGATCAAACGAACCGACTTGGAGATCTTGGCTCCGATCCTCGGCCAGATCAGAATCCTCAGACCAATAACCTACCTGATATTCGCGTACGAAACTCGTGTGCTCAAGGCGGTTGAAGGAAGATTCGACTGAGGAGTCTTCAGCTAGTCGATCATCGCTGTGGCGCTGTATTCTTATATCTAAGAAATCATTAGATGGCTTAGACCAGTTATGGGCTACGTGAGCAAACTAACTTCTGCAGGACAACTGACCATACCGAAAAAGATGAGGGAGAAACTTGGCTTGCGGGGCGCGTCCTTCGTTGTCCTTGACGAAGTGGGGGATGTGGTTTTGCTTAGACCGTTCGAGGCTGATGAGGAGACTTTGAGGATTCTGCGTAAGAGGTTCACGAAGACTGGTGTAACAAGGGCACGTGTCAATCAAATTGTCGAGACAGAACGAGCAAAACTCTGGAAAGAGAAAGCTCACGATTTTCGTTGACGCAAACACAATCGTTAGCGGCCTCCTCTTTGATGGAAACGAGGCCCTCCTACTCAGGCTAGGGAAAACCGGCCTCTGCACACTAGTGACGACCCGTTATGTCATCGATGAGGTCACCAGAGTTCTCCATGCAGAAGAGTTCCGGTTAAGCAAAGAAGAAATCGCCACATTCCTCTCATACACAAACAAATGTATCCGAGTAAGCGAAAGCCTAAAACGGTCACAGCTTCGTAAGTACTCCTCGAGGCTAGCAGACAAGAAAGACGTGCATGTTCTGGCAGGATTTAGTGAACTGGACTGCGACATCCTAGTCACGGGAGACAAGGAGCTGCTGAGGAAAGTCCCAAAGGCAACGACGACCAGACAAACACTTGAATTTCTTCTCGGCTTCTGAGCGCTTCGTTGAGAATGATTAGGATCAGCACGGCGCCGATAAAGATCTCCTCGGATCGTGTCAGCTTCAAAATGCGCCTTCTGATGGATGATGTGAAGTTTGTTGGATGATTATGACTTTTTCTTTTGGTAGAAATCGCAGATAATCTTTGTCTCTGGTCCAGATCAAAGAATCGTAGCGGCTAACCGTTGCGGCAATGAGCGCGTCAACTAGCTTCTCCCTGCCGGGTTTCTTGTTTGCCGCAAAGACTGCGTCCTCCTCGAGAAGCGGAGCTACATCAATGTCCAGATTGGAAAGGAACGCCTCGTATCTTTCTGCTGTAAGTCCCGCCTTCCTGTAACCCCACAATATTTCGAAGTGAGTCAGAGCTGACACTATGAATTCGTCTCCAGATTCTACTCTGTCCACAAGTTTGGCTGAAAGCTGGCCGAGAGAACTGTGGCTAAGAACCGACGTGTCGAGAAAGATTCGCAGCGATCGCTCTCTCCGCAGTTTTGACGTACTTTCCGACCTTCACCATGTCTCTGGCGAAAGCTTCCACTGTTCTCTCCAGCTCCGCATGACCCTTTACCTGTTTCCCGGATTTCTTCACCAAAACAGCATTACCTGTCTTTTGAAGGACCACTGTATCGCCGGGCTTGATCCGCAGCTCCTTGGCTAGAACTTTTGGAATCGTGATCTGTAATTTGCGCGTTACGTGATAGGTCTTCATAGTACTACTTTCTTACCAATGCGCCTAATTAACGTTCAGCCGGCTTTATGGGAAGTTACCCAATTTCAGTTCTGTTTTATGCAGAAACAACGCAGAAGAGTGAGGCATGATCATGATCGAACGTTTACTCCCTGCCGTTCTAGTAAGTCTCGAACCCCTTCGCTGAGTGAGATCTTGCAGTTGAACTGCAGAAGGCGTTTCGCTAGATTAATGTCCGCCTGACTAAGTCGCACTTCACCCGGTACTGGTTCCGATCTCACTGTGCCAAGCTTCGGGAACGCCGTGAAGGTCAAGCCAAAGCCAATGCCTTTCGCGAAAAGGGCGTCTAGACTATGTTATACAAATTGGGGTTTCAACGCGCAGCCCCACGTACCAGTTATCGCGTCGACTTCGCAGACTTTGAGAACGTGAACGTCGTCGGCCCTTGAGAGAACAGACTAATCGTTGCTCTCAAAGAGGTCTTTTCCCGTATCCCCTGATCGGCCAAGGAGACAAAGTAGCCAAAAGCGCGGACTAGAGCAGTAAAAAAACTCTGAAGGGTCACAGCTCATACGAATACCTTACAATCGCTGAAAAACCCGTCGAGCAGATGTTCGAGTTCTGATCGTACCTGTCCCACCGACATCTCGCTACACGTTTTGTATACACAAAACATATAGCTAAAATGCACACCAAATTCAGGCAGATGGTTGAAGCCATGGCCGTAGTCAATCTCAGAATCCCAGAAGAAATGAAGCGAAAACTAGCGGGCATTGCAAAGGCAACTGGCTCCAGCCAAACCGAGATGGTGAAGAGCGCAGTGGCGGAGAAACTGACCATTCATGAAGTTGCACGCGCAGAGTCGAGCACGAACATTCCAAGCTGGGTTCCTGAAGGAAAATACGTCGCACTCGTTCGTGGAGCAGTTGCAGCGGTCGGAGACTCAGTCGCCGAGGTTGTCTCATCCGCCTTGAGCAAATTTCCCGACGACGCAATCCATGTCGCCCGTAAAGGCAAGTCCATCAAAGCAGTTCACTACGCCTTCCTAGCCCAGGCGGAGATGAAATGCTGGAAATACGTGACAGTCAACCAAGAATCCTATCCAGTCATTCCAGCCACGATCATGGGAACGAAGAAGATGGTTGCCGCGTCGTCTCCGGACACCGCAGCTAGCCTTACCCTTGTGAGCTCGCAGATAGTTGATGGAGCAGGCCTTCGGCCAGCCGCCGAAGAAACAGTCGCGACTGCTGCTGGCATGGTTAAAATGAACACTTTCAATGCCGTAATAGAACTCGCCGTGGGTCGCTATGATGCAGTCGTGGCATCATCCGAAATCCCCAAGACCCTTCCCTTTCAAATCCTACTGGGCAGAAATATCCTGGACCTAGTCGATCTCTACGCACTGGGTAAAAGCAAGGTAATCTGCGTCAAAGATCCGTAGACGGCAGAAACAAGACGCTGCTCCAAACAACGATTTCCACGACTCATCTCATGTTGCGTGGGCTGCTCTGCGTTGACCTCGCCTCGCGAAAGTGATTCTCGGTGGTCTTGTCTACTTTGGCATATCTCACGCTCGCCCCTTTGTTCAGGGCAGTGAAACGCACAGACGTTCAAACTCTGGCTCCCATACTCGGCCAGATCAGGATACTAAAACCAGTTACAAGCCTAGTCTTCAGATACGAGCTGCATGTCCTGGACGTACTGCAAAGCCGGAAAACAGGAGCGGAATAGACACCCTCTCACGTCGCCACTGTTACTCTGCAGTGGCCCCTGACCTACTACTGCATATGACCGTTGCATGTGACACACCTTCTCGCCGAATGTGTATGCTGGCCAACACATTCGAACTGTATGAGACCCCACTTTTCCAAAGGGGAGCTAGGCATACCATACGCGGAAATCAGGCCCAAACGCTCTGTGGGTAGACTCCGCAAGCAACTCACAGTTCGCGGCGATATACGCTCATCACCATGGAGTGGTAAGAATGCATTTGAGATGCTTCCTATGGCACGAGAATAGTAAGGAGCAGTCTTATGTAGTACGCGAGCCTCGGCAGTACTCTGACCGATCATGACTGAAGAGGTGCTCGTAACCAGAAAGGGACAGACAACGATTCCTGCCAGGTTGAGGAAAAAGTATGAGATAAGAGAGGGTACACGACTGGAAGTGACCGACTCAGGTTCAGGCATACCTCTGAAGCCCAAGCCGAACACAGTCGACCTTGCTGGGAGCGGGTCTAGACATTCGACTCCTCGAGAGATGAAACGCCTCCTAGATAGGATGAGGAAACAAGCGTGACTGGCTCTGGCCGAACTTCTGAAAGGTCAGATTTGGATATCTCAATGGCCGTGTGAAGTGTAGTACCAATCAACCGGATTGGCGTGTCTCGCTTCGGCGGGATGGGAGAGTTAGTCGATGACTCTATCAGCTTCCGGTTCCGTGCAGGCCCCTTTGCTTATGACTGCCCGCCATGTTGAACGGTGACGTCTCGAAACGATTGGAAAACCTTAAGCGGAAGCCCATCGCAACAAGTATGCAATTGGTGAAAAGTATGAACTTGACGATCCGGGATCTGAACGAGTCAGTCTTCAGGAAGTTCAAGGCTAGAGCGGTGGAGGAAGGGATGAAGCTCGGAGAAGCCCTAACGCAAGCAATGGATATCTGGATTAAGCAGAGTACAGACAAGCCAGAGGGAAGCCTCCTCGACCTGGAAACTTTCGACTGGGGGAAGGACGCAGAGAAGGTCAGCACGAAGATTGATGAAATCATTTACGGGTGAAACTGCTGATCCTTCTTGACTCCAGCCTCATAGTCGCCTACTCGAACGGAGCCGATGAGAATCACGTCAAAGCCAAGCGAGTCGTAGAGGACGTAGCCAAGGAGATGTATGGAACCCCTGTCATCACGGACTATGTGTTCGATGAGGTGGTTACTGTTATGCTCGCTAGGACCAGAAGCCTCGCACGAGCAACGAAACTGGGAAATACGCTTCTTGAAGCTGCTCGGCTAGTCAGGATTGATGAAGACCTGTTCGACGCGGCCTGGCTGATATTCAAGCAGCAACGAAAGAACAAATTCAGCTTCACTGATTGCACAAGCATAGCCATGTGCAGGGCTAACGGAATATCGAACATGGCAACGTTCGACGAGGACTTCACTGAACTCGACGAAGTGAACGCCATCGGCCCATGAGCCGTCGCACGCCTGCCATCAACGTTTCAGAGGATCTTCAACGATGTGGCTTCCGATGAACCCAACGCCACCAATGACAGGGCCCTCTGTCTTTGACACAATTCCTGCAAAGTGACGCTTCCTTTTCGAGCCTCAGAGCCATTCGCGTTTCACCAAAGTTCGGCCTGAAAACGCTGGATACACTCCATCTGGCTTACGCGTCTGCGATAAGGGAACTGGAGCCAGATCTAGAAACATTCACAACCGTAGACAAGGAGATAACTTCGACGGGAAGAAATCGAGAAGCAGATTGGCATCAAGGTCTTGGAGCCGATCGCAGAAGGGTAGTTCGACTTACCTTCCCATGAGGGCGCAGAGCAGACACAGGAAGAATAACGTCTTTGAGTCTTCTCTTGTGACCCAATAGTTCCATTTTATCTGCACTGCCTTCGGTTTGAGGCTGGCAACCGGAAAGTATGGGATCCGTGTAAACTTGAAAGGCTCGGCTGTTGCCCTGACCACCGCCGCGTACGTAATGGTGGGAGGCATCACATATCTGATGATGCTGCGAATTCTAAGAGCGATTCGATTCGAAGATATCGATTTGATTAGAAAATAACTCGGGGTGAGACTGAGCTTCGCGGCAAACATCCTAACATCCATTCTGTTGTCAACAGAAAGATGAGCGAGTAGCAGGACCGTAAGGCTCCGGCTTCCGTTAGGGCGCCAGTAATTCGAAGTCGCTTCAAAGCCGCTCGCTACGAATCTCATTCATTTTCCTGAGGTGAGCATCGTCGATGCAGGTACTGTAACTTGACTTTTCCTCGTCTCCAAAATTATCTCTTCCGACATACCCATCCAGTACTGTTTTGGATAGCTCCTAAACTCAGGCAAACGAGCAACGGCTGTCGGAAGGCTAATGTTATATGGAACAAATGGCCTTTTCGTACTTATGACCGAAACCATCAAAGTTGAAGTAAATGAGGCGTTGGCGAATAAGTTCAGGAAACGAGCCATGGAACTTTACGGGTACAAGAAAGGGTCCATGAAGAGAGCGCTTGAGGATACTATGAAAAGGTTCTCAACACCTGGCAGAGTTGACTGGCATTCGATAAGAGGCGTACTGAAGAATACCAAGACAAGCTCCGTAGAATTACAACACAAGACTTGGTCGAAGGTCGATTGATTCTTTTAGACACAAACATCTTTCTTGAACTCCTGCTTGACCAGAAACGAGCCGCTGAATGCGAAGATCTGCTTGAACGCGTCTCCAAAGGGCAGACTGAGGCAACGGTCACTCATTTCGCCGTTCATGCAGTCGAAGCAACTCTAGGGGACGCCGGGAGCCTTGCGACTTTCCTCAGAAATCTAGAGCACTCTCTGGGATTAACCATCTACGAAACAAATCTCTCCGACGAGATGGCCGCTGCACTGATGGCAGAGAAAATCGGTCTGGACTTCGACGATGCACTCCAGTACTATGCGGCCAAGAAACTCGGCGTTGACGCAGTAGTAAGCTTTGACGAACACTTCGACAAGCTTGACCTACGGAGAGTTGAACCCCGCGACCTATTACGCTCAACTCAGAAGTAAAGAACCTTAGATGCTCGACGTCATACATCATTAATATGCCACAAAGAAGCCCCTAGCAGCTTCTGTGAACAGTGCGTTATCATAGATACTTGCCCTCCGGCCCAAAATCTCAAGCGGTTGATCGTTTGTTCAGAAAATCGTCGGAGCCAAGTCGCGGTTCCAAGTACGTTCTGATCAATTCGAGACCTCAGAATTCCCTCCGAACTGCCCGCAGAACTCGAAGCATAGCCAGATACATGATGTTTCGAGAACCAGTAGGTTTCAGGGTGTGATTTGGGTTAAGGATGGGACTACGTCGAAGTCGCGGTCAAAGCTCAATATTCTGTGAATTCCGTTCGTTAGAGCCGTTGCGGCGTGAATAGCGTCCCTGGGTTTGAGGTCGTGGCTTTCAACTATCGATTGAGCTTCCGAGATTGTTTCGCCGTCAACTTTCAGTAACTTCAGGTTTGGCAGTCTCAGAAAACTTGCCCCTTGGGCCGCAGCCCTTCCTGGGTCGAAGAGTCGGCGCACGACCCATGTGACCTCATCCCATGTCAATGTGGAAGTGTAGGCCTCAATGGTTCCAGAAGTTATCTCGTGGAGTCTCGTCGTTGCCGTTGCTGCTTCAGGAATACTCTGAGGATCGTAGATGGCTGGATAGATGAAGATGTTACTGTCGACGTAGAGGGGCTTCTTCGAGAACTTCCTCTTCAAGTAACTCTTCCACCTGAATCTTGCTCTTTAGTTTCGGGGTCAAGATTGAGAGGTATTCTTCAACGAGCTGGGACGGTGACCTGCTGGGTCGCATAATGGCTCCTTCATCTTTCACTTCGAACACCACCTCAGAACCGGGCCTGTCCCGCACTTCGGCTTTAGAGCTGCAATAATGCAACATCCCTACGTGCCCACAGCATCAGCGTACAGTAACGCTTGGAGAGACGGTGTCGCCCCCGAGTACATGCCTGGTGCATTTCTAG
>Ga0315282_10005598_pt1 | contig 21328 bp, 19 predicted proteins | sample YL17G07_20_MG_FD_203693 | JGI IMG/M metagenome (GOLD analysis project Ga0315282, IMG submission 203693) | Sediment microbial communities from Yellowstone Lake, YNP, Wyoming, USA - YL17G07_20 | ecosystem: Environmental > Aquatic > Freshwater > Lake > Sediment | place: USA: Wyoming | collected... | reverse complement strand
TCGGCGAACTGCTCCGGGTACATCAGTTCGTAGCGAAAAGTCCTGTTGCTCACGTCCACCGTCAGTCGCCTCCTTGCTACCAGGGGAAACCCGCGGGCTTATAGCTCCAGAACTGGAGCGTGGCCAGACGGGTGAGGAGGTCCAGGTCGAGACGAGGGTCGTGGATGGGCCACTTGCGCATCTGGAGGGGCCAGTCGGCGTGGAAGCGCCGAGCGATGCTGGAGACGTTGGCTGTCGGCGGCACAGGGACGGTCCCCAGCCGCCGGCGCTCCGCGAGCGCCATCACGGCCTCCGCCATCAGGAAGAGGAACTGCGACGGCAGGATGCCCCCTTCCACCGCCTCGGGCACGCAGCCCGCCGATAGCCCCGTCGCCACGTCGATCACCCTCTCCAGAGAGATGTCCTGGCGTCCCGCCGCGGGGGGCTCGAGGAGTCCGTCGGCGGGACCACGGGCCATGCTGGTCGTCAGCTGCTCGGGAAGGCCTCCGGTTCGCCGGTACTCCGTGAGGGTCTGGCACAGGAGATCGAAGGCCTCGGCCGCGGAGTACACCCGGTCCTCCACCAGCACATAGTCGGGAAGGAGGAGGCGCTCCTGCGACACCAGAACCACCGCCAGCCGAAGGAGTTCGTCGCGGCCAAGCACGACCGGGGTCAGCGCGTACCGGTCGGCCAAGGTCCGGGGAAGAATGACCTCCAGGTCGCTGCGGGAACCGAGAAAGGCGAAGATGTCCTCCAGGGTCTGCCAGCGGCGCTCGGCCACGTCGGGGGAAAGCGGCGGCGACGGCACCAGGGCGTCCGGCGGCAAGGGGTTTCGCCCGCCGGCGTAGTTCAGCGCGTCCCAGAAGACGTCACTGACCAGCAGGCAGGGGTGGAAACTGACGAAGATGAGCTTCTCTCCCCGGTAGGGGTAGTCCGCAGCCAAGGCCTCGAAATCCTGGGCAAATCGGCCGGCGTCGCCATCGTCCATCCACTGTTCCAGGCTGAGGCGATTTCGGCTTCCGGGCGGGGCATGGAAGGCCCCCAGGTAGAAGTTCGTGGAAAAGCCGGTGTACTCCCCCAAGTCATAGACGGTGTGAAACACGGACACCCCCCACTCCCTGAGGGCCCACAGGAACTGGGGCGACCAGCCATGCCCCGGAGCCCGGCAACTCACCGGGCGTCGGCCGAAAACCTCAGCCACCAACTCGATGCCCCCGTCGCGGACTGGGTCCAGAGTCCCGTCCAGCCTCAGGTACTGCGTCTCCCGACAGCGGGCCTCGGCGACGCCCTCCTCCCAGTCCTTGTCCGCAGAATACTCGACGATGACCGGGTGGATGGAGTGGCCGTTCCCCTGGTAGCCGATGACCATCCCCGTGTCGTTGAGATACTCAACCACGTCGGGTCGGTGTCGATGGGTGGCAAGGGCCTTGGCTCCGGAGAAGAAGAACTCCGCCACGAGGTCGTTTCCCACCACCAGTTCAGCCAGCCGGCGGTCGGCCTCGTCCGTTTGCGGGTTGACGAAGTCCTCGCAAGCGAACGTGATCCAGACCTCGGACATAGGTCCCCCTTCCCTGAGAGGCCCCGCGCCGGGCCACGACTTCGGCCATGGCCACCCCTCCCGGCCGGGCAAGGGTAGCCGATTGCCCGGAAGAACGCAATGGCCTTCCAAAGGCGCAGTTCCGGCTCGCCCGGGGCCGCTGAGGGAAAACCCCTTCCGCGCCGAACCGCCCTGCCCTTTCCCCTGACACCAGAGGCCACGCGGATGGGCAACACCTTTCGAATGCCTCTCGCCACAGCCTGGAGCGGTGAAAAAGCCATTGACTTCGGGCCGCGGCGGGACTTATATGCGTGGTGACGGTGAATGCAGAAGCGAAGGGCGCGCGGTGCGCCGGTGTCCTCACGGGGAGGGTTCTCATGGTGATTGCTGTGGGGGTGAGCGGGGCTGCCGGGCGGATGGGCCGTCGTCTCATTGCCCTCATCGCTGAAGCCGACGACCTGAGGCTCGCAGCGGCCGTGGAACAGGAAAAGAGCCCCGCCCTGGGCGAGGACGCCGGCGAGCAAGCGGGGGTGGGAAAACTGGGCCTCCCCGTTTCCTGCCAGTTTCCGCCTGACCTGGACGTGGTGGTCGATTTCAGCAGCCCGGAGGGAACCCTGGCCGCCCTGCGCTTCTGTTCTCGGCACACGAAGCCCATCGTCATCGGCACGACGGGCCTCGGTGACCAGGAACGCGCGCAGGTGGAGTCGGCGGCGAAGCGCATCCCCTGCCTCCTTTCGCCGAACATGAGTGTGGCGATGAACCTGCTCTTTCGACTCGCCGCCGAGGTGGCCCGGGCCCTCGGCCCGGAGTACGATGCCGAAATCCTGGAGACCCACCACCGCTTCAAGAAGGATGCCCCCAGCGGCACCGCCCTCAAGTTGGCGGAGAGCATCGCCGGGGCGCGCGGGCTCGTCCTGGGCGAGGTCGCCGTCTTCGGCCGGGAAGGGAAGCCCGGGGAGCGCCGGCGGGAGGAGATCGGCATCCACGCCGTACGCGCCGGGGACGTGGTGGGTGAGCATACCATCATCTTCAGCAGCCTGGGCGAGCGCCTGGAACTCGTCCACCGGGCCCACACACGGGACTGCTTCGTCCAGGGGGCCCTCGCCGCTGCCCGCTTCCTGGTGAGCCAGCCGCCAGGGCTCTACAGCATGGCCGATGTGCTCACGGCGCGGAGCAGCGCCAACAGCAAGGGGCAGGCGTGACGAAGAAGGCGAAGTTCTCCGCAGGCGTGCTGGCCGAGGTTCACCCGGCCGGGACGGGTCTCGTCAGCGAGCATTTACAGGCCGTCCTGGAGGTGTCCCGGGCGCTCATGCGCGAGCACAACCTCGCCGACCTGCTTCGGCTCATCGCCGAAGGCACCAGTCAGGTGATGGCCGCGGAGCGGAGCAGCATCTACCTGGTGGACCCCGACCGGAACGAACTCTACACCTTCGTGGCCCAGGAGTTGGAAATCCAGGAAATCCGCATGCCCATCGGGACGGGCCTGAGCGGTCACGTGGCCCAGACGGGTGAGACGCTCAACATCGCCGATGCCTACCAGGACCCTCGTTTCGACAAGGGATGGGACCTCCGCACCGGCTTTCGCACGCGCACCGTGCTCTGCACGCCGCTCCTGGCCCAGACCGGCGAAATCATCGGCGTCCTTCAGGTGCTCAACAAGAAGGACGGTCGCTTCACCGGCTACGACAAGCACCTCCTCAGCGCCTTCGCCTCCCAGGCCGCGATTGCCGTCGAGAACGCCCAGCTGTATGGGGCGAACCGGAAACAGTTTGAGAGTTTCATCGAAACCCTCGCCGCCACCATCGACGCCAAGAGCCCTTTCACCGCTGGACACTCCAAGCGGGTGGCCATCTATGCCAGCCGGCTGGCCCGGGCGGTGGGGCTGAGCCCGGAACTGGTGGAGAAAGCCCGGTTCGCCGGGCTCCTCCACGACATCGGCAAGATCAGCATCCCCGACGCCGTGCTCAACAAGCCGGCCCGGCTCAGTGACGAAGAGTTCGCCCTGATGAAGAGCCACGCCCACTGGACCCACGAAATCCTGCGCAAGATCAGTTTCGCCCGGAGCCTGCGCGACATCCCAGCCGTCGCCGCCAGCCACCACGAGCGCCTGGACGGACGGGGATACCCCACGGGAGCCACCCTCTCGCAGCTGCCGCTCCTCGCCCGCATCCTGGCCATTGCCGACGTCTACGACGCCCTGACCAGCATCGACCGGCCGTACCGGAAGGCGGCGACGCCCAAGGAAGGGCTGGAAATCCTGCGCCGGGAAAAGGGGGCGAGCCTGGACCCCCAACTGGTGGACCTCTTCGCCAGGCAGCGGCTCTACAGCCTGCCCAGGAACTGAAGCCTACTTCTCCCGGGCCGCGTACACGCCATCCCAGTCCGCAGCCGGCGGCTGGGCCAGAAACTCCCGACAGCGAGCAAGGAGCACCGCGGCGGGGCCGTCGGTGGGTCGGAGGTCGAGCACTTTCTGGAACCGCTCCGCTGCCTCCCCCCACCGGCGCTCACGGTACCAGCGCAGCCCCTCGGCCGTGGCCGCCAGCACCGGCTCCCAGGAAGCGTCCAGTTCCCCGGCCTTGGCCAGGACTTCGTAGATGCGCACCGGTTCGGCCCGGCCTATGACCCGGATGAGGTCCAGTTCGCGGACACAGATGCTGTCCCCGGCCTCCCGGCGGGTGCTCTCGCTGGCGAGGATGCTGGTGCGATAGAGCTTGTTGACCCCTTCGAGCCGGCTGGCCAGGTTGGCGTGGTCCCCCATCACCGTGTAGTCGAAGCGCATCTCCGAACCCATGTTGCCCACCCGCACCGGACCCGTGGCCAACCCTATCCGGGCGTAGAGGAGCGGCCGACCCCGCGCGCGGAACTCCTCCCGCAACTCGGCCAGGCGGGCCTGGTTCTCCAGGGCCGCCCAGCACGCCCGGCGGGCGTGGTCGGGGTACTGGACCGGGGCGCCGAAGAAACTCATGATGAGGTCACCCTCATACTTGTCCAGGCAGCCCCCGTGGGCCTGGATGATGTTGGTCATCGGGGTCAGGTAATCGTTGAGGAGCCCGGTCAGTTCCTCGGGGGGCAGCCGTTCCGCGATGGAGGTGAAGTTCGCCAGGTCACTGAAGAACACGGTGACCTCCTGGACCTTCCCCCGCAGCCCCAGCAGGTCGGGCTGTTCCAGCACCTCACTCACCACCTCGGGACTCAGGTAGTGCTGGAAGACGTTCCGTATCCAGCGCTTCTGCCGCTCTTCGGTCAGCTGGCGGTAGGCGGTGACCAGGCTGAAGGCGAGCAGTGGCGTCACCGCCGGCCCCACCGTGTCCAGCCACAGGCCCCGTCGAGTGAAGAAAGCGTAGGAAAGGCCCACGTAAGCCAGGGCGATGACCAGCGTGAGGGCGCCGGAGCGGCTCGCCCGCAGTGAGGCGCTGGCCAGGCCGGCAAGGAGCCCACAAACGAGGATGGCGACGACCGCAGCGGAAGCCGGCGCTCGCTTCAGGAACAGTCCCTCCAGAACCATGTTCAGGATATGGCCGTAGACCGCGGGGCCCGGGAGGTGGGTGGAAAAGGGGACGGGGTGGAAGTCGGTGCCTCCCGTGAAGGTGGTGCCAATGATGCAGGTGCTCCCCTTGATGAGCGGGCCGAGGTAGTCGAGGAGCTGTCGGCGGCGACCCTCCGCCCGCTCGATGACCTCGAGATGCCCGCGTAAGGGCCCGAGGGCTTGCGCCAGTTCAGCCTTCTCCCCTTCGTCAGTGGCAGCCTGGATGCGGGCTTCCGTCGCCGCCACCTGCCGAGAGAGGAACTCCCGCAGTTCCGCCCGCACCTTTGCCAGCTCAGCCGGCACATCCCCGGGCGGCGCCTCGACGCCTTCGCCTTTGCCCTGAGCCTGGGCCTGGCGGAGATGGGCCTGGCGGCCGCCCGTGTAGTCATCGAGGGCCAGGTAGTTCTGTTCCAGGACTTGCTCCACGTCCCAGAGTTCCAGCACGGTGGCAGCAGAGACGTGGGGGAACGGTTCCGGGGACGCGCCTTGGTGACCCGGAGAAGGCGCCGAGCCGCCCATCCCCGGGCCCCGGCCCACAAACCCGACGGCCCAGTTGATGAGCGCCGCGCCCTCCTGGTCCACCGGTATCACCACGTCGCGCCCGCGGCTCTCACCCAGAAGAAGGGCCTTGGGCAAGGTGACCGCAACCCCCGGTTCCACCCGGATGTTCTCCAGTGGCACCCCCATCAGGTCCGCAAGCACGACGAGGGAGAGGTGGGGAAAGAGTTGACCATAGAAGCGCCAGAAGAGGGGTGACCGGCGGACCTTGCCATCGGCATCGAGCGCCGTGTTCACCACACCCAGACCCTTCGCCGCGCGGGCGAGAACGTCCACGGGGGCGAGCACCCGCGTCCCTTCGGGCAGGCCCTCTGCGCCCCGTGCGGGCATGGGGGTGCGGGACAGCGCTTGAACGACCCGCAGGCTTCGCGTCTGGTCGTAGGCGCGGCGTACCAGCCGTTCCAGGGCCGTCGAGGCAGTCTTGGTGCCGATGAGACTTCGGACGAGTGCTTCCGGGGGAGCGTTGGCATCGGCGGTGAGAAGGAGACCGGCTTCCAGCCGAGCCGCCTGCTCGCGGAGGTCGGTCATGTGGCTCAGCAGTTCTTCCTCGGGCACGCCGAGGGAGCGAGCAAGCTCCGCCGGGCTCACGGTGAAATCCCGGCGGAGGCGCTCTACGGCCTCCGCCGTCACCCTCGCCGAGAAAGAGTCCCCTGACGGCGACCCCAGGCTGAAGGACAGGTAGACATCCCCCGCCGCGCGGACCGCGGCGGCAAAGGTCTCATCGGGCCGCTCGACCGTCTGTGCCAGGCTCTTCTCCAGGGTCTGGGCCGTGTCGGCGAAGAGTTCGGTGACCTGGTTGAGAACGTCGGCGAACTCCTCGGCGCCGACGGTCGGGGAGGCCCGGCTACGGACCTGGCGCACCAGGTCGTCCGCTTCTGTGCGGAACGCCTCTCGGCGCTCCTGGAGCGGGGCGATGAAGTCCGTGGCGATGCTTCCCTCATCCACCCGTGGCTTCGTGGGGTCGGAGAACTCGACGTCGAAGACCAGGGCCCGCGCACCCAGGCGGGTCATGGCCTCGACCAGGTGAGCATGGTACGTCCGCGACCAATCCTGCCAGCGGCCCACCTGCTCGATGGCCTGGTCATCGATGTCGACCTGCACCAGGTCGCTTCGGCTGGGGGGTGAGGGGCGGTACCTGATGAAGGCATCGAAGGCGCGCAGTTCCAGGTCCTCGTAGACGGCCAGGCCGCTGACCTTCGCCATGACCACGAGGAGCGTGGCCAGAAGGCCCAACCCGAACCCCGCGAGGCGCACGCGGTGCGTGCGCGCCAAGGTCAGAAGGGTGCGAAACAGCGCCTGTCCCTCCCCGCTCGAACCCCGGGACACCGTACCACCCTGAACCGGGAACATTGTAGCAGGGCGCAGTCAAAGGGCAACGAGGGAAGGGCCGTGGCCGAAGAGCCGTCTCCTGGCCAGTGAGAGCGCGGAAGCGACAGCCCGCGCTCAGGGATCCCGACTCACCCAGGTCCGCGAGAAGCGTGGAAGCGACCTCGCAAGAGTTCAGTACGCAGACTGCTCGAACTGCCGCTCTCCGGGCCACCAGAACCTTTCAAACTCGGGGTGACCGGCCTCGCGGCCGCGCTCTCCCCGGGAGTCTTCTTCGTCGCTGGGGTCGTTCTGGGCCGACTCATCCTCCGCCCCGTCGCGGCCAAAGAGGTACGTGCGCAACGTGCGCTGCAGTTTCGCCGCGTCCACCAGCTGGATGAGGTCGCTCGACCGGCTGTATCCCCCCGGTGAGATCCCTCGGGTAATGCCCAGCGGGCTGAAGTACTTGGTCATGTCCAGCAGCCCCTCTTTCCCCATCCGCACCTCCGTCCCCCGGTCGCTGTGGGTGACGTCGGCGATCTCCGTCCCGCGCGTGCTCAGGGTCACCGTGGGCGTCGTAATCTTGAAGTCGCTGGCGATCTGCTCCTTCACCACCCCCGCCCGCACGGTCCCCACCTTCAGATGCAGTCTCGTCTCCACCGCCTGGTCACTCACCAGGAAGCGGTCCACCCGCACAATGCTCGGATGGCGGATGATGACCACCGCATGCCCGTCGAAGTCCAGGTCCGCCCGGCTCATCACCCCGGTGCAGATGGTCGCCCCCACCGGGAGCTTCATCCCCTGCTGGGCAGGCTGCCAGTCGGCCTCCGGCGTCAGTTTCACCTCCACGGTGCCCTGCACCGAAACCACGGTGACCTGGAGCGGCTGCCCTGCACCCGGCTCCTGGCCGAAGAGAAGCCAGCCGGACGAGACCAGAACCACAAGGCCCGCCCCCACCAGATACCACCACCCCCGTCCCATCATCTTCCTCCCTGACCGGAGGCCCACACCCTCGGCCGAGAACCGACCCCGACCGTCCCCACAAACCGCCTTCAAGGCGTCCGGGGGTGCTCCTCCAGGTACTTTTCCGCCCGACCCATGCTCCCCAGGAGTTCCAGCCCAGAGACGTAATCCCCCGTCGACCCCCGCACCAGGAGGTCGAGGAAAATGCACTCGCGCACGGCGTAGCGCTCAGACACCCCCGTCAGCCTCAGGGTGAGCCCACCCTTGATGCCACACGCCTTTACTATCATATACGCCAACTGCCCTTTGCGCAAATGCTCAGCAGGTTTTTCCAGCCAGGCGTCACGGACGAGCCCGGAGCCGCGCAGTTTCGCCGCCACCTCGGCGAAGGGCTCCGTCGCCCCCACCCCCTGGGTGAGCAGGAGCGTCATCCGCAGCCCGTCCTCGACCGTAGCCACCGGCTTCTCGGCCAGGTCGCGGATGAGCGCGGTCTGTGACCTCTCGGGCGCCTGTGCCCCCGCCGGTTGTGCGCTCAGCTCGACCGGGGTCGGCGAAGTCTGCCCCCACACGGAGCCGGCCGCCAAGACGAGCACCAGCGCCATGAGGCCGCCGAAGCTTCCCGTCTTCATCGGTTCTCTCCTTGGTCTCAGAAACTGTAGGTCACACTGGTGGCCAGGAAACTGCGGTCCGTGTCCTGGCTGTAGGCGTCACCCGGGTAGAAGGTCCCAAAGCGCACGCTGAAGGCGAGGTCGCTCAGGACTTGCCAATGGAGGAAGATGTCCAGTTCCTTCCCCACCTCCTCGTCGGCCAGGTTGGCCCGGAAGTCGCTGATGCCGCCCGTGCGCTGGTCTTTCCAGTACCAGAACAGGTTGGCGCCGAGTTCCAGGTGGTCCAGGACCGGGTTCCCCTCGCAGGGCCGGAAACTTCCGCCCAGCCGGACGAACTGCAGGTTGGAGAGCCGGGCCGCTATGGCGTAGCCGGTGTTGATGAAGCCGAAATAGAGGAAGTTCGTGTCGTCCGTGCCGGCGAGGTTGCCGCCGACGGTGTTCGTCGGGCTCATGCGGTCCTTGTCACCCGACCCGAAGGCATACTCGACACCCACGCGCGGCTTGGTCCGGCAGTCAAAGTAGTAGTCCAGGCCGGCATCCGCAGCAAAGGCCTCGATCTCCTCGAGGCCGGAGGGCACCCAGGTGGGGGAACTCCTCCCCCACTCCCAGATGGCCTCGCCGTAGTAGCGCAGTCCCGGCAAAACGAGTTGCCCGTGCGAACCCACGCCGGCGTACTGGGAATCGTATTTGAAGTCCTGAAAGAACACGTTGTCGCGGTTGTGGCTGTTCTGGAGGACCCAGAAGACGTAGGGCTCATGCTGGTCGATGCCCTTCCAGGTGAACTGGGCCCCACTGAAGAACCGCCGGCTCCGCTCCGGGAAGGGGATGGAGCGGTCCACGTCGTCCTCGCTGCGGATGCTGTCGGACAGGAAGAGGTTCAGGTTCCAGAGGGGCGCCGCCAGGAACATCTGTGCGCCATCGTCAATCCTGCTGTAGACCAGCCCTGTCCCCACGTTGAAGTACTGTCGGCCGACCTGCACCTGGAGCGACACCGGTGAGGGAACCCCGCAGTACCGTTTGAGAGCCCTGGTCACATCCAAGCGGTAGTAGCCCATGTCCAGGTTCACCCCTTCGGTATCCTCGTCGTTCCCGTCGAAGGAGTCGCCACGGGAGAAGTCGACTAACCCCAGCCGGAAACGGGCGTACACGTAGTGGATGTCCTCCAGGTTGGCGCTCAGCCAGAGGCGGAAGTCCTGGTTGCGCAGCGAAACGTCGTTGCTGGGGATGAAGCCCAGGCCCGGCTCTTCGAACCAGAAGAAACTGAAGCGGTACCAGCCACCGTACTCCAGGGTGAAGGGCTGAAGCTGGAGGCGCTCCGCCTCCAGGGCCTGCTCCCGGTCGCGCTCCTCTGCGACCATCTGCTCCAGGAAAGAGGTCGGTTCCGCAGCCCACCCAGACCGCCAGAACCCCAGCGCGACACTCACCAGCACAACCAGCATTACCAGGCGCGTGCGTGAACCCACCGGCGCTCCTCCTGAAAGGCATAAGACCACCCCGCGCAAGCAACGGTCGAGGCGCATGCTCGCCCCCGGGAGCGCGGAGACGGTCTTCTGACCGTCAGGAACCGTATCGACCGACAGGAACCCTTACATACAGGAAAAATGCCACCCAGCAAGAAGCCCTTCGCTCTGGCCGTCCGCTGACGCCAAGCCGGTTTGCAGGCCTCCTGACGGCCGTGGCACGAACCGCGCGGCTGGCCGCCCCCCAGGAGCCGGTTCGCCGCCACCTTTCCCCCTGCCCTGCTCAGGACGCTGGCTGCGCACGAGAAAAGCCTGCGGCGTAGGCTTGACTTGGGCGGCCGCCGGCGCATAGTATAAAACTTTTGAGGTGTATTGCCGGCACGGGACAGGCGCGTCTGTCCGCGGCTCACACGTCGGCCGAAGGTAAGGGAGGACAGAGGGAATGGTACGGAGCGACGAGGGCCATAAGCCCGTTATCCGCATCGTCGACGTCACCAACCGCGATGGCGTGCAGACCTCGCGGCTGGGGCTCGCCAAACTCCAGAAGACCATCATCAATATCATGCTCAACGAGATGGGGGTTTTCCAGAGCGAGTTCGGCTTCCCCTTCACCAACCACGAGGTGAACTACCTCAACGCCAACCTCCAGCTCGCGGAAAAGGGGGCTCTCCAGCCCATCCGTCTCTCGGGCTGGCTCACGGTCCGGGCCAGCGAAGTGGAGAACGCCTTCGTCAATGTCCCCAAGTTGAAGCACGTCAACCTCTCCGTCTCCACCTCCGAGCAGATGATCTTCGGGAAGTGGCTGGGCAAGGTCAGCCGGAAGGACGTCTATGACATGATGGTGGAGTCGCTGGAGTTCTGTCGGCCGCGGTGCGAGAGCGTGGGGGTCAACGCCGAGGACGCCTCCCGCACCACCATGGAGCACCTCATCGACTATGCCCAACTGGCCAAGAAGCACGGGGCCGACCGCATCCGTTACTGCGACACTCTGGGCTACGACGACCCCTTGAGCGCCTATCAGCGCATCTACGAACTGGCCAAGGCCGTCCAACTCCCCATCGAACTCCACTGCCACAATGACCTGGGGATGGCGGTGGCCTGCTCCGTGGCCGGGGCCGTGGGCGCGGTGGATGCGGGCGTCGACGGCTACATCAATACCTGTGTCAACGGGATGGGCGAGCGGGCCGGGAACTGCGACCTCGTCAGCGCCATCCTGGCCGTCAAGAAGGCCAGCGGTTGGGCGGACCGCAACCTGCTCGACCCCCGGGTGGACCTGAGCAAGTCCTGGGCGCTGGCCAAGTACGCCTCCTACGCCTTCGGCGTCGCCATCCCCATCAACCAGCCGGCGGTGGGTGACAACGCCTTCGCCCACGAGAGTGGCATCCACGTCGATGGGGCCCTCAAGGACCGCCGCAACTACGAACTCTACAACTACGAGGACCTGGGGCGGGGGGAGCCGGAAATCATCGAAACGGGCCAGCGCATCACCGTCGGCGAGTACAGCGGCATCAAGGGCTTCCGCAACGTCTACGAGAAGTTGGAGATCGCCTTCAAGGACGAGGATGAGGCCTACGACATCTTGGAACTCGTCCGCTACGCCAACGTCCACACCCAGAAGCCGCTGACCGACCGGGAGCTCCGTTTCATCGCTACCCACCCGGATGAGGCGCGCATGCTCCTCACCGTGGCGCCGCCGCCGACCCGCTTCCAGGGGGCGGGACAAGGCCCGGAAGGGCGCTGACCGTGCCTCTGCGCAAGGCTACCGTCACCGACGTCCGTGGCCTGCACAGCCTCATCCGGGAAGAGGCCCGCCGACACCGGGTCCTGGCCCGCTCCCTGGCCGACCTCTACGATTCCCTGCGGGACTTCTGGGTCTGGGAAGAGGATGGCGCCGTGGTGGGCTGTGCGGCGCTTCACGTCGCCTGGGACACGCTCGGTGAGGTCCGCAGCCTCGTCGTCCACCCGGAGCACCGCAGCCGGGGCCTGGGGAATGCGCTCGTCCATGGCTGCCTGGAGGAGGCCCACCAGCTCGGCCTCAAGCGTATCTTCGTGCTGACCTTCATCCCCGAGTTCTTCCACCGCTTGGGGTTCCGACCGGTGCCCAAGGGTGAACTCCCGCAGAAGGTGTGGACCGACTGCGTCCACTGCCCCGACTTCCCGGACTGTGGCGAGGAGGCCCTCATCCTGGAACTGTAGGCGACCGGCTCCTCTTCCGCCACGGACCCGAAAAAGCAACGGAAACGGCATTGACGCAGAGGATGCAGAGAGAACGCAGAGGCTCGAGGGAGGTTTTCTCTCTGTGCTGTGTGTGCTCTCCTTGGTTCAAGGCTTCCCTCTGCGTCTTAGCGTCTCTCGAGTTGATAGGATGTCCCGGGCGGCCTGAACCGGTCGAAGGCCGCCGAAGCACGGGGGTTCGGGCATGATGCGAAGCGCATGGGTAGCGACGCTGATGCTCCTGGCGGGGTGTGCAACGCTCACCGAAGAGCGGGTCACCTCCGTCGAGCCGGGACGCTCCACTCGGGCGGATGTCCGTCGGGCGCTGGGAGAACCCACCCTCTCCTCCCCCGAGATGGCCGTCTACCTGGGCGCCGACGGCCGCCAGGCCGTGGTCCACTACGACAGTCGGGGCGTTGTGACCCGGAGATTCTGGTGGCCGCCGCCCACCGAAGGCGGGCAGAGCAGGAGAAAGGAGTAAGGAGACGAACCCAGAGCAATTCTCTCCTGCGGTTTCCTTTCCACTTTCCACTTTCTCGGGTCCGCTGCTGTAGGGGATTTGGCCCGCGGCGACGGGTTCGGCCACGGGGTCTCCGCCATAGGGCAACGGACGAAAGAGGCGACGTTGGGCATGAGCTGGGCGTAAGGAGTCAAGGAATGCTTCGGCGAACGGCTTTGCTGCTCCTGGCAGTGTTCCTTCTGGGTTGCCAGGCGGTGCCTGCTGAGCGTTTCGACAAAGTCGCTCTGGGCCAGACCCGGGCCGACGTGAAGGCCATGTTGGGCAAGCCCCAGGTGCGTGAGGAGCACATGTGGGAGTATCACCTCACGGGCGACGCGTATGGCTGGGTGCTCTTCGACTCCGAGGGGCAGGTGACGACCTGCATGCGCGAGCAGGCCCCCAGGCTCCGCGGCGGGCTCCTCCCCCTCAGCAGAGAGACCTCTGACCGGCTGCGCTTGGGCACCCCGAGTGACGCGGCGCTTCGGCTCCTCGGTGAGCCTGCCCGCAGAGAGGGCGGCCGCTGGACCTACCTGGCCCCCAAGGGCTACGAACTGGTGCTGCGGTTCAGCCCGGAAGGTCGGCTGGTAGAAAAGTCTTTCGCGCGGCCGAAGGAAGAGGCACCGCCCGAGGCGCCGGCCTCCCCCCAGCAACCAGCGGCTCAGCCGGATGCCGGCGCCCGGGGTGCGGCAACCTCAGTCGGACCGAGCCAGGAAACCAAGCCGGAGGTCCCTCCCCAGTAAGGCTCACCTGTGGCCACAAAGGAAGCCCCTCTTCAGGCCGCCGCCTGCGAGGGAAGGGAAGGGTGCGGGAAGGAAAGGGGTCGTGAGGGCTGTCGTCCAGCGGGTGTCACACGCTTCCGTCGCCGTTGATGGCGCCGTGGTCGCCTCCATCGGAAAGGGGGTTCTGGTCCTCCTCGGTGTGGCCCGGACCGACTCGCCGGAAGATGCGCGCTACCTGGCGGGGAAGGTGGCCGGACTGCGCATCTTCGAAGACGAGGCCGGCAAGATGAACCGCGCGCTCTCCGACGTCGGTGGCGAGGTCCTGGTCATCTCGCAGTTCACGCTCTTGGGGGACTGCCGAAAGGGTCGGCGGCCCTCCTTCACCGAAGCCGCTCCGCCCCAACTGGCCGAAACCTTGTATGAGGCCTTCGCCGAGGAACTGCGCGGCAGCGGCGTCCCCGTGAGCACAGGCCGCTTCCAGGCGCACATGCAGGTCAGCCTGACGAATGACGGCCCGGTAACCGTGCTCCTGGACTCCCTCCGGCTCTTTTGACCGAACCCCGGCCGGAGGACCCCGAGGCGAATGCGCCGGTCAGCTCTCCGAGTCCCGGTAGCGCTTGGACACCTTCTGGAGAAAGCGCCGTTCCGCATCGCTCAGGCTTCCGAGGCCTTCCTGGTGCACCTTGGCCAGGATGCGGTCGAGTTCCTCCTGAACTCGCGCGTGCTCACGACCGCGGCGAAGCTCTCGCGCGGCCCGCCGACGCTCCGCCCAGCGCGACAGGGACGGCCACCCCGGGAGGTGGAGACGCCAGCCCAGCCGGGGCAGAATCCAGAGGTAGGTAAAGGCGTAGACCATCCCGCCCACGTGCCCCCAGTGGGCAATCCCACTTTGCGGCCCGCCTCCCATGGCCAGGAGCACCGTGACGATGGCGTAGCCGATGGCCAGGTACTTCACCCGCACGGGGACGAGGATGAGGAGCCAGAGGTACACGATGGCATCGGGGTAGAAGATGGCGAAAGCCACCAGGATGCCCAGGACGCCCGCCGAAGCCCCGATGAGCAGGGCATGGGAATCGAGCAGGGAGGACAGGAGGGCCCCCGCCACCCCGCAGGCGAAGTAGAAGGAGAGAAACCGTTTCGTCCCCAGTTCCCGTTCCACGTCCCCGGCGAAGAAGAAGAGCCCCAGCATGTTCCCCAGGAGGTGCCCCACCCCGCCGTGAAGGAACATGTAGGTGACCAGCTGCCACAGCCGGGGCGGAAAGGCGAAGACCGCCCTGGGGTCCATGGCAAACAGGGCCCACAGGCGGTCCGTCCTGTCGGGGCCCAGGAGCAGTTGCAGGACAAAGACGCCGAGGTTGATGCCCATCAGCCACTTCACCGTCCGCGTCCAGGTGACGGCGAAGCCAAAAGGCATCCCCGGGCCACGGTCGGACCACCCGAAGGAGGAACTCACACCCTTCCCCTTCTCCGCGAGCCCGACAACCCGTCCGCAGGCTCCGGCCGCTGCGGCTGGCCCCGCCCCTCTTCGCTTTGGCGCCCCGCTCCAGCCACCTGCCCCGGACCGCCGAACTGGCTGAAGTAGAGAAGGGCACAGATGCTCTTCGCGTCGGCGAGCGAGCCGTGACGCACCATCGCCAGGGCGCGGGCGAGCGTGACCCAGTGGCACGCGATGTCCTCGTCCGCCTCGGGGCGGGAACTTCCCGCCACCAGGTCCCAGGCCGCGTACAGGTGGAGGCGCTCATCGAGGATGCCCGGTGAGGCCAGGATGGTGGTGAGTTTCCGCCACCTTCGCGCCCGGTACCCCGTCTCCTCCCGGAGTTCCCTCCGTGCCGAGCGGAGGACCTGCTCACCTGGTTCCAGGGTGCCTGCCGGTATCTCCCAGATGCGCCGGCCGACAGCCTGGCGAAACTGCCGAAGAAGGAGCACCCGCGCCCTCTCGTCCAGGAGCAGGATGGCGACGGAACCCGGGTGGCGGACAATCTCCCGCCTCACCTGCCGACCGGACGCGAGCGCCAGCGGCTCCGCATACACCCGGAAGATGCGACCCCGGAAGACCATCTCTCGACGTTTCATCGGCCCGGCTTCCTCACCGAGAGTCTCCCTCGACCGCGCGGAGGCGAGGGGTGCCCCTGGCACCACCTTCGCCCGCACACACTCTGCTGGTAAACTACCGGAAAGGGGACGCGGAAGGAAGGGAGGAACCGGCAGCGGCGAGGAAGCAGAGCGGGTCTCCTCTGGGGGGAAAACTACTGAAGGTCTGCCCGCCGGGCCCTGACCGTCCCGATGACGACCTCGCCGGTGTACTTGACCACGGTGATGACGGCCGCCGACACCGTGCCGTCAGCGTCCGCCTCTTCGCTCGCATCGTAAAGGACGATGGTGCTCTGACCCTCGTTATCAGCACAGGACCCGTCGCCCAAGAAGGCGACGTCCGGGCAGTTATCGTCCCGCCAGGCAGTACCGGTATTGTCCCAGGTGTCCCTCTGTGCGTTCCCGGGTATGGGGCCGATGGCGGTCCAGGTCGCGTTCGCCGCGGTGGCATTGAAGGCGAACACGACACCCTTGGGGAGAATGACCGGGTCGCGCGCGATGACGTCCCCATGGTGGCCGGAGGCATCGGACTGCTCGGGTGGCTCGTACTGCACCGTCACGAAGTAGCCCTGCTCCTCCGGCTTCCAGCCTCGACTCGAGTTGGTGAGCCAGTTGCTGCTTTCCGCGGTACCGTCGTCGAAAATGCGCAGGTCGTACGCACCTACGTTTCCGCCCACCCTGAGCTCGCCGAACTCGACGGAGTAGACGGCGTTATAGGCAGTGGCCAGGTTGCGGGCGGCCAGGAGCGACGCCTGCACTGAGCGGACGCCCGCACCGAGCCGGCCGGCCCGGCTCGCGCTCAGGAAGGAAGGCACGCTCACCGCCACCAGGAGGATGATGATGGCCACCACGATGAGCAGTTCGGTAAGGGTGAATCCTCGGGTCGACCGCATACAGGCTCCGTCCCTACTGCTTCCGCTTTCCGCTATTCGATGGCGGACTGCCAACCGGCGATGTCGTCCTCATCCAGAGCGACCGCGTTCCCCGGAAGCCAGCCGAAGGTGCGGTTGGGCCCCGCGGAGTAGACCTCCGCCGCCGTCGGGGTCTTCAGTGCCCGCAGTTCCGTCTGGTCACGACCGGTGGGGGAGAGATAGCGAAGTGGTGTCCCCCAGGCGTCAATCACCTCCAGGAGGGGCTGCTGCTGGCCCAAGGCTTCGCCCGCGTCATACCGGAAATTGCCGTTGCCATCCAGGTACAAGGACACCGAATCCGCCCCGACGTTCGCCAGTTGTTTCTGCTTCACGGTGAGGAACGGCCCGCCCCGCCGCTCTAACAGCAGGCAGAAGGTCAGGCACTCGATGCTTTGCACCTCAAGCAGGTTGGCAAAAGCCGTGCTGTCCTGGGCCCCCAAAGCCACAAGCACATTGAGGTTCACCGTCGGGTCCCCGGCCGGGTTGAAGGCGGTCTCGGGGAGTTGGCGGTCGGCCTGGTCAGGAGGGTAGAAGCCGTAGGCGGCCTTGAAGCGCTCGCAGGCTTCCATCACCTGCAAGAGAAGCGCGCGGGTGGCCTTGACCGCCGCGCTCCGACCGCCCCCGCTGAAGGCCACGACCAGGAAGGTCGCCAGCAGGACGATGATGGCGATGACGACCATCAACTCAATGAGTGTGAACGCTCGCCGACCCCGCCGACACATAGAAGCCATCCTTCGGGTTTGCGCCGGGCCCGCTACCAACTGACGATGTCATCCACGAGTTCAGGGACGTGGTTGACGGAATCTTCCCGCTCGTCAATGAGACCGTCACCGTCGTCGTCGTAGCCGTTGTTCAACGGGTCGACCTTGCCATCCGGTCCCATGGACCAGACTTCCGCTGCCCGGGCGTTCCTCAACCCGACGCTATAGAGGATGGGGTTGTCGAAGGCGTCGAGCATCTCGGGGTAGCCATCGCCGTCCAGGTCGCTGACCTGGCTCGCCCTCAGTTCCAGGTAGGGTGAACCGTTGCTCGCGGGCGCGTACATGATCTCTTCCGGGTCCCGCGACCCGTTGCCGTTACGGTCAAAGCAGAAGGCGCCGACCGGATTATTGCTGTTGTCCAGAGCCCGAAACCGGGTGGCCACAATCATGTAGAGGAGTTCAGGCAGGTCCACCCGTCCGTTGACCAGGAGCGCACTTTCCGGGGCGTTCCCCGTCTCAAAGGACCACTTCCCGCCGCTGGGGCCGACAACCCGCACCTGCTGCCAATCCTCGTTCCCCCCGTTGAGCCCGCTCGTGTTGCCGGCACGGTACGCGGCGTCCAGGAACTGGGTGTTGACCCAGAGGGCGAGCACGCCGCCGCCGCTACCCAGGGCGGTGGGGTTGGGCAGTTCGCTCCACTCGGTCTGGAAGGCCTGCAAGGCGGTTTTCAAGGAGCCGATCTCGCCCACGGTGGCGCCGATGCGGCCGTTCCGCCGAGCGGCCTGGATAGCGGGAAGCAAGAGCGCCGCGAGCACCCCGATGATGGCAATGACCACCAGGAGTTCAACGAGGGTGAAGCCGGCCCGGCCGCGCCGGGCTCCCACACTCGGGTCTCGTCGCACATACCTCATCAGGGCACTCCTCCTCGCTCTTTTCTTTCCCGAACCTTCCCGGTGCCTCACCGCCCCGACCGGGGAAAGCAGCCCGAGGTTCCGCCTCCCTTGGCCCCGGCGACGTCCCCCTTCGCCAGCTCCCGGCCCGACAGGGCGGACGTCACTCCCAGGTCACGACGTCGTCCGTCAGTTCCGGAATATGGTTGATCTCGTCGCTCTTTTCATCGATCAGGCCGTCGCCATCGTCGTCGACACCGTTATCGGCCGGCTCGGCGCTGTCCCAGCGACCGTTGCTGTTGAGGTCGACGAAGTCCATTCTCCCATCGGGACCCAGGGAGCAGAGCTCCGTCGCCCCGGGGTTCCGCAGGCCCAGGCTGAAGATGATGGGGTTCGCGAAGGCGTCCAGGACCTCCGGTCGGCCATCGCCGTCCAAGTCCCCAATCCGCGAACCGCTCAGCTCGGCATAGGGACCACTGTTGTCCGCCTTGGCGTAGTACACGCGGACACGGGCCGGGCTCAGGGAACTGTCCGTGACCCGGAAGACACCGACCGGCTTTCCCGAGCCGTCGACCCGACGAAAGCGGGTGCCGACCATCAGGTAGAGGACTTCGGGCAGGTCCACGGCGTTCGGCCTGAGCAGGTCCGCAGCCGTGCAATACCCGTCGCCGTCAGTATCTTCCCAAATCCAGCAGGTCGGCGGCGACCCGACGGTTGCCACCCGCACCGTCAGCCAATCCTCTGAGCCCCCTCCCTGGAGGACGCCGACGTTACCGCCACGGTACGCGGCGTCCAGGAACTGGTTATTCACTTCCACCACCATGAGGTTGCTTCCGCCGCTGTCCAGGGTGGTGACGGGCGGGAGGAAGCCGAACTCGTTCTGGAAGACCTCCACAGCCGCCTGCAGGCTGCGCACCTCCGCCTGGGCGTCCGCCACCCGGGCGGCCACGCGGGAGCGGTTGAGCGCGGGGACGAGCAGGGCAGCCAGGATGGTGATGATGGCAATCACCACCAGGAGTTCGACGAGGGTGAACCCGGCTGAAGGCCGTCGCGTACGGGTCATCAGGACAACTCCTTCATCTGGAAACTCGCAATCGCTTCCTCGGCTCGGTTTCCCCGACCGCATCCTGAGCAGTTGAGCCGGCGCTCCCTTCATCCTGCGGAGCGCTATTCCCAGGTAGTGATGTCGTTGGTCAGTTCCGGCGTATGGGTTGGGTCGTTCTTCTCGTCGACGAAGCCGTCGTTGTCATCGTCCATACCGTTATTGCCGATCTCGTTGCCGCCGTAGAGGGCCCCGTCGGCATTGGCGTCGACGCCGTCCATCCGCTCATCCCATCCCAGCGACCAGAGTTCCGGCCGGTCCGTGGTGCGGAGGCCCAGCGTAAAGATGATGGGGCTCCCGAAGGAGTCGACGATCTCGGGGTAGCCATCGCCATCGAGGTCGGCAAGCCGGTTTGGAGCCAGGTCGGTGTAGGGGCTCGCGTTGCCGGCCTTGGCGTAGTACAACCGACCGTCGACCGCCCGTCCCCCGGCCGCCACAACGGAGAAGGCGGCCACGGCGCGGTTGTTGGCATCGGTGGGGACGAACTGGATGCACAGCATGTAATAGAGAAGTTCGGGAAGGTCAACGGTGTTGGGGTTGGGGTCCAGCAGGTCCGCCTCGGTGCAGTAGTTGTCGGCGTTACGGTCTTCCCAGATCCAAGAGGTCTGGTACCGGAAGACGCGCACCAGCATCCAGGCCTCATTTCCGCCGTTAAGCAGACTGCGGTCGCCGGTCCTACGGTAGTTGACGCTCAGGAAGTCACCATTGACATACACGTCGTACCGGGTGGGGGAAGTGGGCACACGGGGGACACTCAGTTCGGTGACCGGTGGCACGAAACCGAAGTCCGTGTGGAAATGTTCGATGTCCACAGAGAGGCTGGTGATCGTCGTCCGGCAGTCGGCCTCCCGAGCGGCGCGGCGGGCCCGGCCGATGGCGGGCAGGAGCAGGGAAGCCAGGATGCCGATGATGGCGATGACGGTCAAGAGCTCAATCAGGGTAAACCCTCCAGCCCGCCCACACCGTAGACTCCGACTCTGCCTCATGACTGCGCTCCTTTCGTCGACCGGACCGCCACACACGGCCGGAGCCACCTTTACTTACCCAACTCCTGAATCAGTTTCACCAGGGGGAGGAACAGGCTGATGACGACGAAGCCCACGCAACACCCCAGGGCGACGATGATGATGGGCTCCAGGATGCTCACCATGCTGGCCACCATGTTGTCCACATCCTCGTCGTAGGAGTCGGCCACCTTGACGAGCATCTTGTCCAGGTCACCCGTCTCCTCACCGACGTCGATCATGTTGGTGACCATGTCATCACAGACGCGGCTCTGGCGCAGTGGCTCGGCCACCGTTTCGCCTTCCCGGATGGAATCGTGCACCCGGCCGATGGCCCGGGCCACGACTTCGTTGCCCGTCGTGTCCCGCACGATGTTGAGGGCTTCCAGGATGGGGACACCACTGGCGATGAGCGTCCCCAGCGTGCGACAGAAGCGACTGATGGCGCTCTTGCTGATGATGATGCCGAAGATGGGGATGCGCATCTTCACCAGGTCCACCACGTAGCGACCACCGCGGTTCTTGCGGATGAGAACCAGGGCGGTGAGGAGGACGAAGGGGGTGAGAAAGACAAAGAGGTAGTTCACCCGCATCCAGTGGCTGAAGCCGATGAGCATCTTCGTCATCTGCGGCAGCTCGACCTTGAAGTCCGTGAACATGTCCTGGAACTTGGGAATGACGTAGACCATGAGGATGCTGAGGATGATGGTGGCAATGCTGATGACGGCAACCGGGTAGACCATGGCCCCGATGAGGCGCCGTTTCAGTTTCTCGCTCTTCTCCTTGAAGTCGGCCAGGCGCTGGAGGATGACGTCCAGGACACCGCCTGCTTCCCCGGCCTTGACCATGTTCACGTACAGGCGGTCAAAGACCCTGTGGTGCTTGCCCAGGGCCTCACTGAAGGTGGCCCCACCCTCGATGTCATCACCCACGTCCATGAGGGCGTTCTTGAGGATCCCCGGGCGCAACTGACCCTCCAGGATGCGGACGCTGCGCACGATGGGGAGCCCGGCGTCCACGAGGGTGGACAGTTGCCGGGTGAACTGCATCAGGTGCTTGGCCCGGACCCGACCGATGGCCAGGGTCTTTTTGCGCACCACCGCTGCCCCAGCCACGCCCACCCCGGCGCGCCGGCGAGCGGCCTTCTCCTTGACGCTCGTCGGGTAAAACTGGAGCTCCCGGATCTTGTTGATGGCCTCGGTGCTGTTGGTGGCCTCAATCTCCCCCTGTACCTCCTGACCGGTGGAATTGAGGGCCTGAT
>Ga0315282_10005597_pt1 | contig 21328 bp, 19 predicted proteins | sample YL17G07_20_MG_FD_203693 | JGI IMG/M metagenome (GOLD analysis project Ga0315282, IMG submission 203693) | Sediment microbial communities from Yellowstone Lake, YNP, Wyoming, USA - YL17G07_20 | ecosystem: Environmental > Aquatic > Freshwater > Lake > Sediment | place: USA: Wyoming | collected... | reverse complement strand
ACACCAACGCTGAAGTCGTCAGCCGTTGATTCGATTCCCAAGCAGTAGCCTCTTCGTGCCTTATTCTTCATTTTCCCATCTTTCAACATTGTTTTTGTCGATCTTAAACATACAGCTTTTTATTTAAGTATCTCCTTAAACCTACTCATTTAATTACGCCGATGCTATAGGATCTCTAGAGGAACCGAAAATGGATGAGAAGATATTTAAGAGTAACGTCTTACAGTGGGCGAAGAACTATCCTGAAGTTGAGCGCTGGCTCGGTCATGTCCAGAAGAGAGAAGAAAACGCCTATTGCCTCTACAGGTTCTGCGAATGGGCAGGTAAGAATCCAACTGAGCTTCTAGCCTTAAAAGATAACCCCGCGAGCAAAGATACTGAGAAGCTTCTCGACGACTTCTGCACGGGAGACGTGCCTAATTTTACGAACTCCCTAAAATACATAGTCAGCATTGCGGTTAAGAGCTTCTTCCGCTGGAACTACCGAGACCTAGCGAAAGCCTCAGGCATAGTAAGCCTAGAGAAAGTCAAACCTTACAATGCGCTGACTAAAGAAGGATTGCGGAAACTCTGGAATAGAGCCTTCAACCTAAGAGACAAGGCGCTAATAACCTTCGTCAACAGCACGGCCATCGCCAAAGAGACATTGACACATCTTACTTGGGGACATCTAGAAGAAGATTGGCAAGGCAAAGACCTTCCATGCGTAAACATAGAGTCTGAGATACTAAAGGGACACGGGCGAGGAAAATACAAAGGAGTCCGCCAAATAACCTTTCTGACACCTGAGGCCAAGCGCGACCTGATAAACTATAAAGAATGGATGGAGAGTCCCCAGAAATTGGGTAGAAAACTAACACTGCAGGACCATATCTGGCTGGAGACGTGCAAACCTTACAGACCGATAAGCTATGACACTTTCGGAAAGCTCATAACGACTTTAAGTGACAACGCAGGTGTCTCGTTCTCGTGGCACGACGCGAGACGTTGGGTCAATACTGCCTTAGAGGGAATAAGCATTTCCGTAAACTGGGCCAGAAAGATCCGTGGCCGGAAGGTGAAGGGAGAAGAGGCACCGTACTCGCAACCAGCGATTGGGCAGCTGAGAGCGAAGTACCGAGAAGCAGTGCCTGCGTTGGAGTTTACGAGCGAAGCGCCAGCAGTCTCGAAAGAAGTTCTAGATAGAATTGAGAAGTTAGAAACTGAGCGGGCAGAGATAAGGCGACAATATCATCTTAGGACTGGAGATGAGCTCAAGGAAGATAAGAAGCGCGCTGCGAAAGAAGCTAAGAAAGCTGAGGACTGTCCAGACGGGCGGCACTGCGCAGAGTTCTCTCAGATACCTGAGGCTCAGCTTTTAGCGCGCCTCAAAGATGGCTGGGAAATAATCAAAGAACTCTCAAACGGCGAAGTCATCGTCAAGCGCGTCCTGTGACCCACCTACCCCCCCTAGTAGTTTTCCGAGCTTCAAAGAGTCTCCCTGCCGAAGTTTAAACGTCCGCAGAGAGAGCGCACTATGATAAACGAAACTTTCCACACTGTTATTCCTCTGGCAAGAAAATCAAATGGTGTGATGTAGGGAAGACCTTGCCAGAAAAGTACCAAGCACTTCCATCTGAGAAAGCAAGTACACAGACTTGTACGCAAAATAGTACGCAAAACAATAACAGCACAGAAAACCTTAATTTAAGACTGCCCAGTGAAAACAAAACAGAAAACCAGAGGGCCGGTCGTCTAGCTTGGTTAGAATCAACCTCTATGGCGAAATCTCCCGCCAATCTCCTTCTTTTTCTCTCAGGAGAATTATTGTTTCCGCTCTCTAACAAAGTCCAATTATGTAACTGGTACTGAGACTCTGGTCAGCAACAGTGTATAGTACGAAATATCGTTACGTTGTCTTCAAGGGTGGTGTCTTTGTTGTAACATCAGCCACGGCGGAGACGTCTCCCGAAAGGGGACTTCTGAGGTCTGTTTTCTCCAACTCAACGAAAAACCAATCTGACTGATAAAGCTAGCGAAATAAAAAAAGGAGGAAGGAATGATTTTAGCTCTTTTTCCTCAACAGAGCTACTGCTGCAATGCACAAAGCTATGATAGAGGCTGCAGTCGGAAAAGCGATCAAGAGTAGTTGATTCTCTCCTAGAGATCCACTAGGACCTTGTGGACCTGTATCGCCCGTATTTCCTTTTTCGCCTTGTGATCCTTGAATGTTACCTATTTTCGTCCATGACCCGCTCTGCTTCTGATAAACATCACCGTTGGCAGTGTTAAGGTAATAGTCGTTGTTCACGCCTGTTCCAACACTAGGCGTTCCATTTCCTTCATACCACGTGGTGCCGTTAGTCCCTGGTACACCTTGTATTCCTTGAAGCCCTTGAGGACCTTGTGGGCCAGTCATGTTAGCTACTGTAAATGTTGCAGTTCCCCAATTGCCAGACTCATCAGTTGCGTTGACTATATGAGCACCTGGAGCTGTTTGGGTAGGAACACTTATGATGACAGCGAAATTGCCAGATGCATCTGTAGTCGCGTTAACTGGCGCGGTAGGTATCACGGTACCGTCCCAAGCGATAGTTACTTCTGAATCATTAGAAAATCCAGAACCCACGGCCGTGGTCGTTGCGAATCCTGTATCTGGCGTCAGGCTGAGACTGGGGGCTTGAACCGTGAACACCTTTGCATCATCGAAGTAACACACTTGTTCAGCCCAATCCGAGCAAAGAGCCAAGGCTTCTATGTCAGTGGCCGGGTATGCATTGGTGTCTACAAGCGATGATGCCTTGAGTTCATCGTTGATCCAAACGGAAAAGGTCATGGTTGCGGCGTCAAAGACTTCTCTAACTTTATACCATGTGTTGACAGTATATGATGCCAGTTCTGGAGACCCGGCCACATTAGCTACGATTTTCCCATCTGAAAAGAAACCTACCCCTCCCCATTGTCTCCAGAGAGCTGGCGAAGGTTTAGACGATGCAAAGGCTATATACGCTCCTCTATTTCCAGGAGTGCCGTTGTTCTCAGCCAAGACCATGACCTCAAAACCGAACTTCATGTTTGCCGTTACGGTGATCGGTCGACCAGCAATCGCACTCCAACCATAAGAGCCATACATTCTGAATGATTTGTTTCCTGAAAATGAAGCTGTGTCAACTATTCTCTGTTCTGCTGCGCCCATTCCTGAAGTCCACAGACTCCATGGAAATGAGGGGAAACTTCCCACAGTATAGCTTTCAAAATCGTCTTGCCATATGATCCCCGACGATGGTGCAACCTCAAGAGAACCTTTGCTAGATACGTTTATTGCTCTTGGTGCAAGCATCGAGACAATCGAAAAAACCGTTACAAGCACGATTGCAACACAAAGTGATTTTTCCATTTTTTTCCACCTCCTTTCCTGTTTCTGGTTTATCTGGTATGTCAGTTGAGAAGTTTAACGATTTTCTCAGTTGAGTTTGTTGAGGAAAACGTTGTTAAAAGTGCTATTCGGCGAAGCTTTCATATACTCACTCTGTTGAGACTATTGAGTCGGTGAAAACAACGTGCCTCAACCCTCTCCTGAGCGAAAGGAACTTGAAGACTTGAAAAAAGCCTTAAGCTTGGAGACCAAAGCGGTCAACATTCGCTTACGAGAGGGCGAATACCAACTTGGTCTGGCAAAAGCGATTGCATCTTCTGAGCTAGATCTTCGATTTCCTGATGTTAAGGACTTGGTGAGGAAGCTTTTCGGAGAGAAGAAAACTGAGAACCTTCAGTTTGTAAGCAAGATTCAGACAATTCTGAAAAAGATGGAGAAAAGTGGCGTTATTAATATCCTGCCAAAGAAAAAGCCGTGGGAGCTTCAGAGATACGCGTTGTCATCCTTTAAGTTTCAAGATGTTGAAAAGAATCTAGTCATCTTGGCAACAGATTCCGAAATTAACAAAATGCGAAACTCAATTCATACTCAACTAGAACTCAAGCCTTCAGTAGGACTTCCACCAAGTCATATGACGAGGTGGATTCTGCTACTAGCCTCTGTGGTTGCTGGTTCCTATGCAGCAATCATATGGATTCTCACTCAGCCTACAATCAACTTGGTCGTTTTTGGCTCGGCTTTCGGCATTGCAGCCGTATGCTCAATACTTCTAGGCATATTCGTCTCCAGAAGAAAATGACTTAGGCAACTGCTTGAACTTGAAGAAACTCCATTCAGTCTCACGCCGCCAGTTCCAGAACAAGAAAATAAACTATCCTTAGTAACTTGATAGAACAATACATCAGATTGCACAAGTTTATTGAAGCATGTGCTGTTTCCCTTTGTTTTTTCCAATAGGTAAGTCGTTTTCGCACGCGTATTAGCGTGCTCTACACAACAGTGGAAACGTCACCCGCACAACCGCGCCATGGAGAAAAAGTATCGCGCCACAGAAAAGGCTCCGATCTGCATGGCTATTGAATGGTTTTTTCTTGAAAACGAGTGTTTGAAACGCGCCCGATTCTGAGAGTATCGCAATAAGCGAAGCAAAGCAGACTGCTGGCCTATTACGTCTTTTTTTCCTTGAAGATTTTTCAGTTCGGAGATTCAAAGCGTGCGCTACTTCACATAAGCACGCTCTACATGGCACATGTTTGAGGCGTACCTTGGTCAGGGTTGTTTGGATGATGGCGTTTTAGTTTTCGCCTCGTCCTTTCGAGCTTTTGTCGTGCTCTGATTGCATTTTTTCGATGAGTTTGAGGATTCGTTTCTTCTTTTCCAAAAAGACTAGCCATTGTATATTTTCAGCGTATTCTATTCTGTCCCTTCCACTCCTCAAAGACAAAATTCCAATCAGCACACAAACGATCACCGCTGAGCCTTCTAGCATCCAAAAGTTTTCTGAACCGAGTTTCATTGCATCCAAGAATTGGAGAAGAAAGTAACTGAACAAGGTTAAGTGCCTGAAAAGTAGCCTGAAACACGTGTATGCGATAGGGAAAAAGATAAACTCGAAACCAACCATGTACAATGAATGACCATAGCTAGCCAGTAATCTTACACGGTTCCTCAGAGAAGTAGAGCAATGATTCCATAAATAATAAGACCAGAAATCTCGTGGTCGCATCTGCATTCTTTTGCCTTGCATTTTTTCAGCCAAAACTAGGTGAACCTTAGAGTTCGGATATATCTTGAGTTTCATCAGTGCGCTGACCAAAAGAAGACTGCGCCCTAGAGGATAGATGATATGGTACAATGCCCAGCCCATAATCAGCACTAGCAAGATAAAGGCGGTTGATATTAACGGCCAGTTTGGTGACGTAAGGATGGCGCGCATTTCTTGAGGCAGAGAAAGAAATAGCCAAAGAGTTCCTATAGCTCCAGGTATAGTATAGCGAAAAAGGACTTCAAGATTGCTGATGTCTGTTTCTGACATCGCCAGATTGCTCCTGAAAACTGATAGCTTTTAGCGCATCTAAGCATAATATTGTGGGATAAAGCATGCTTTTCTCACCAATCCTCAAGGGCCAGCCGCCATCTATGTTGCGGCTTCTCACAAGAAAGCCGTAAATTGATCGAATTCTTGAATCGTTGGGGCTGACTCCAACCCACAACAAAAGGTTAGCAAGCAACGTAACGGTGACGATGCTAGAGCTCCAGGAAAGGAAAGCATATTCATTTTCTATGTCAAAAGCAACATTTTTCAAGATTTGTAGAATATCATCTTTTGAAAGCAGGTCCATCTCTTTTAAATTCCTGGCCAAAACGGAGTCAAACTTCTGAACCTGAATTTCACTAACGCATTTTTGAAAGAAGAGAGGGACCCGTCGTTCAGAAGGCTCGATTCGTTGGATTCTTAGCAAAGCGATTGTTGAGATTATAGTTGTCAGCTTGATGTTTCTTTTATCATCTTCCCAAGTGCCATCTTGCTTTCGTTTGGAAACCAGAAAGCCTGCCGCTTTGCTTAAGCATGCATCTCTGTTCTTGATTTCTTCGGGGCTAACCGGCGCCAACACCATAATAGCTCCTGCAGTAGGAATTACTCTGCTTGGAGAATCTGGTTGCACCCCCCATCCGCCATCCTCATTCTGAGTATTCGTGAGAAAACTTGCGAATCGAAGCAAGATATGTTTCATTCCTAAACTCTCAAGCCTAGAAATTGCGTATGAATGATCTAGCTTCGCAGGCTTTTTAGGGATGTCGCTTAGTCCTCCTTGGTCATCTAAACAAGAAAGAATAAACCTCTTTCCATCGATGGAAGTTGCTAATTCTACTAAATCCTTGCGATACCTTATCTTCTTACGGACTCTGCTCCAATAATTAACAAACTTGTTCAAGACTTGTGTTTCAACGCTTCTGAATCTGATTTGCCCATTTGAAAAATCGGCAGTAAGCATGAGCTGATCCCCTGCAAAAGCAGCTATATAGTCAAGTTCCCTAAAACCGCCAAGTCTTCCCACCAGATCTGTGATATTGTCCACATCATCAGTCTTTAAGCTGTCTTCGCCGATTCGCAAATGAAACAATGCTTTATCTTTCCATTCACGTGCAACTTCTTTTAGCAGTGCTATTACGCGATCAAAATCCAAGAGACTCAAGAAATCAGAGTGTACATTTTCAGATCTCTCTTCTTTTTGGATTGACATCTTTCTTCCTCTAAACTTTGATTTTAGCACCTTCCATTTCTTCCTCGAGGACGAAACGATAAGTGCTATACCATGCCTGCAGGGCTTCGTTGTTATCTGACTTAAGTTCCAACGAATAATTATTGCGAACAATGGTTGATCGGAAGTCTCTAAGCACATCTTTAATTCTGAACGCGACGTCTGACCCGTGTGACTGCAGTACCTTTGAGTCGACAGTCACCTCTATTGCAAATTTCCCATTATCTTTGCTAAGCTTAGGTTGCTCAAATCCTTCATGGCCATGCCAATGAGATGCAATTGTGTTCGCTTGATTAGAAAGCTCTCTGTTTACTCTTTCAAGTACTTCAATTCTGGATTGCCCAAAAGTGTTAACTTCTGCTCTTTTTTTGCCGGCATCGCATGCGTCGCTTATTCTAAGAAGAGTCGCTTTATATGCCACTTCAGGGCTAAGAATACCCCTTTTCGCCAATTCGACTAAATCACCAGTGCCATAAACTTCTCTTGTTGCTCCCTCGCTATGAAGTAAACATAATTCAGCAATTTCGCGCCTTTCAGTCGCGTTCAGAGGAATAGAAATCTCTTTTTGAACATACTCACTACTCAGCATAGCATGCGATTTTCCATCATCCATCGTCCTGCCTATGTCATGGGCAGCGATTGCCACCTTTAACCTAAAAATCTCTTCTTGAGTAAGAGGTCTACCCAAATTGGTTCGAGCAATACTAATCTTTTCAAATAGTTTCTCTGCAGATTCCAGATTTTGGTCAACTCGCCTTGTATGATCTACGCCATGGTCAACTAGGTACCATTTTACCTTGTCCTTTCCCTCGTTCATCGCAGTCTTCAGTTTTTCTTCAGCGTCCTGCAGCCTTTTTTGTGACAATTGATCCTCAATTTCTTGAGGTGAGGGAGATGGCCAACCCGCAGAAACTGTGGCGCCTTTTCCATATGGGCAATTCTTTCCTACACAGTGGGCACTGTAAAACACTTCAACAACATTTTTGGAATCCTGATCAAGATAGCAATAACACCGGCCGCATATTGGACAAACGAGCCAATTACATTTACTACAGAGCTTTGCCGTCTTTGGATCGAAGCGTTTCAAACAAGAAAAACAGTAGTGCCATGAAGTCTTACAATGACGCCATGTAAGTTGCATTGCTTTCTTGGCTGCTTCTGCCATCATATATCACTTAGAGCCTTTTGGTCACATTGCGTTCAATCTTCTGAAATTTAAGCAAGTTTTCATAGAGTATCTGTTCCAATTCATCAGAACTTGGAATCTGCTTAAACGTTTTTAAAAGGACTTGTCCCTCGTTTTCAAATTCCAATCGACAGGTTGACCATTTCGACAAATCGCCTAAGATGACACCATGTTTTGCAATCTCTGAAAGATGTTCATAAGACAAGTCATCGAGGCCAAATATAACTAGTTTCTTTCCTAAAATCTTCAGATTTGCCAGAATTGAATAGTTGTATCTCAACTCTTTGTCTGGCAATGCCACATAGCTAATATAGTTCAGAAGTTTCAACCCTTGAAGTTTTTCAATCTTGGTCAAATCATCGGAATGTATAACAACCATTAGTTCTATACCGTCCTCATTAGCCTTTTTTAGCAATTTTTCAAGCCTTGGCATAGGTAGATCTTCAAGAGCTCGAGAATTACGCATGTCATCAAGTAAGGTCGCTATGTTTGGGCTCAGAGACAATTGGGCTTCTAGATTTGCCACAGGATCGTCGAAAACAAGTGGTTCAACAAAATATTGATCTGCGGCGTATAGCCTTTCAAGACCGCCACAATCCATTATCAGTTTTGTGCCAGATCTCTTTACACTAGTCAGAAGGCTATTAGAATAGGTATTTATCGAATTAATAGAAGTCTGGAAGTCAGTGAGGGATTGAACAACGAAGCCAGGCGGGCATTCCTTTAAGAGTTTGTCCAGAGCATGAAATGAGGCCCACAAGATGTCGAAAATTCGGGACCTGTACTTTTCATCATGTTTCATTGCCAACAGAAGAGAGGCGTAACTTGGGGCAAGTTCAAATTTCAAGCTATGCATATTGCTTTAATTGGTGAAAATGTCTCTAATAATCTTTCTCTTAGATCATAAAATAAAAGGCGCGGGCCAGTTATTGATGTGTCAGTTATAGAAACTCTTATTGCTGAAGAATAACAAAAAACGAAACTACTAAAGAGTGTTGGCTCGTTATGGTAAACTGCTTACAGGAGCGGCGACAATGTGGTGTCAAAAGTCCATCAAAAGAAATCTGCAAGAGCGTCAAGCATTGTGATTGTTGGAATGACAAAATTGGTTGCAGAGGCATTATGCCACCCATTAAAAGAATGTAAAGATGGAAGTTTCCTGCTTGAATAAAAAAGAAAGAAACAGCGATGAGGAAGAGAGACGAATGGCAGAGACCTGGAAGAAAGTGAAAGACGCTCTTTACGCGGAAGGGCTTGATAGGCTTGATGAAACTGCTAAATCCCTCGTCAGCCTGTCATCGGTCTTGATCACAATCGGCTTCAGCGTGACAAGCGCAATGGTCAGCTCCAAAATACTGCAAATATCACATGTCTCTCTCTGGTTTTCGTTTTCTGGGTTCTTCTGCTTCATGCTATCCACTATTTCAGGCGTCCTTGTCATCTTCCGAAGACCTTTCAGGATAGAACAACTCTCAACGCCGCCGGAAATATCTTCAGAATGGGAGCACATCCAATCGGTAAAATACAGATGCGTGAAATGGGCCTACATCTTCTTCATTGCCGGGGTAGTCCTAGAAATAGTTGCTATATTCTCTTTGATTGTATGAAACGCCACTGCTTCACGACGAAACGAACGCCGAATTCTGCTCTGAAACTTCTATATCGTATTCTTGATCGTACTTAGAAGAGAGGAAATTTCCTTGCCCTTGTCCGTTAATGAATAATGCGCCTGTATTGGTTTTGTTGTCACGACCCTTCTCCCAATTAACCCTTCCGTTTCCAGTTCTCTGATGTTGAGAGAAAGAGTCCCCCTACTTACTATCAACTTTGTCAAGTCTGCATATCTTACCTCACCCCTTTCATGAAGGAAGAGAAGGATTCTGACGGATGGCGTCTCAAGTAACATGGAAATCTTCACGCTTAAACCCTTGTCTATCCTGAACTTTGCTCTCTTGATAATATCATAACACGATTTGCTGAGCAAGGTTCAACCAAATGAGTTATATGCAGGACTCACGCAGTCTTGCGCGGCGAGTGTTTGGAACCTGAAGTTCACATAGTCGAGAGATACATGCAATTGGTCAAGAAATGTCTCACAATGACTAACATTATGCTGGAAGGCGGCAAGGAAATCGACCTACTCGCAGTCAACCCGATTTCAGGAGCTAAATATCACGTTGAGGTCAGGGTGACTATTGAAAAAGCCTTCCGGTTGAGGCTCGTTGACACTCAGACACGGAATGGCCGAAAGCACCGGAGAGGACTGGACACATTGAATGAGATAAAGTTCGCCCCTAAAACCGTGGTCGATGCTGTGAAGGAAATCTTCGGGAGTAGCGAATACAAGAAAGTGCTTGTTGTGTGGGCTGTTGAAGGTGAGAGCGTGATTGAACAAGCGAAAAGCCTCTATAGCATAGAGGTTTGGAAGATGTCTGATATCATGGGCGAGTTGATTAGGGAAGTGGGAACGAAGTCTTACAGGGACGACGTTCTAAGAACGATTCAGCTCATTTCCAGAGGAGTGAGCAATTCGTGACTCTGCTTCTGAGTCAAAGGAGCTTCTACCTTCCTCCTACCTTTAGCCGCAAGTTCTCTTTTCTTGAAGTCTTATAAATTGTCGAAGAAGAATAGTGTTCATGGTTCGCGTTCGTCAATCCGTTGGCCCCAAGGGCAGCAAGAAATGGATTCAGAAGCTCGTGAGCGAAAAACCGGAACTACTTAACCATCAAATTTTGGAACATTTGAAGGGCGATCAGAATGAGGCTATCGTTTGGTTGTCTCCTTTGAAAAACTGCCAATATGCCGAATATTCAGATCAGGAAAGTCTTGATTTGCTGGGAATAAGCCTCGAGAAAAGGCCACTGGACGGTTTTTGGCCTATCGGAGGTCCTCGGTGGGATGGTTTAGGCAAAAGCGAGTCTGGCAATTTATTTTTCGTTGAGGCTAAGTCGCACATCGGCGAATTATTTTCGTCAGTTAGAGCCAAAGACAAATCACTGAGCTTAATTCTCCGGGGTCTGGAAGAAACCAAAAAATTTCTGTGCCCGAATTCGCCTGTTGACTGGTCTAACGGCTTCTATCAGTATGCAAATAGGCTGGCCCACTTGTATTTGTTGCGGGACCAAAATAATCAGGTTGCATATTTGGTCTTCGTCTATTTCGTGAATGATTCTGAAATGGCAGGTCCTTCCTCAATCAGCGAGTGGAAAGGTGCAATAGAGTTACTACACACGTATCTCGGAATTAGGCGGCATAAATTGCAGAAGTACATTTTGGACCTCTTCATTGATGTCACACAGCTCTAAGCGTGTATATTGCTTTGCGTTGTTCTCGCGTTTCTGCCATTGTTCTCACTTGTCAGTCAGAAACGGCTCGCGACCTCTAAAGGAAATCCTGTAGGTCTATCACCGTTCGGGGAGGGAGGGTGTTCAGTGAATCAAGCTAGTAAGCTACTGATACAAAAAGAAAAACTAGAATCCTGCCTTCTGTTTCTCTATCCTTCCCGTTTTGTCAGAACTTTGTTCCATTATGGCTTTTCGCAGTAGGTCCTTCATTGCTTCGTTGACTCCGCCGGGGTAGCTGGAATGAACTACTTTCTCGCCGAACTCTCTGAGCAGGCGTGCTGGAACATCGTAGATCGTCAAGTCAACAAACATGTCATCATCACAGCTCTTATCGTCAACCTCCTGAAAGACAGCAAGCCTCTTCTGACGCATACTATTCTCTCCTTCTTTTGCCTTAGACTGGAACTGTTGAAAAGACAGCGACCCAACGACACCCCTAGACTGTACAGAGAGTAGAGTTAAAGTGACGCACACTACGATAGAGCGGGTTCGTTAAAAAGTGGACCGGGAAGAATTTAGACCCAAGCGCGGGCTTCAATGCTGAGGTTCTTGTTCACCATTCCCTTGAAAGAGTGTGCTGTAGTTCTCCTTAGTCAAATACTCTCCAGCCATAGAAATGGGCTTCTTCCACTTAACGCCCTTTGAATATTCTCTCAGCTGGGACAAAACCAGAACTAACATCTTCTTTGAAGCTGTCCTTGACGATTGTTGTGAGACATAACTCATCAGTTCGTCGCTTTTCAAAAATACCTTAGCGCCATATTTCTCTAGCACTTCCATGGGAGACAGAAACTCTATTTTTTTGATTACTGCTTCGCCTACTATCTCTTTTTGTCCGTGAGATGCATAGAAGAGAATCTTTTTTCTTGGGGTGAGCTTTGTAGAGGTCGAATGTGTGAGATATTTCACGAACACGTTTCTTTTTTCAGCAAATACTCTGCTGACATATGGCAAAGGAATCGGATAGATGACGCCGACAAGTTCGCTCATTGAGAAGCTCCTTGTCTCACTTGATTAAACAGTAATAAGACAGCATAACTTGCCTATAATGCGTTTCATTTCCCCAGAGGCTAAAGCAACTAGCTCGGAAATCTGGTTTGTAAATTGCTATTTGCTTATTAACTTCAATACAAGTTCATTGATTTTGCTCATTGAAGCTATTGCTTCTTTCATCTTTAAGCGAGAGGTCTTGGGAATGCTTGCTGCCTCCTTGGTAGCTTTTAGACCTAGTGCCGCGATTTGCTTGTGTAGTTCATTCTCGGAGTCAAATTGCGGAATATTGAACTCAAAAGGTAGCCTGCAAATGTCTCGAGGTCCGAATTTCCCTCTAGATTGATGCGGTTTGATTTTCTGGTTCAATGCTTCTGAGTTCAGTATCGCCGTCAGATAATGAGCTTCTTCTTCGTTGTTAGTTCCAAGCCAAAACGTTTTGTAATCTGCTACAAACCCCTTGGGAGTAATCTCGGTCTTGCCTGCTGCGATACGAGGTATTTTCTTTGTATCGACCACTGCAGCCGCGATATTTGAACCGGATGCAGTTTGTATGACATAGTATCTGAGGTCTTGTCTTTGTAGTGTGAGCTTATTGTGATAGTTCACATAGTCCATAACTTTGGGGAAATTCTTCAGATTAGTCTTAGTTGCGTTCTTGCTCCATTGCCTTTGGGCCTCATCCAACCAATTTGCCATCTTCAGTTTTCCGCTCTTCTTTAACTCCTCAGATGTAATAATTACATGCTTTAGCGTGTCCTTTCTTATCGGGAGGACAACAGGCAGAAACTGAGGTTTGAATGGCAATACTGTTTTTCCAGTCACAGTAAGAAAGATGAACTCGCTTTCAACCTCATTCCTGAGGACAATATTCTTCCAAGGTTCTTTCGCGTCAGCCAAAACCAAGCTTTCCACCAAAGGCGAGTCGGGATTCACTCCAAACGTCCCTGGCACAAACTTCACAAACCATAATGTTCTCGGATAAATGCAAGCCCCAGACAAGACTTTGTCATGATACGGACTGAACTTCCTCTCCTTCGTCGGTGGAGCGTATAGCGTGCCTTTCATGGTTATGTATCGCGCACAGCTAGCGAGACGCAGATTCTTCTCAGGTAACATTCCAGAGATTAGGATTGCTTCAACAGGGTATGTGGTGGTTCCACTCTTTCGTGCAATTATCGAACAAGCATTAACGTTAAAGAGTGGATTAACACCTTCAGCATCCAATATTTTGACGATTTCCATTCGTGGCTTCTTCTGTTTCTTGAACGCCTCATGCTGCTTCGCCCCAGTCAGAACGCTTCTTGGCATAACAAAAGCGAGAATCCCGTTGCCTGACAAGTAAATGTCAGCTGTTTTCGCATAGAAGACGGTAGACGTGTCCATCTGGGTGAAAAGATCTGTCTGCTTGCTCTCCAAGAGCCTATAATGAAAAACAGTGTCCTTCACGAATTTCTGATAAGCTGGGTTCTCTATGAATTTGAAGGAAACCCAGGGCGGATTTCCGATCACGAGGTCAAAGTGCTTCCTTTTCATTCTCAAAGGTGCATAGACGTTTCGCATCATGAAAACCCAGATAGAATCCTTGTCAGCGTCAACTAAATCCATAATCGTTGTCAATGTTCTGCGTAGGATTTCGATTACGTGTTTGTCTCCCTTAAACGAGTTCTCAAATGCCCTTGTGGCTTGGTCTCGGTTCAATCGCTTGCCTTTGTATTCAACGAGGATACTATTGAAGAAACTCAGTACATTTCTTAGTTTGCTGTCATCAAGGGCTATGTCAAGAGGGATATCAAGCTGGAGTCCTGAATCAACGTCGATCGCCAAAATATCTGTTCCGTGAATAAGCTCCTTCCGCACTTCAGGTAGTCTTATTGAATCCGCCATGAAAACAGGGATGAAGACAGCGCCTTTTCTCTTTTCTATTAACTTCCCAAGAGCCAGTAAATAGTTTGCTCTGGATATGGCCACCGCGAGAGGGTTGAGGTCCATTCCATATACGTTGTCAAGTATTTCTTCCAAGGAGCATCCCCTCTTTCTGAGCGTGGATATTGCATTGGTGAGGAATGTCCCAGAACCACAAGCGGGATCAAGAACCGAGAAGCATTTTCTTTGTTTTTCTGGATCAAATACCATAAGTGCTTCGTTGAGAGTCAGCTCTGCCAACCACTCAGGCGTGTAGTATTCGCCAATTCTATGGCGATCTCCTCGCCTCACGATTTCCTGGTATATTTCCTTGAAAATGTCTTCATCTACAGCCTCAAGATCGTAATAATCCAAGGCGTCTGTCAAAGTTTCGACTGATGGTTTGACCTGAGGCCAGAATAGCGGACTGAGAACCCATGAGAAAAAGTCTTCCTCTATGATGTTGATTCCTTGTGAGTCAAACGTTTTGCCGTTCAATGCATCTATTGCTACCAAGCTTCCGTCTTTGACAAGTTGTTTGGCGAGTAACAGCTTTACCAACATCATTAGATAAGTCTGAGAAACGAATGCTTCCTCAGGTGGCATAGCCCCGTAAACCAGCTGCATGTTCCTAGACCATATAGCAAACCTGACAGGGTCTTTTATCGACTTGAAAAGGGTTGTCAACTCCTTTACAACCTCTTCATAAACGGGGGAGCCAGGGCCAAATCTCATGTTCAAGTCATTTGCAGTTGGAACCTTTCTTCCAGTGAACAGGAAAGTGTCCAGAAACATTATGGCTTGTTCTGGCGTTAGTTGTTCAAAGTTAACTGCTCGAACTTCTTTGGCCTTTCCATCTACTGTGAAGACTCTGAACGTGGTTCCGTCTGTTACGATGCATGCTGCTACCTTCTGCCCGTTCTTTTTAAGAATAGCAGTATACCGTTCGATTTCTTCTTTGGCGGTTTCGAGTTCTCTCGCAAAATCTACCTTGAACTCAATAATTGTTTGTCCAAGACGCATGTCCATACGACCTTTTAGGACCATTACGTTGCCTGTTTTAACATACTGCTCAACGTTCGGAACTATCTCGTAACTTGACACGCCAAACACGGATTTCAGAAGCTCAGAAAATGCTATTAATTTCCCAGTATGTGTATTTGCGGTCTTAGCTGTTTGAAGATAGCTCTGCATTTTGTCGTTGTATGACATCTTCGACGCCTCTTAGCGCACGCTAGGCCACTTTGCTTATTGGTGTACAGATTGCTTAAGTCTTGCTCAGTCTAGTTTTGTTAGATGAATATAGTAGCGCGCGCCTTTGAGAGAACATGATTTTCTAGAGTCCTTTCAACTTATCTGTGTTGCTCTTGAGGGTTCTGTAAACTCTATCGGATTTCCTTGTGCTGTTAAAATTGACAGAACCGGCATGAGGGAATAGCACGCACTATGTTTTTCCTTCATTGCTCTTTGGGGCTTTTGCTTTGTCTTTTAGGTCTTGTAGTTTCTGTCGTGCTGCGTCTCAGAGTAAGTCTTCTTTGGTTACGTAGCCCAGGTCTCTGTTTTCTTTGATGAATTCTTCGATTTCAAGAAGCAGCTGCTCCGGCAAGATAACTGACTTGCTCAGTATGTTATCGCGCAAGATCTACGCGCCTTAGGTCATGTAGCCGTCTTGCAGGTCAAGCTATCCTAAGGGGGATAATTCTTCATTGTGAGTATTCCTTCGACAGGCTTGTCTCCAATCGCGATTAAATGCACTTTGACTGCGGAAATATGACAAAACGCAGTCTTCTTTTCAGGCCATGCAATATGCAGAATATATCTGTATAGCTCTCTTCCTTGTAGGTCTAGATTCGGTGAAAAAAGGTATCCCGGTCTGCCACATTCTGGACAAATGTAACGCGCTATGCGGTTCGTAAACCATATCTCGCCCATGCGCACCTTCTTATCTAGGGGGGCTTCCCAACGTTCCCCTCCTTTGGGTATGTTGTCGAACCATCCAAGTTTCTCTTCCATGTCCCACCATAGACGGTTGACGGGATCCATTAAGCGTTCAATGTCTTTTTTGCTTGATCTCTCAACTATTTCTTTCAGCTTCTCAACGCACAGAGCAGCTGTCTTGCGCCGCCTGTATGCGTAGATGTGTTCCTTCTTCTTGAAATAGCTCGACATCGCTTGACCATCAAAGTATACATTAGGTTGTATACTTATAACAATTTACGTCTGCGGTTGACATCCTTAAATAGGTAGGGAAAATGTCCTCATTCAATGAACATACCACGCATGCCAAGACGTGTGATTTTTGCGGAAAGCAAACATCACGACTCTATTATGTCGTCGTGTATAACCCGCGTAGGCGACTTCTCAATGTGTGCCGTACTTGCCTGAAAGAACGTGCACGGTCTATCGAGCTGATTCAAAAATGAGCATCGTCAAAATCCCTGAGTCCTTAATTGAAAAACTGAAACCCTTCGGCCCACGTTTTATCAAAGTCGTGTGGCCAGTCCCAGGCGACCCACACAGCGGCAAGGGAGCAGTTGATCATGGCTGGCCTGACCATTTAATGGAAGCTGATGACCCAGAGCTACAAGCGTGGCTTGAGCAAGGAGGCAACTATGGAGTGGTGTGTGGGGAAGGAGTAATAGAAATTGACCTCGACGATGAGAGAATGCAGGCAAAGTTTGAAGCGAAAGTCGATACGTTCACGGTTAGGTCAGGACGCACACAAGGACCAGGCAAGCATTACTATTGCAGAAGCGATGTGACAGAGAACGCGGAAATCGCAGATAAACCAGATGAAAACAAACAGAGAAAAAACCTTGGAAATGTTCAAGCTCATCACAAGTATGTTGTAGGCCCTGGATGCAATCACTTCTCAGGAGGCACATATGAAATCATCAAAGACGCGCCGCTCGCATGGATTCCAAAGACCCTGCTTCAGGAAATCTTCAGAGAATACATTGTATGGGCAGGTAAAGGACAAAAGCTCAGCGAAGAGGAGGCAAAAGAGGAGCAAGACCTAATAGGCTGTGAAATTCCAATACGTGAAATTGTCCAAAACTTTGATGAGTTGCGTCAAATCAATGCAGAGGAGTTTCAAGGAGCACACCCCACACATGGCTCGACAACTGGGCAAAACTTCTGCGTAAACGTCAGCAAGAATTGCTGGCACTGTTTCCGATGCAACAGCGGAGGAGGGTCTCTCATGTGGCTCGCCGTGCAACATGGACTTATCAGATGCGACCAAGCTCAGAAAGGAGTTTTGCGTGGCGAACTGTTCTTGAAAACTCTAGAGCTGGCGAAAGAAGCAGGTTATGAAATTGAACTTCCGAAGGAAGAGAAAATTGAGCCTGACGTCGCGGATTATTTTGAAGGCAAGCCGCCGAGGTTTGTACCAGCATATCTTGCAAGGGTAATCATGCAGAAGTTTCATTATGTTACAAGAGAAGCCGACGAGATGATGTTTCTGTATCATCCTGATAAGGGCATATACACGCCTAACGGGGAAGCACACATTAAAAGAGAAACAGAGAAAGCCCTAGGAAAATACCTGAGAAGAAACAGGCAGAATGAAGTGATTAACTACATACTGTCTTCGACTTTAAAGCGTGTGGAAGAAACTCCGCCTCACTTAATAGCAATGAGAAATGGCATTTTAGACCTGGAAACTAAAGAGCTGAAGCCCTTCGGTCCTGATTATTTCATTCTCAACTCTTTGCCAGTGCTCTACGATCCACAAGCTGATTGCAAGGCGTTCGAGAAGTTCATAAGCGAGATTGTTGCTCCAGAGGATGTTCCTGTTTTACAAGAAGTTTGTGGATATTGCTTATGGAGAAATTATCCTTTTCACAAAGCAACCATGCTCGTTGGAGAGGGAGCCAACGGCAAAAGTACATTTCTGGAGACATTAAGAAGAGTCTTAGGAGAGGAAAATGTTTCAACTATTCCGTTGCATGACTTAGAGACAAATAGCTTCGCCCGGAGCAGCCTATACGGTAAGCTCGCAAATATCTATCCGGACCTTAGCGATAGGGCATTAAGAAGCACAGGCTACTTCAAAATGTTAAGCGGTGGAGACACTGTTTCCGCCGAGTTCAAGTTCCGAGACCGATTCGAGTTCAAGAACTACGCCAAGCTGATCTTCAGCTGCAACAAGGTGCCAGAAAGCCCGGATGACACAACGGCGTTTTTCAGGCGTTGGATAATCATAAACTTTCCGAAACAGTTTCTAGAGGGCGACCCGAAAACAGACCCCAACCTGCTTCAAAAACTCAGCACGAATGATGAGCTCAGCGGAATCTTCAACTGGGCACTTGAAGGGTTGGAGAGACTACTGAAGAATGGCAAGTTCAGCACAGGCAAGAGTGTCGAAGAGGTTCGGGAGCAGTATATTCGCGCGAGCGACCCCGTTAAGGCTTTCGCTATGGACTGCATCGAGGAAAAGGCCGGTAGTCTGGTTCAAAAGGATGAGGTTTACAAGGCCTTCATAGAGTACTGCGAACGCATGAAGTTGCCGACCGTGCCGAAGAACGCGTTTTCAATGAGCCTTCCGCAGTACGTCCCTGCAGTTCAAAGCGAATACAAATTCGTCAACAAACAAAGGGTTGCGTTCTGGCGGGACATATCGTTAATCACAACGTCTAGTGACAATACCGACAAAAAGTCACCCCTAATTAATACTGTACAGAACAACAGGTCAAAGAAGAAAGAGAAAGTTAGTACAGTTAGAAAAGGCTCTGAGATTTTGTCGCTTTCGTCATTTGAAGACTTTGTGAAAGAGACAGAAGAAAATTCAGAGAAATGAGAGCATGGACTTCTTATGTTGCCATCAAGCCTGCCGAAGTCGCATACTCTTCGTATGGGGTTGCAGACTGTGCTCCACTCAAGTTGGAAAGGACTGAAAAATAGGAGGGAGGGTAGGCGCAGGACCGTGCTAGAGAAGAAAAAACAGCTGGAAAGCGAAGAGAAAACCAATCCTGCCAGTGCTATTCAAATCTCTTGCCACAGTTCAAACAGAAAGAGTATTCTAGACTCATTTCCTTTCCACAGTCAGGGCAGTTTATCTTAAGAGGACTGCCACACAGTTCGCAATATCTGGCCGAAGGCGAAGTAATAAGCGCGTTGCACTCTGGGCAATGTCTCATCGTTTCAGGCTTTTTGCTAACCGCGTTGCTTGAGGTTGATGGGGTTAGAATCAGCAGGCCTTCCCCGCGGTGAAGAGATAGTATCCTTTCTTTGAGGGTTGGATAGATGTGCTCGGTAATTCGGTGACCGACATATTCCTTGGTTGTCTTCCAGTCCTTCACTCTCATTTCTTCTAGAATGCTCTGCCTTAGAAGTATTTTCAGTAGTTTTCCTATTCTGGTGTCGTAGTAACGCGTTTTTGTGAACCATCCTTTCGGCAATTGGAACTTCTTTTCAAGTTCTGCACCGATTTGGGAGCCGTACATTGGTTTGTTTTCATTTTCTACAAGAATGGAGAAGATCGACAGACTCGTAACCGGTCGGTAACCGATGACGATTAAATCAAGTATAGACTTCAAAGGTTCCTTTATCTTTCCATCAACATCTAGGAAGTCTTTGCTCAAAAAAGCAATTTCTATGTATCTTGGAGGCCCCTCCTCATAATATCTAGGCCAAATGAAAGGTTTGAGAACTTGATAGAAAGAGTCGGACATCAAACTCCCCGATGGTAATTACACAATCTCGTAATATTAGTTTTTCCATAGCAGATTACGTGATAACCAGATTACGGAAAAAAACACTTATCTTTAAGGCCCTTCGAAAGTAATTTCGGGTGACAAAACATGCGCACAAGTCTTCTCAAACACGTCTTCGTCTACGTAAATCTTGCCCTCATACTGGCGTTTCCAATGTTCTCAATGCTCACATTCGAAGCGAAAGCTCAACTGCCAAGTACCCTTACAGAGTTGGCAAGCGGCACTGAAATATTCTGCATAGCTGCAGATTCAACACACGTATACTTCACAGAATACAGCGGAGGAACGGTGAATAGGGTTCCCAAAGTGGGAGGAGCGGTTCAGACTTTGGTGAGCGGAGAGAACTATCCTTGGAGACTCGTGGTCGACGGCAATTATGTCTACTACATTGTCCATGAAGGAGGGCTTGTCAAGAGAGTGCCTAAGGACGGTGGCCCGTCAGAAGTGCTCGCTGATGGCCTGACGCATCCCTGGGATGTGGCAACAGACTCTGACTACGTTTACTTTACTGTTCGGGATGGCCCTGGCCTTTGGGACGACCCCAATGGTTACGTTGCAAGAGTAGCTAAAAGCGGTGGCAGTGTGCAAGTACTTGCTTATGCTCAGCATCCGAACGGCATGGCTATCGACTCGCAATATGTGTACTTCACGGAACGCGATATAGGCAACATAAAGAAAGTGCCGATTGGCGGAGGAGCTCCTCAAACAATCGCAAGTGGTCTCAACGCTTATCTTCAATCATTAGCGGTCGATACAGACAACGTGTATTTCGTGGAACATAATGCCACTGGATCGGGAGTCGGAGGAAGAGTCGGAAAGGTGCCGAAGAATGGTGGAACTGTCACGATACTAGCAAGCGGACAGTCGGGGCCGTTTTTTGTTGCTGTAGATTCGAGTTGGGTCTACTTCACAGAATACGGCGCAGGTAACGTAAAGAGAGTATCCAAGACTGGCGGAAATCTTCAAACGCTAGCAAGCGCGCTTGACCGCCCCTCTGGAATTGCTGTCACATCCGACTACCTCTTCTTCTCAGACTATGATGGCGTGTACAAAATCGCCATTTGGGAACCACAACGAACCAACTGGGAGCTGCTGTATTTGGCGACAGGGCTTGGTATTGCTGCCGCAGCATTCGGATCATCAACTGTTTATTTCTACCGCAAATCCCATCCCAAAAGCTTCCATCAACCTAGCCCAGTAAGAAGTACTCAAACGAAGGGCAAGATCTGCCCACAATGCGGAGCCAGTCTACCACCAGATTCGAAATTCTGCGGAAAATGCGGAAACTCTCTAGAATAACCCCCTTTTTTCTTCTATTTGTCCTAGCATGGCGCGCGCGACGTGCGGAACGGCTCTACGAATGGAGAAGAACAGCGACGGCAGAATAACAGTGCGGAAGGCTTAACTCCCATGTTAGGAATCGTCTAGGCTTATCGGTGAGTTTTTATTTAAAAGCTGCACATATTAAAGAGGAAGACTTGGAATTGATGAAGATGCCGAAGCGCAATGACTTGGAGCAAAGGGCTCTGCAGTTCATAATGACCACAGGCTTTGAGGGTGTGCTCCAA
>Ga0315282_10005596_pt1 | contig 21329 bp, 13 predicted proteins | sample YL17G07_20_MG_FD_203693 | JGI IMG/M metagenome (GOLD analysis project Ga0315282, IMG submission 203693) | Sediment microbial communities from Yellowstone Lake, YNP, Wyoming, USA - YL17G07_20 | ecosystem: Environmental > Aquatic > Freshwater > Lake > Sediment | place: USA: Wyoming | collected... | reverse complement strand
GAGGCCGGGATGATATCCGACTGGAGGCAATATGCTAGCGGGCCGCGGTCCCGGCCGAGGACCTGCGGAAGCCCCTTCAGCAGGAAATCGATCTCCGAGGGAATCATCAGCCGGCCGACCCTGTCCTCCCAATCGAAGGCCTGGATCAGGAGGCGGGCCAGGTTGACGTAGTTGAGCGAAACGGGCTCGGGGGCGAACTCCTGCGGCGCCAGGCCCAGGAGACGGCGCGCCGCGCCGATCCACTCGACGGCCTCCTCGAAGGAGCTCTCGCCGCGGAAATCCAGCGGCTCGACGCCCAGGGGGATGACGCCGACGCCGGCCAGGAAGGCCACGTCCAGGCTGGCGTTCCGGCCGCCGACGGTGATGGGCAGCGTCGGGGTCTTGACCTCGATATGCCATTCCGGCTGTTTCTCATAGGTGCATTCCACGCTCCTGAGGTAGGGCGAGGAAGTGCCGATGAAGACGTTTTCGACGTTCTCCGTCCGGCCGCCGCAGGTGCTCATATACAGGGCGTTGATCAGATCGCCCTTGTAGCGCATGACCTCGCCGCGCGTTTCCTCGACGGCCCGGGTGCTCAGCGGGTGCTCCGATTCCATCCCGCTGTAGAGCTGGGAGCGCGGCGTGTCCAGGAGGTCATATCCGTAGTCCTTGAACAGGCCCATATTCTTCAAGGCATAGGTGCGGGCGGCCACGGCCTGGGCCTTGAGGGCCTCGAGCGCGTTGAACTGCTCCGGATTGAGTTCCCCGGCCACGACGCTCTTGAGATAGTCTTCCAGGTTGAGTTTGTTGATCAGGACGACGCCCTTGGGCGTGCCCTTGAGGATGAACAAGCCGCGGTAGCTCCGGCCGTTGAACGACAGGAAGCTCTGCGGGCTGGCCGGGATGAACCAGAGACTGGAGTCCCGGCCGAGGGGCAGGAGATTGTTGTCGAGCAGCATCCAGATGGGCCGGCTCGGTCCCTCGGTGATGTCTTCTCGGAGGATCCAGATGTCCTTCCGGCCCAGGCGGTTGAGGGCCCGGATAGTCGGCAGGGCGTCGCCGCGCGTCAGGAAGTCGCCGATCTTGACCTCGAAGATGCCGCGCGCCGTGTTTTCCCGGTTCTCCTCGACATAGATCCTGCCGCTGATATTGCGCTTCAGGACGGCCACCAGGAGGTCCGCTTCCTTCCGTTCCTTGGCGTGGGCGACGAGGAGGACGAATTTCTCGGTGAGCTTCTGGCTGCCGCTCTTGATCTGGACCTCTCCGGCGTCATCGGAAATGAGCCGGTAGCTCGTTCCGACCTCGTAGACCTTCATGCCGGAGGAGGAGCGGATCATGATGTCCTTGAGATTGGTCTCGAGGCCGATGCTGATGACCGGCTTGGGGATCATGTAGCCATGGAAAAAATCCCCTTCGTTCCCGAATTCGACGGGGATCCCCCCAATAAGGGAGAACCCGAAGATAAGGATAACGGCGAATTTTATTTTGCGAAGACGCATGGGTGCTGGGCTGACAGTAAGGCTACTATTATGTTAGGCGGCTCCAGGGGCCTTGTCAAGCTGATAATCTAAATATGCTACCATTCTTCCTTTTCTCCACTAGTTATTGTATTCCTGTCTCGAGGGGGCGTCGGCTACCCTCCAACCTACAGGAAACCGGCCGGTCTGTCAAATGGGGACGGCGGCTTCCGGCCCTCCCTGACTCATAACTAATTGATATTATTATAATTGGTTGAATATACCCCCTGCTTGGCAGGGGCCGGAAAGGGGCCCTTCGCCGCCGCAGGCAACCGGGGTCCCAGGGGGAGAGGCGGAGGGGCCTACTGGCGCCGGAACTTGGCCGCCCAGCGAACCTCCCGGCCCTCGCCGGCCGCCAGCCCGACCCTGAGAACCAGCCCTTCCCGCCTGATGGTGGCGGGCCCGGCGCCGTCGAATTCGAACTTTTCCAGGCGGAATCCCGCCGGTTCGGTCATTTCGATCTCGTAGGGGTCGCCGGCGGCGAGGCGGCTGCGGCCCTCTAGGACGTCGTCTTTCCATTGGATATCCAGGAGGTCGACGCCGCCGCCCGTCAAGTGCCTGGTCGTGGCCAGGACCTGGGGGCGGGGCAGGCGCTCCCGGATGATGAGGGACTGGCTCTTGAAGACGCCATCGAGCGGCCCGGGGGCGAAAGCTCCGCTGAAGCTCCCGAGCAGGCGGTCCGACCAGAATTCGTGGACGAAGTATTCCTTCCGCGGATCGAGGCCGAGATCGGCGAATCTGATCTCGGCGACGCTCTCCCCCGTCCGGCCCAGTACGGTCCAGTTCTCGAAGGGGCGGTTGATCTCGAGGAGGAAGAGATCGCAGGTCGGCGTCAGGCCCGCGTCGAACGGCCGGGGTCCGCTGCCGCTGACCTCCGCGTCCACCCGGTCGAGGAGGCCGGAGCGCGACGGGTCGACGTCGAAGATCTGTCCGGGAAGCGTTTCCAGGACGGGGGCGGCCCGCTTGGCCGGCCGGATGTCGCCCGTCCGGTAGAGCGACGGCTTGTCCGTCAGGAGCAGGATCGAGCCCGTCAGGGAGGTGACCAGGCTCGACCGGTAGCGGTCGTCGTTGAGCTCGATATGGTCGGGATCGTTGCGCCAGACGACGTTGTTCCAGGAATTGAATTGGGCCAGGCCGGCGTAGGAAAACCCGTCCGTGCCGATGCGGCAGCCGTCGATGAGCCCGATGAGCTCGGGCCGGATCCCCCAGCAGCCGAGCAGGAAGACGTCCCGGCCGATCTCCTCCCGGATCGCCCGGACATAGCGCCGGTAAGCGCCGACGAGGTCCCGCTTCTCCCTCCGGAAGTACGAGGCGTGGGCGTTGTATCCCTCGTAGCGGAGGTGGCGGAGGGCGTCGACCTTGAAGTACTCCCAGCCCATCTTCTTCAAGCCGCGATAAACGGGCCTGACGACGGCGTCGACGGCCTCGGCCTTCGAAGCGTCGAGGCTGAACCCGACCCAGTTGCCGCGGGCGGGCTTCCCCGACGCGTCCGTCACGAACCAGCCGGCGTGGGAGGCGGCGAAATCGTCCTGCTTGAAGGCGACGTTCGTCCAGATTCCCGGCTTCATCCCCCGGCTCTTGATGTATTGCGCCAGGAAGCCCAGGCCGCGCGGAAACTTGTCATTCGCGTTCAGCCAGAGCTCCGGCCGGCCCTCCCCTCTTTGATAGCCGTCGTCGATCTGCAGGTATTCGTAGCCGAACGGCAGGAGGACATCGGCGAGGGTATCGGCGGTCTCGACGATGTCCCGCTCCGTGACCTTGTCGAGGAAGGCGAACCAGGAGATCCAGCCGGCCACGGGCCCGGGCCGGACGCCGTAGGTCCAGGGCTCGAAAAAGCCGAGGCCGCGATGGATCTGGTAATAGCGGGGCCGGAAGCGGAGGACGATCTCGGCGCCCTCGGCTTCGAGACCGAACGTCTTCAGGGCCGGCTCGTCGCGGAGCGGGCGGACGGTCGCCCGCGGTCCGGCGTCGACGGACAGGACCCAATCCGACCGCCGGTCGTAAACGGCCCGGTTGAGGAGGCTCCGGCTCGGGCCCGAGGCGTGCCGGACCATGATCGGCCCCTTGTTCCGCCTGTCGGCCTCGCAGGCGAAGGACTCCGGGCCGGCCGAGACCGTCGCCGCCAAGCCGACCTTGCCGTCGCCTTTCGCGGTCAGGACGACGACCTGGCTGATCTTGTTGGCGTTCCGGTAGATCTCCGTGCGGGCTTCGAAACCGGCGGCCGGCGTCCGGATCTCGCCGGCGAGAAGCTCGAAGCCGTTGTACGTGACGCGCACCCGGCGGTCCTTGACGACGACCTCGGCCGGGCCGTTCGGCGGCGGGACGGACGGCGCCGCCGTCCGCCTCGAGCAGGCGGCGGGGACCAGGGCCAGGATCAGAAGGCCGCCGAGGGCCAGCCGCCGCGCGTCGATGACAGGCTCGTGCTTCATGTTCTCCTCCAGGCGGACGAAAGGGATGGCCCCGTCACGGGCGGCTTTCCGGCCGGCCTATTGTACGGCCGGGGGGATCGAAAGACAACCGCCCGGCGGGGCAGGCATGCTTGCGCCACGGGAACGGTTGTCAAAGGCGGCGGAAATTGTTAAGATAGGGCCAGCCAAGGGAAGCCAGACCTGAAGATGGACGCGCAGACCAATCTTCTCATCATCTCCGACGATTTCTCCCTGTACGAGACCATCAAGCGGGCCTCGGTGGCCGGCGACTTCAGCCTGTTCTTCTCTCAGACCAACGACGATTACCTTGGCATCATTCGGGGCAACGCCATCCGGGTCACCCTCGTCGACTCCGGCGACTCGATCGCCGGCGCCCTCATGGTCCTCAAGAAAATCAAGAAATTCGATCCCCTGCTCGACGTTCTCATCGGCGGCGAGCCGCTGGACCGGGACGCCATCCTGGACGTCATCCACGCCGGCGCGACCGATTTCATCGCCAAGCCGTACCGAAACGACATCCTCCAGGAGATCCTGCAGCGGATTTCGGTGAAGAGGGAGCTGCGCCGCGAGACGTTCCAGCTCGAACGGAAGCTCGAGCGGAAGTACGCCTTCCAGGGCCTGACCAGCCGCAATCCCTGCATGCTCGAGATCTTCGGCCTCATCGAGAACATCGCTAAATATTTCACGAGCGCCCTCATCACCGGCGAGACCGGGACGGGCAAGGAGGTCGTGGCCCGGGCCATCCACGGGCTGAGCCCCTACCGGACCCGGGACCTCGTCATCTGCGATTGCGCCTCGATCCCCGAGAACCTCTTCGAATCGGAGCTGTTCGGCTACAAGAAGGGCGCCTTCACGGGCGCCGACAAGGACAAGCACGGCCTCTTCGAGGAGGCGGACGGCGGCATCATCTTCCTCGACGAGATCGCCGAGATCCCGATCTCCGTCCAGGCCAAGCTGCTGAGGGTCCTCGAAAGCCATCAGTTCCGGCCGCTCGGCGCCAACGAAAACACCCAGGTCGAGGTCCGGGTCATCGCGGCCACCAACCGCAACCTGGCCGAGATGGTCCGGACCGGGACGTTCCGGGAGGACCTCTTCCACCGGCTGAACAAGGTCGTCATCGAGCTGCCGCCGCTGCGGGAGCGGCTGGAGGACATCCCGCTCCTCGTGCGGCAGTTCCTCCAGGCCGCCAACAAGAAGTTCTCCAAGGACGTCAAGGGCGTCTCCCGCGACGTCCAGAAGCTCTTCCTCAAGTACAATTGGCCGGGGAACATCCGGGAGCTCGTCAACGTCCTGGAGAGCGCGGCCATGCTCTGCAAGAAGGATTTCATCGAGGTCGCCAACCTGCCGAAATACCTCCGCGATTTCATCCCGCCCCAGGGCGCCATGGCCTTCGTCGGCCGGGAACACCTGTCCTCGCTGGACGATCTGGAAAAGGACTACATCGTGTACCTGCTGAAGGTGACGAAGAGGAACCTTCGCCAGACGGCCAAGATCCTGGGGATCTCCCGCACCACCCTTTACAACAAGCTGGAGAAATACGGGATCAAGGAATAACGTTCCGCGCCGCGCCCCCGCCCGGCCCGCCGTCGGCGGACTTCGGGGAGGGAAGGGCTGCGGAGAGCGGCCGCGCCTCGGTCCGGCCGACCTTCGAGATGGTCTTCCGGTCGTACATCCTCTTGTCGGCGAGGTTGACCAGGGCCTGGGCGGAGCAGGGGGTTTCGGGGTCGTAACAGGCGATTCCCTGGCTGATCGAGAGCTCAAACTTGCGCCCGGCGACGGCGTTCCGGGCGTCGAATTTTTCCTGGATCCGCGACATCAGGGACTCGGGCTTCACGTCCCCGACGTCGACCGTCAGGACGACGAACTCGTCGCCGCCGATCCGGGCGATGATGTCGGACTCGCGGAAGGCGTCGCGCAGGAGCTCGCTCGTCTCGGCCAGGGCCCGGTCCCCCTCGTCGTGGCCGAAGGTGTCGTTGATCGTCTTCAGGCCGTCGAGGTCGGCGTACAGGAGGAAGACCATTTTCTTCGAGCGGTTGGCGATCTTGAGCTGATGGTCGGCGAGGGTGAAGAAGCCGCGGCGGTTGTTGAGCCCCGTCAGCTCGTCGGTCAGAGACATCTCCCGGAGTTCGTCTTCCTTCCTCTTCCGGTCGACGGCGATGGCGTAGAGGGCCGCCATGTCCTCCACGGCCTCGAGGTCCCTCTCGGAATAGAGGTTCTCGGAATTGGCCACGGCGATGAGCCCGACGAGGTGGCCGTCCATGAGGGCGGGAACGGCCAGCATCTGGCCGACCGGGAAGTGCCACTTCGGCAGGCCCGTGTAGCGGGGATCGAGGGTCAGCATGTTCGTCAGGACGGGCTTCTTGTCCTCGATGACCGAGCGCCAGAAGCCGGAGGCCTCGTGAGCCGCCACGGAGACATCCGGGTGATCCGCGGCCTGGTCCAGGGCGTCCTGCGTCTGCGCCGCGGGAACGAGCCGGCCCGACCGCGCCTCCACGTAGCCGACGAAGCACGTCCGGCTGGACGTCAGGCGGCGGGCGTGGTCGAGGACGAGGGCGGACATCTCCTCGATCGTCGTCGGCAGGAGGAGCCGCCGTGAGACGTCCGCCTGCGAGATCTTGATCTGCATGTTCCAGGCGCTGGCCTTCTCCAGCTGCTTCCGCCGGCTGATGTCCTCGAGGGAGCCCTCATAGAAGAGGACCTGCCCCCGCCTGTCCTTGACCGCCCGCACGGAATCGCGGACCCAGATGACCGTTCCGTCGCGGCGCCGGAGCTGGGTTTCGAAATTCTCAACGAGATTTCTCGTTTCGAGCATGGATTGCCAGTTCTCACGGTCGCTCTGGTTGAGGTGGAGGTCCCAGGCGTTGACCTTCCGCAGGGCGTCCTGGTCGGGATAGCCGAGGATCCGGGCCAAGTCCGCGTTGGCGTCAAGGATCTGGCCCGAGGGGGTGGTCCGGTAAAGGCCCAGGGGGACGCCTTCGAACGACCTGTTCTTGTCCTCGGCGTTCATCCTGGCGGGCTCGGCGGCCCGCGCCTTCTCCCGTTCCTCGTCGAGCGCTTGCCGGATCCGGGAATTGACGAAGGCCAGGGCCGCGATCTTGGCCAGGGTCAGGGCGATGCTCAGGTCGTGGTCGCGTCGTTCGGGAGAGGCGAGGCCGGCAAGTTCGATGATGCCGAGGATCTCGCGGCCGTTGGCGACCCTGAGAAGCAGGCCCGTTCGGTCTTCGGTCCAGGCATAATCGGCGTTGAGAGACAGGATGCGGTCCTGGGGGGAATTCTCCGCCGGGGCGGTCTTGGGAAGGTCCTGGACCGGATGGTAAACGACCTTCTGTGGAGACAGAAGGGAGCTGAAGATCTCGAGCACGTCTTCCCGGGTCTCCTCTTCGGTGCGACCCTTTGTCAAGGCGCCGAGAAGGTGGCCGATCCGGCCGTAGTCGGACATCTGCCGGTGCAGGGCGGTCACCCGGTCTTCCAGGCGCTCCCGCTCCCGGTCCAGTCGCCAGGAGTGGACGGCTTGGAGGAGGCTCATCCTGAAGTGACCGAGTCCCGCGAAATACACCTCGTACGGCTGGCGGAGGAACCTGGCGAACTCCTTGAGGTCGCGTTCGATCTTGGGATACACGCCGGTGTCGAGAAGAACGATTTTTTTCGCCGATTCCCGGAAGAACGCCTGGGCGCCCTTCTTGTCCGAGGGCCAGCGGCGATGGACATGCTCCTCCCAGTTCCTGAGCCAGCCGGGAAGCAGGAGAAGGGCCTCGCCCTGGAGGAAGCGGTCCACGACGTCCTTGTCCGCGATCCATTCGAAGCATTGGCTTCTCTGGGCGATCTGGCACATATCCTTGAGGTCCGGCCGGTCCATCGCCTGGGTGAGGCAGAAGCTGCCGACCAGGAGAACCGGCCGCCGGGCCTGCCTGCGGGAGTCGACCATCTCCGCCAGACCCTGCCAGCGGGCCTCGACCTGGTCGCATTCCACGGGCAACGGCGCGAAATCGATGTCGCGGAATTCCGGGAGCCCGGACAGGGCGCGGCACTCGCGCTCGAGGTTGGAGCAAACGATCAGGCTCAATTGATGCGGCATGTCAATGCGTCCGAGGCCCTTTCCGTATTTCCCGCTTACGACAACATATGTCCTATTATCGTACATGTTGATTATACAACAAATTATTGTCCAAAATCAATATTTTTATTGACTTGCGATTTTTTGTATGTACCGTTTTGATACATAGTTATTTTTGCCAAAGGACGCATTCTATTTATTATGCTTTATTTACATAATTCCGACAACAATAGAGAAAAGCTGCAATTTTTTTGGAGGATCGATTCCGGAGGTGCCGGTCCGGCCCCCATTCACTATTGGAAAAAAGACAACTTTCTATTAAGATATCCGTATCATAATGAATGAAGCGTTCCTATCGGACGGGCGCTCATCGCAGAACCATCAGGAGGAATCAATGAAAAAGATGTTTGCATGGACGATCGCGGTCGCGCTCCTCGTCTCCGTCGCGGCTCTTCCGGGCTACGGTCAGACGGCCCAGGACGTCTTGAAGAAGATGGTCCAGGCCCAGGGAGGCGCCAAGTACCTGGAAACCATCAAGGATTCGACGATGTCGGGCAGCCTGGAGACCAGCCAGATGGGGCAGACCTTTTCCGCCACGTTCACCCAGTACAAGAAGGATCCGAACAAGTTCCGTATGGACATCGAGATCATGGGCATGTCCATCGTCCAGGCCTACGACGGCCAGAAGGCCTGGGGGACCAACCCGATGACCGGCCAGGTCGAAGAGTCTTCGGAACAGGTGACCAAGGTCATGGCCCGGCGGGCCCTCGGCCCGGACGCCCTGCTCAACCCGGCCAAGGTTGGCATCGTCTACACCGTGAAGCCCAAGGCCAAGCTGGACAACAAAGAGTACATTGTCCTCGAGCAGAAAACCTCCGACGGGCATCTGACAACGATCTATGTCGATCCGGAGACATATCTCCCCTTCAAGACCGAGTCCATGGAGCTGAACCAGATGGGCGCCGAAGCCAAGACGGAAACCCTCCTGAGCGATTACAGGAAGATCGGCCCGGGCATGGTGGCGCACTCGATTCGGATCCTGCAGGACGGCGTCGAAACCACCAAAATAACCTACGAAAAGATCGTCTACAACACCAACCTCGAGGATTCGCTCTTCGTCATGAGCAAATAGGAGCTGTTTCTTCTCCGGACGGGGGGCCGGCCGCGGCCGGTCCCGTCCCTGGTTTTCCATCGGGGGGAGCGAACGAGGCGTTTGCCGCGGCAGGCGGGTTAGACTTCCGACTTCGAGAGGACGACGGGCGGCTCGCCGGCTATGACTTGGCCGGAAGGCTTTCCTGGAGGCTTTCCTTGTCGAGAAGCATGGCCGTAATCTCGCACTCGGCCGCGATCTCGCCTTCGACCAGAGCTTTCCCCTTCATCAAGAAGATCCGCCCCTTGCGGCGGGTCCACTGGACCTCGAGCCGGAGCTGGTCGCCGGGCGTGACCATCCTCTTGAACTTGGCCCGGTCGACCTTGCTCAGGACGACGAACATGCGCTCGGGGTTCGGGATCGAGTTGAAGAGCAGGACGGCTCCGGCCTGGGCCAGGGCCTCGATGATCAGGACGCCCGGCATGATCTTCCAATCCGGGAAATGCCCCTGAAAGAACTGCTCGTTGCAGGTCACGTTTTTCAGGGCGACGATGTGCTTTTCCGGCGCGTACTCGAGAACCCTGTCGATGAGCAGGAACGGAAACCTGTGGGGCAGCTGCTTGGCGATGTCTTCGATAGATATCATGTCCTGACCTCCCCCCTTTCCGGCCCCGGGGCGTCTAGAACGTGGTCCCGACGGCGAAGCGGAAGGCGAAATTGGATGTATCGTAGACGGTTTTGCGGTTGTTGTAGGCGAAAATCAGCCTGAGGGGAACGCGGAAGGCCGGGACGAAGAGGCGGGCTTCGAAGCCGCTCGACGTGTACATGTCTTTCAGGGTGAAATTCGAGCCTGCGGCCATGGCGTTTCCGACGTCATAGAAGAAGATGCCGTAGAAGGGCCCGCCGACCGGGATGATGTACTCCGCGTTGATGAGGATGGACTTGGTTCCTCCCAGGTTGATCCCGCTGGCATTGTGGGGGCCGATCGCGTAGACCTCGTAGCCCCGGATGGACCGTTCCCCGCCGAGGAAGATCTTTTCCCAGTAGGGCACCTCGGAGTTGTTGTAGGACCTGATCCAGTCGCAGGCAACGTGGACGCCGATGACGTGCTTGAAAGAAAACGGATGGTAGTGGGAGAACTCGAGCCGCGGCCTGATGACGGCGATATCGCCGCCGAGGACGGAACCGGCCAATTTCACCGAGGCCGAATAGAGGGTCCCCCGCGTGGGCGTCAGGGGGCTGTCGATCGTCGACTTGTAGATCATCGGCGTGATGGAGCTTTCATAGAACGTGCCGAAGCCGTAGATCATGGTGTAATAGGAGGAGAGCGTCGTCCCCTCGGGATAGGACATGTTGACTTTCTGGATCGTGTACGTCAGGCTCCCCCGCCAGTATCCGGAGATCCGCGTCCCGAAGCTGAGGTCGACGCCCTGCGATTTCTGGGTGTAGAGGCCATAGACGCTGTAATCCATCTTCCGGTTGTAGAGATTGACCCCGACCGTCATCGGCAGGTCGAACACGTACGGCTCGGAGATCCCCACCGAATAGTTCTTGACCCGCTTGCCCTGCTGGACCTGGAACTCGACGTTCTCCCCGCCTCCCAGGAAATTCACCGTGGAGTAGCCGAAGGTGACGAACGTCCCGTCGTAGCCGCTGTAGCCGGCCGAGAACTGGATGTTGTTCCGCTGCATCTCCTTGACGGGGATGACGACGTCGAGCTTGGTCGGATCGTCGGGCAGGGGCTTCATGTCCGGCTCCTTCTCGACGTCCACGAGGCCGAGCTGTTTGACGCGGAGGAGGCTGTCCTTGAACATCCCCAGGCTGAATCTTTCGCCTTCCTGGACCATCAATTCCCGGCGGATGACCTTGTCCTTGGTGTAGGTGTTGCCTTTGAATTCCAGGCGGTGGAGGTAGACGACCTCGCCTTCATAGACGCCGAAGCTGACGTTGACGATCTTGCGCTTGGGATCGAGGTTCTCCACGGGCGCCACCTGGATGTAGAGGTGCCCCCAGTTGCGGTAGAGCTCGGAGATGTCCTCGATCGTCTTTTCCCTGAGCTTGACGCTGTAGACTTCTCCCTGCTGGAGCTTGACCATTTCCCGCAGGGCCTTGGCGGCGAAAGCCTTGTTCCCCTCGATCTTGATCTCGCCGACGCGGTAGAGATAGCCCGCGCTGACGGGGATGATGAGGCGCACCATCTTCTGCTTCTTGAGGAGGAAGGTCCGCTTTTCGAACTCCTCGATCCGGGGCTCCCCCAGCGTGGCTTCCATGTAGCCGTTGTCCTGGTACTTCTTCTTGATCTGTTCGAGGCCTTCCTTGAGCTTGCCCTGCTTGTAGACGTCCTTGCCGGCGACGTAGTTGAAGAACGAGTGGGGCCTGTTTTCCTTCATGGCCTGGCGAAGCTCGCTCGGGGCGAGCTTCGTCATCCCCTCGAAGACGACCTCGCCGACCCGCACCTTCGGGCCCTCGTCGATCCTGATCAGGACCTCGAGCTCGTTCTTCCCCTGCCGCCGCGTGTCCACGGCGATCTTGGCCTCGAGCAGGCCTTTTTCGGCCAGGAGATCCGCGATCGTCTGCTTCATCTTCTGGATCTTGGCCGGATTGTAATAGGAATAAGGAAGGATGGCCTGGTCCTTTTCCTTCAGCTTGTTGACGATGTCGTTTTCCTTGACCTTCTTGCCCGTCCTGAAGATCACGGCCTTGACGACGGGATTCTCCTCGACCGTGATCCGGAGGATTTTTCCCCGCGTCCCGGGCAGGTCCTCGATCTTGAGGTTGGCGAAAAAGCCCGTGGACCACAGGACCCGGAAATCCCTCTTGACCTGGTCCTCGCTGAAATAGTCCCCCTCCCGGACGGACAGGTAGTAGATGATGGTCTCCCGGGTGACCCGATCGTTCCCGACGACCTCGACCCTCTCCAGAGTCTCCTGCGCGGAAAGGACGACGGGGAGCATCACCAGGAACAGGACCAGGACGATCTTTCTCATTGCGCCATCCTTATACCATATTCTTCCCTATTTATCAAAAGCCGACGAAGGCCCCCGCCGCCCCGGAACTCGAAGGGAAAAGGGACGGACTTGCCGGCCACACCATCCTTAACTCAACGGCGCCGTCAATCGTTTCAGCTCCCCGGCTTCCATGAGATAAAGCCTGTCGCAGTAGCGGGCGATCTTCTCGTTGTGGGTGACGAGGATCGAGGACAGGCCTTTCTTCGCGTGGAGGTCGAGGATCAGGCGGAGGACGGTCTCCCCCGATTTCCAATCGAGGTTGCCCGTCGGCTCGTCGGCCAGGAGGATGCGGGGCTCCCCGACCAGCGCCCGGGCGACGGCGATCCTCTGCTGTTCGCCGCCGGACAGCTGGCCCGGCCGCGCCTGGGCTTTGGCCTCGAGCATGACTTCCTTCAGCATCTCCCGCGCCCGGTCGAACGCCTCTTTCCGGCCGACGTTGCGGATGAGGAGGGGAAAGGCGATGTTCTCCAGGGCCGAGAATTCCGGCAGTAGGTGATAGAACTGGAAAACGAAGCCGATCTTCCGGTTGCGGAACACCGCGACCTCCCGCTCCGTCCGGGAGGAAACGTCCTCCCCCTCGACGAGCACGCGGCCCTCCGAGGGACGGTCCAGGCCTCCCAGGAGGTTGAGGAGCGTCGTTTTGCCGACGCCCGAGGCCCCCATGATGGCCGCGAGCTTGCCCCGCTCGAGCTCGAAACCGAGCCCCTCGAAGACGCGCAGAACGCCCTTGGGAAGGGGATACGATTTCCCCAGGTTTTCGGCCTTCAGAACGATGTCGTCCATGTCATTCATATTTCAAGGCCACGACCGGGTCGGTCTTGGCGGCGCGCCAGGCCGGGAACAGGGTCGAAACGAAGCTGATGAGGAGCGTGACGCCGATGATCGCCAGGAGATCGACGGGATTGAGCCGGAACGGGACGTAGGAAATTTGATAGATGTCGACGGGGACCTTGATCAGCTGGAACGTGTTGGCCAGCCAGCACCAGGACATGCCCATGGCCACGCCGAGTCCGGTCCCGACGATGCCGATGAGCGCCCCCTGGAAGAAAAACACGCGCCGGATGTTCAGCGGCGTCGCCCCCATGGCCATGAGGATGCCGATGTCCCGCGTTTTCTCCATGACCATCAGGATCAGCGTGGCGATGATGTTCAGGGCGGCCACGATGACGATCAGCGTGATGGTCAGGAACATGATGTTCTTTTCGAGCTTCAGGGCCGAGAACAGGTTCCGGTTGAGCTCCATCCAGGTCGTCACGTAGACCGTGGCCGGCAGGTCCGCCCTGATCCGCCCGGCGATCGCCGCCGCCTGGAAGATGTCCCGGATCTTGACCTGGAGGAAGCTCACCCGCCCCCCGAGGCCGAAGAGCTTCTGGGCCGTGGGCAGGGAGACGAGGGCCGTCGTGGCGTCGAACTCGTAGAGGCCCGTATTGAAGATTCCCGCGACCTGGAACCGCTTGCGCTTCGGCAGGAGCCCCATGGGCGAGAGCGTCGAGGAGGCCGTGACGATGTCCACGATGTCCCCCGGCTGGGCGCCGATCTCGACGGCCAGCTGGCTGCCGAGGAGGATGCCCTCCCGCTCGCCGCCCGCGGCCGGGATCTTGCCGGCCTCGAGCCGCCGCAGCCAGGCCGAGCCGGCCAGCTCGCGCTCGAAATCGAGGCCCTTGAGCAAGGCGCCCTTGGTCTTGGCCAGGCCGGTGATGATGACTTCGTTGTAGACGACCGGCGTCACGGACACGACCCCCTTCAGCGCATGGATCTTGTCCGCCGTCTCCGCATACCGGTCGAGGCCCTCGCTCGCGAGGTTCTGGACCATGAGGTGGGAGGTGGCCCCCAGGATCTTGGCCTGCACGTCCTCCTGGAAGCCGGTGATGAGGGCGATGGCGATGACCAGGGCCGCGACGCCGATCATGATGCCGAGGATGGAGATCGAGGTGATGACGGAAATGAAGGCCTGTTTCCTCCGCGCCGTCAGGTAGCGGCGGGCGACGAACAGCTCGAAGGTCATCGGCGCCTCGCCCCCCGCGCTCCGGCCGCTCGTCCTCTCATCTCGGCCTGAGCAGCGGAAACAGGATGACTTCCCGGATGGATTTCCGGTTGGCCAGGAGCATGGTCAGCCGGTCGATGCCGATGCCTTCCCCTCCCGTCGGAGGCAGGCCGTACTCGAGGGCCTCCACATAGTCCATGTCCACGGAGTGGGACTCCTCGTCCCCCCTCTTCTTCTCCTCCCCCTGCTCGGCGAAGATGGCCTGCTGTTCGGCCGGGTCGGTGAGCTCGGAGAAGGCGTTGGCGATCTCCATGCCGCCGGCCATGAGCTCGAAGCGCTCGGCCTCCTCGGGATTGTCCCGGGAGGCCTTGGCCAGAGGGGAGATCTCGCGGGGTGGGTTGGTGATGAACGTCGGTTGGACGATGTGGTCCTTGACGAAGCGGTCGAAGATGACGTCGAGAGCCTTGCCGTAGGTTCTGGGCTTCTTGTCGGGGGCGAGGGTGCCCGCGAACTCAATGAGTCTCGGGCGGTCGGCGAACCGGCTGGGCGCCAGGCCGCTGTGCTCGACGCAGGCGTCGATGAATTTCAACCTCCGGTAGGGCCTGCGGAAGGAGATCGTGTCCTCGCCGAAGGGAATGTCCTCCTTGCCGACGAGCCCGACGGCCAGCCCGGTCAGCAGCTCTTCGGTGAGGTCCATCATGTCGTAATAGTCCTTGTAGGCCTCGTAGAACTCGAGCATGGTGAATTCCGGATTGTGCTGGGCGTCGATGCCCTCGTTCCGGAAGCTCCTGTTGATCTCGTAAACCTTGTCGAGGCCTCCGACGACGAGCCTTTTCAGGTAGAGCTCGGGGGCGATCCGGAGGTAGAGGTCGAGGCCGAGGGCGTTGTGGAAGGTCTTGAAGGGCCGGGCCAGCGCGCCGCCGGGGATGGTGTGCATCATGGGCGTTTCGACCTCGATGTACCCCCGGGCGTCGAAGAAGCGCCGGATGCGGGCCACGATGGCGCTCCGCAGGCGGAAGACCTCGCCGACCTCGGGGTTCATGACGAGATCGAGGTAGCGCCGGCGGTACCTCAGCTCGATGTCCTGGAGCCCGTGCCACTTTTCCGGCAGGGGGTGGAGGGCCTTGGCCAGGAACGTGAAGGAGTCGCAGAGAACGGTCAGCTCCCCGGTCCTCGTCTTGAACAGGCTCCCCCGGACGACCAGCACGTCGCCGATGTCGAGCAGGGAAAAAAGCTCATAGGCCTTGGCCCCGGCGACTTCCTCGCGCAGGTACGCCTGGAGCCGGGCCCGGCCGTCGGAGATGTGAAAGAACGTCGCCCGGCCCATCTTCCGGATGGTCAGGACCCGGCCGGCGACCTCGACGGCCTGCTTCTTCGCCTCGAGGTCCTCCTTGGAGAGCGAGGCGAAAGCGGCGACGATCTCGTGGACGGAGTGCGTCGGGCGGGCCTTGTAGGGGAAGAGCGGGATGCCCTCCTGTCCCAGGCGCCGGAACTTTTCCCGGCGGGCGATGTCCTGGTCAGTGTCTTTTTCTTCCGCCCGGGGAGGCTCCGGTTCTTTTCCCTGGTTGTTCTCTGTCTTGCTCATGATGTCCTTCCTGGCCCGTTCCGGCGGGCTCGGCGGAACGCGGTTTGAGATGTTTCTTGACTGCGTCGAGGATGCCGTTGACGAAGGTCGCGGACTCCTGCCCGCTGTAGCGCTTGGCGATCTCGATGGCCTCGTTGATGACGATGGCTGGGGCGAGGGCCGGTTCGTAGAGGAGCTCGCAGGCGGCGATCCGCAGGATGTTCCTGTCGACGACGCTCATCCGGGCCAGCCGCCAGTTCACGGACGCCGATTGGACGGCCTGGTCGATCTCGTCGTGGCAGGTGAGGATCTTGTCGACGAGCCAGCCGCCGTAGGCGCGGACGTCGGCGGTCGTCTTCTGGTAGTCCCAGTACTGCCGGATAAGGGTCGGCGGGTCGGCGGCGTTGAACTCCAGCTGGAAGAGGATCTGGAGGGCGCACTCCCGCGCTTTGCGACGTTTCCCCATGGCCGGCTTTCAGGATCCGCTCAGCGGAGCCCCGACTCCTTGATCAGGTTCAGCGTTTCGACGAGGGCGAAGGCGGCGTCGTAGCCTTTGTTGCCGGCCTTCGTGCCGGCCCGCTCGATGCCCTGCTCGACCGTGTCCACCGTCAGGATCCCGAAGGAGACGGGGACGCCGTGGTCCATGGCGATCTGGGCGAGGCCCTTGGTCACCTCGGCGCCGAGGAAATCGAAATGGGGCGTGTCCCCCCGGATGAGGGCGCCGACGCAGAGCACGCCGTCCGCCTTCCCGCTCTTGGCGATCTTCTTGGCCACGAGCGGGACCTCGAACGAGCCGGGGACCTTGTAGATCGCGATGTCGGCCTCCTGGGCCCCCATCTTCTCGAGGGCCTCCAGCGCGCCCTCGAGCAGCCGCTCCGAGATGAAGCTGTTGAACCGGCTGACCACGATCCCGATCTTGAATCCCTTGGCCTGAAGTTTTCCCTGGTAGATTTTCATGTCCTTCATGCTCCTTCGGGTGAGATCCGTTTTTCAAAAATCCGGTACCGGCGGTAGAGTTCCGCCCCGATCGAGGCCGCGAACCGGTTGATGTTCTGGTTGTCTTCGATCTCCCAGCTCAGCTCGCACCAGTGGTATCCCTTGGCGATGATGGTCTTTTCGAACTCGTCGTAGAGAAGATAGGCCAGGCCCGTGTGCATGTATTCGGGGACGACGCCGAAGACGAGGGCCCGGACGCCCGTGATCTTGTGCCGGCCGGCCAGAAACTTGAACAAGCCGAACGGCAGCACGCGGCCGTTCATCCGGATCAGGACCTGGTTGAAATCGGGGATGGCGCAGGCGAAACCGACCGTCCGCCCCCGATGCTCGACGAAGATGACCATGTCCAGGTCGGCGAACCGGCCCAGGTCGGTGGCCATGTGCGTCATTTCGTTGTCGGTCCAGGGGACGAAACCCCAGTTGTTCTTCCAGCCTTCGTTGTAGATCTTGGCGATGTCCAGGGCGTCCTGCCGGATCCCTTTCCGGGTCACCTTGCGGAAGGTGTACGCGTTGGAGCTCCGCAGGCGCCTGACGACCTCCTCGGCCCCGGCGGAAAGCTTCCGGTCGCGGTTCTTGAGGAAGGCGAAGAGGTCCTTGGCCTTGACCAGGCCGCACTTCGCCATGTGCTCGAGATAGTAGCGGGGGTTGTAGGGCATCATGACGGCGGGGGCCGCGTCGAAGCCCTCGGCGAGGAAGGCGCATTCGTCGTTCATGGACAGGTTGACCGGCCCGCGGAGCGTGTCCATGCCCCGCTCGCGGCCCCAGGCCGCCGCCGTGTCGATGAGGGCCCTGGCCGTCTCGCCGTCGTCGAGGCTCTCGTAAAGGCCGAAGAAGACGATCTTCTCGCCGTGCGCGGCGTTATGGTTGCGGTCGAGGATCGCGGCGATGCGGCCGACGGGCTGCCCGCCGCGATAAGCCAGGAAATAATCGGCCTCGCCGTGCTCGAAAAAGGGATGTTTCCGGCGATCGAGCCGGTCCTTCATCTCCATGAGGAGGGGCGGCACCCAATGCGGATCGCCCCGATAGACCCGCCAGGGAAAGCGGATGAAATTCTTGAGATCTCTCTTTGTTTGAACCTTCCGGATCTCAATTCCGTCCATGACCTCTCCTTCGCGGGCTCGGATGGGCCATATTTTAACAGATGTCGGGGCCTTTTGCACCAAAAAGAACGCTTCCCGGGGCGTTTCGTCCCTCCTCCGCGACTTGAGGAACAGGCATGTTTGTGATAATTTGGTTTTCAGTCAGATCCCGAACCGCCTTCCGATGAGGAGACGAGCATGAAGACGAAAGCCGGTTTCCAAGAACTCACCCCCGATCGCCTCCGCTGGACGTGCCGTCCCGACCTCATCCCTTTCTCCTCGAGCGATGAGGCCCCGGCCTGTGAGGGCATCATCGGCCAGGAGAGGGCGCTCAAGGCCATCCAGACGGGCTTGAACATCAAGAGCCTCGGCTACAACATCTTCATCACCGGCATGGTCGGCACGGGCCGGACGACGACGATCAAGCAGCTGCTCGAACGGCTCGAGAAGGGCGACCGGACGCCGGACGACATCCTCTACGTCAACAACTTCAAGTACCCCGACGAGCCGCTCCTCATCACCCTGCCGGCCGGCCAGGGCAAGCTCTTCAGCGAGGCCCTGGAAAAGCTGATCGTCATGCTCCGGGCGAGCGTCCCGAATCTGCTCAAGAGCCCCTACTACACGGAGAAGCGGGACGCCCTCGTCGAGTCCCAGCAGAAAAAACAGCGGGATCTTCTCCAGAAATTCGAGGAGGAGGTGGCCGAAGAGGGCTTTTCCGTGATCCAGGTCCAGATGGGGCTTTTCTCCCGCCCCGACCTCATCCCGGTCATCGAGGGCCAGCCCATCCCCTTCAACAAGATCGAGGCGCTCGTCAAGGAGAAGAAGATCCCGAAGGAGACGCTGGAAAGCCTCCGGGCGAAATACGCGGAGCTGACGACCGAGCTCGAGGCCCTGTTCGAGAAGCTCAAGGAGATCGACGAAGAGACGCGGACGCTCCTCAAGAACTGGGACGAGGAGGCCATCTCGCCCGTCATCAAGGGCGGCATCGACGAGATGCGGGCCAGGTTCGTGTCGCCGAAGATCGAGGCTTACCTGAACGACGTCGAGCAGAACCTCGTCAAGACGGTCGACCTTTTCAAGAACCACAAGAAAGAGGAGAAGGACAAGGAGGAGGCGGACGACTTCCACGAGTACCGGACGAACCTTCTCGTCGACAACTCGGATCAGAAGGGGGCGCCGGTCGTCATGGAGACCAACCCGACCTACACGAACCTCTTCGGCTCGATCGAGTTCGCCTATTCCCGCATGGGCCCCGGGCAAACCGACTTCACGATGATCAAGGCCGGCTCCTTCCTCAAGGCCAACGGCGGCTATCTCGTCATCAACGCCCTGGACGCCCTGGTCGAGGCCGGCGTCTGGACGACGCTCAAGAGGACCCTTCGTAACCAGATCTTCGAGATCCAGAATTATCTCTCGATGTACTTCTTCACCAGCTCCCGGATCAAGCCGGAGCCCGTCAAGTGCGACGTCAAGGTCGTCATGATCGGCGACTCGTACATCTTCAATCTCCTCTACTTCCAGGACGAGGATTTCAAGAAGATCTTCAAGATCAAGGCCGAGTTCGACTCGGAGATGCCGAAGAACGACAAGGCCATCGACGATTTCGTCCGCTTCATCAAGAAGATCTCGGTCGAGGACGGGCTCCTGCCCTTCGACCGGGAGGGGATCGCCGCCCTGATCGAGTACGCGACCCGCATCGCCGGCCGCCAGAACAAGCTCTCGACCCGCTTCCACGTCATCGCCGACGTCATCCGCGAGTCGAGCTACTGGGCGGGCAAGGCCGGCCGGGCCGCGGTCGGCCGCGGGGACGTGGACCAGGCCATCCGCGAGCGCTTCGAGCGGGTCAGCCTGATCGAGGACAAGCTCCAGGAGATGATCGAGGATGGGACGATCATGATCGACACCGAGGGCGCCGTCGTCGGCCAGGTCAACGGCCTGTCCGTCTACGACATGGGCCAGTTCATGTTCGGCAAGCCGACGCGCATCACGGCCCGGACGGCCATCGGCCGGGCGGGCGTCATCAACATCGAGCGCGAGGCGGACCTCAGCGGTCCGACGCACAGCAAGGGGGTCCTCATCCTCGGCGGCTACCTCAGGGGCAAGTACGCCACGAAGTCGCCGTTCTCCCTGACGGCGTCGCTCGCCTTCGAGCAGTCCTACGGCGGGGTCGACGGCGACAGCGCCTCCTCGACGGAGGTCTACGCCATCCTCTCCAGCCTCTCCGGCCTCCCCCTCCGCCAGGATATCGCCGTCACCGGCTCCCTGAACCAGAAGGGGGAGATCCAGGCCATCGGAGGCGTCAACGAGAAGATCGAGGGATTCTTCGAGGTCTGCCGGGCCAAGGGCTTGACCGGCACCCAGGGGGTCATCATCCCCCACCAGAACGTCCAGGACCTGATGCTGCGGGCCGACGTCGTCGACGCCGTCCGCGAGGGCAAATTCCACATCTATCCCGTCCGGACAATCGACGAGGGCATCGAGATCCTGACCGGCGTCGAGGCCGGCCGGGCCCGGGAGGACGGGACGTTCGAGGAGGACACCGTCCATTTCCTCGTCGACCGGGAGATCCGCAGGCTGGCCAAGGCCATCAAGGATTTCTCGGCGGCGGAAGACGGCGAGAAGGGCGGCGGGAAAAACAAGGCGCCCGAGCCGGCGGATTCCTAGTCCGTTCCGGCCGGTTCCGTCATCTTCTTCAGGTTTTCGACCTCGGCCTTTTTCAGGTAGCGCCACTGGCCCGGCCGGAGCCCGTCGAGCGTCAGGCCGGCGAACCGGACGCGGAGGAGCGCCGCCACCGGATAGCCCAGGGATTCGAACATCTTCCGGATCTCCCGCTTGCGGCCCTCGTGGATCTCGATCCTGAGGAGGGTTTTCCGCCCTCCCCGCCGCAGGACCTGAACGCGGGCGGGCGCGGTCTTGCGGCCCTCCAGGAACAGGCCTCTCCGGAGCGTCGCCAGGTCGTCCTCGGACGGCTCCCCTTCCACCCGGACCTCGTAGACCTTGCCGATCTGGTGCTTCGGATGGGTGAGCCGGAAGGCCATCTCGCCGTCATTCGTCAGCAGCAGGACGCCCTCGCTCTCGGCGTCCAGGCGCCCGACCGGATAAACGCGGGCGGGAAGCTTCGGCAGGAGGTCCATCACGGTCGGCCGGCCGAAGGGGTCCTTGACCGTGACCACCCGGCCGGCGGGCTTGTACAGGAGGATGTAGGCGGGCCGCTCGTCCGCGCCCCTGACCGGCCGGCCGCCGACGGCGATGCGGTCCCGCGACGGGTCGATCTTCAGGCCGAGCTCGGCGGTGACGCGGCCGTTGACCCGGACGCGGCCGGCCTCGATGAACCGGTCGGCCTCGCGGCGCGAGCAGACACCCGAGTGGGCCAGGAACTTGTTCAGGCGGACGAGCATGCGGACACCTTTCCTCGGCCCCCATTATGTTTTCCCTCCGCCGCGGTGTCAAGGAAGCCTTATCAAGCGAAAGGGGCCTTTGGTCCCGGCTGAAGCGATAAAAAGAAGATGCGAAGGGGGTGTTCTCGGAGGAGGGCGTGTGGAGGGCGGAGCGGGCACGGATCCTCGACCAACGGGAGAGGAGAGCGAAGCCCGGAACCGAAGCGGGTTTGGCTCGCCGGGACAAACCCG
>Ga0315282_10005595_pt1 | contig 21334 bp, 14 predicted proteins | sample YL17G07_20_MG_FD_203693 | JGI IMG/M metagenome (GOLD analysis project Ga0315282, IMG submission 203693) | Sediment microbial communities from Yellowstone Lake, YNP, Wyoming, USA - YL17G07_20 | ecosystem: Environmental > Aquatic > Freshwater > Lake > Sediment | place: USA: Wyoming | collected... | reverse complement strand
GCATAAAACTTCCGCATTTCTCACTTTCCTTATTATTGGGGCTCCATAGTGTCAAGCATTTGGTGCATAGCATGACTTACCAAGTTCAGCCATTCCGATCGTTTGGAGGGATTTAATAGGTGAAAGTGAATCTCTTGTGCTGAAATTTTACGCTGGTTTGACATAAACTTTCTCGATTGAATAAAATTAAAGAGGTCGTCCGTTAATGCTAAAGGAGGGGAAGATATGTTCTGTACAAATTGTGGTAAGCAAATCCCAGATGGGTCCAAGTTCTGCCCATACTGTGGAGCGAAATTATCTTTAGCAGGTGAATCAGAGGAAAGTCAAGTTCAAAGTGTTTTAAGTGAAGGGGAGAAAAAGAAAAAGGCTTATGATGAGGAACTTTTAAGGGCAAAAGCCCAGCTGGCTGTGAGAGTTGGAACCAAGAGCCCTGGGTTGGCTGCAGTATTGTCTTTTCTCTTTACGGGCCTTGGACAAATTTATAACGGACAAGTTGGAAAGGCAATATTGTTCATTGTTCTTGGTGCGATATCAATTGGTCTTATGTTTGTAGTTATCGGTTTCATCCTTTATCCTATCATTTGGATTATTGGAATAGTAGACGCATATAACACGGCTAAAAATGCAAATAATGCATTATTAAGACCCTAATTAAAAGGAGATGAAGTATGAAAGTAGTTCGTTTTTTTTGTTATCAGTATTGTGCTTTGTTCAATTATTCTCTTTTCTCTTTCGTGTGCCGGCAACCCCACAGTTACAAAACCTGAAAATCGCCTATAAACTTTTGCCTTGAAAGGCTTTGACCTGGCCTTGTAGGGGAAATTTGACCCCTATTTTCAGGAGCTCTTCTCACTTTCCAGGGGGGTTTTAAAAAAAGGGGTCAAATCTATAGTCTGCAAGCTCAACACTAAGACGGCCCCCCTTCACTTCTGAGGCGAATTTCTTCGCTTGCTAAAAATGTTATCAAAAGCTTTTCCATCCTAATTGCTCAATGGTTCACAGAAATGGCGTAATTGCTTGGGAGGTAAATGATGAAAGAAATAAGGTTAAGCCGTTTTCAGGTTATGTTAATCGTAGTTAGTTTCGTAGCACTGCTTGTAGTAGTTGGATTGCTGGCCTATAAATATTTCTCCTTCTCCGGTGGCTCTGCCCCTTCCCCGGCTTCAGTCGCCTCAGAAGTAGTAAGCTCGGCGCCAACTCAAGGTGTCTCCGAAGAGCCCATTTCTCTGTTCCTGGTAAAGTTGAACGGTAAGCACGGATACATAGACAAATCAGGAAAGTTAGTAATAGAGCCCAATTTCGATTTGGCCGGGGACTTCTCCGAGGGGCTGGCTGCAGTGGCAGTAGGAGACAAGTGGGGGTTCATCGACACAACAGGCCATTACGTCTGGGAGCCCACGAATTAATCAATAGGCCTACAACAAATATAGCAAACTGATCCATAGAAACGGGGAGGATTATGAGAAAGGACCCTGGAATTGCGGCGCTATTGTCCTTCTTCGTCGCTGGAGCGGGACAGATATACGTGGGAGCCGTTGGACGGGGACTTGTAATCTTTGGGGGCTTTGTTCTGCTCTGGATTCTTTTCCTTTTTGACGGTTTGCTTCCTCTTATTGGACTCATTTATTGGATTTGGAACGTTTACGACGCCTACAATCTGGCTAAAAAATTCCCTGTCCAGTAAGGTGCGCCACCTTCCTGAAAATTTGTCCACGGGGACGATCGTATAGCTAACCCCATTCCGCTAATTAAATGCTTTCATGGGGTGAACTCCTCGCCTTCAGCAAATTAGCCTCTGAAACTTATTCAACTTGAAGCTTGGAAACAATTTTTAAGTTACTGTAAAAATTTAGTAGGGGTAGTCAAAAAAAGAGGACCCCCTTTAATCTCTCCTTGAACCCCAAGAAAAGGAGATTTATCAGGAAGGATTAAAGTTCAGCCAAAAGCTCGCCCAGAAGCTCCTCTCTTTACTGGATGAGGAATTAGCCAAAGAAAGAGAGCCTGGCCTTAAACTGATCGGAAAGAGGAAAAGGACTATCTTCACCCTCTTCGGCCCCCTGAAAGTGGAACGCCGCCTGTACAGGGATCAAGAAGGGTGCTCTCGCTTCCTTTTGGATGAGAAGTTGGGATGGAAAAAGAGAAGGTGTGCCACACAGGCTTTCCTGAATTGGATCAGTCAGCTGGCCTCAGGACAACCCTACCGCAGGGTGAAAGAAATCCTCTCCCATTGCTTTCCCTCCCTGAGCCACACAACCATCCAGAAGATGGTCACCTCCTTGGGGGAGGAGAAAACGTGGGAGGAGCAAGAAAAAAGGGAGCGCCTCTACTTAAATGGGGAACTCCCCGAAAAGAAAGGAAACAGATCCCCCGAGATCCTCCTCATGGAAGCAGACGGGGTCTCCGCCTCCCTGCAGCAAGAGAAGGAAAAGAGGACGGAGGTGAAGCTGGTCTACTCCCATGAGGGATAGGAGAAGGAGGGAAAGGAACGTTACTCCCTGAAGGGGAAGGGGTCCATTCTAGTTTAGCTCCTTCCTCGATCTTCTGGCAGGGCTTCTCCCTCCTTCTGGATGAGCGCTACTGCCTTTCCGGGATTAAGTGCTTCGTGATCTCCGGGGGTGGAGCTCCCTGGGTGAAGGAGAGGATGGAGTACTTCTCTCCCTCTATCTACCAGTTGGACCGTTTCCACCTCAAGAAGGCCATCCACAGGACAATCAAAGGGAAAGAGGCCAAGGAGATCTACTCCCTGGCGATCTCCAATGACCTGGAAGGCGTCCTCAAACACTTCTCTTGAGGATAGAAGAAAGAGTCCCGGAAGAGAAGCGAAAGGAGGCCCAGGAGCTGATCCATTACATCCTCTCCAATTCCTTCGGCCTCCTGAATTACAGGGAGAAGCTTCCCCAGGAGCTTAAAGGAAACCTGCGCGCTCTGGGAGCGGCGGAGGGTAACATCAACAAGATCCTTGCCAATCGCTTCAAAAAGAGGGGGATGAGCTGGTCCAAGAGAGGGGCTAACTCCCTGGCCAAAGTGAACGCTATGAGGGAAAACGGGGACTTAGAGGATTGCATTTCCAGACAATACGGGAGAAAGAGAGTTCCCCCTTCTATCTCAAGGAAGATGAAGGAAAAGCTGAAGAGGGAGGTGCAGGGCTTAGAGGAAAACATCCTCGCCGCTTTGCTGGCACTCCACGGTCCTCATTCTGGGAGACCCTGGGTGCAGGTTTTGAGAGAAATCGCAAGAGTGAAAGTTGATTTTGGTTTGAATTAGAATGAAGGAGTCTTGGAAGAGATGCCCCAACTAAAAGTTGACAGTAACTGCTTCAATTCGCTATCTTGACATTTTTTTTATGAGAATTAATATAAATAAATTAAAATAAGTCACATCGAATTAAAGGGGAAAGCTGAAAAGAAATGTCAACACGGAGGGGTTTGAAAAAAAGGAAGAGCTTAGCCCTGCAGATTCTGATTGTTTGGTTTATTGTATCTCTTTTATTCCTTGTTGCACTTGTTCCCACATTCGGTCAGGATCAGTCAGGATTGGTGATTGATTACGCCTTTGTAATTGACACATCTGGCTCAATGGTAGGATTACCAGCGGGTAGTGGTAACGCAATTATCTTTCCAAAGGTGAAGGAAGCAATAACTAAATTCCTTCAAAAAGTGGAACCCCCCGCGAATGTATTTATCTTCCCTTTTGACGCGGGCATACACGACGAGAAACAATTTGCAATTCAGCGTTCAGGCGATATACTACCTGTGGTAGATTTCGTTAACCAATTGGAAGCTTCTGGCGAAAGCACGTGGATTTTTCGATCCCTTAAAGAGGTTGTTGACTTAGTGTCTCAGTTTCGAAAAGAAAACCATTATGTGATTATCTACCTTTATACTGATGGTCAAGACAATGACCCCGAAAACCAATGGGGAATGGAAGATATCTTAAACTACTTTGCAATGAAAACCCTGGAAACTGATTGGTTGTATTACTGTACGTTAGGATCGCCCTTGCCCCCACCAGAATGGGAGATTATTAGAAAAGCCCTAAGGGTCATATATGTGCCTGCACCTTCAGGTGAAGTGCCCCCTCTTTTCACAATTATTCCCAAACTATATAAGATGACTTTTGGGAACCTTCGACTTACGGGGACAGATACCCGTACGGAGCTTTTTGTAATTCATAACCAGGATGAGTTACCCCCGGATTTCCAAATTCAGCTTGAACCGATTTCGCCTCCGTCCTTACTTGACCTAGGTGTCACCCTTCGCATCCAACCCAACGAGTTCACTCCTCAAAATGAGATAAAATTGGCTATTTCTTTAATTAATCAGGAATCATTAGAGAACGCAAAGCAATATGGAACTTTTGAAGTTCCCTTAAAACTGCGCGGAGTTACACAAGACCAAAGCGTTCAAGTCCTTTTTGCCCCAGACACCATCCTTGCTACTTTTGATTTTGCCCCTCCCAAAATTGTCACTATACGACCAGCCGAGCCGCCAGCTAATGAGTTTCCAATCCATTTCGGGACTTGGAGGAACAGCGAAGTATTTACTGCAACAATCCCTGTCATCCGAAACGAGCAAGCTAAAAATACCCCATTGAATATTAGCGTAACATTAGACAAAAACAATCCTTCTGCTCTTAATGCATCCCAGCAGATTTTAATTAACGGCATTGCCCGCGAAACAATGGAATTACCGCCAGAAAAAAATCAGGTCGTTTTCTCGATTCGGCCAAATGACAGTCTAAAACCAGGTTTGTACCGGGGTTACCTGAGGTTTGAAACCCCCGACGATGTATCAATTGAGGGCAAAGGTCTGGAGCCAGTTCCTGGGAATACTAATGCCAAACTAATTAGCTGGGACTTCCTGATACCAGCTCCTCCAATGCCTTTCTGGATGATCCTGCTCTATGGGTTAGGAAGTTTAGTGGGGCTGTTGCTTATAGCGGTCATAATCGCTAGCATTGCCTCTGGAGAAACACCTATCAGCTGGTTGAAAAAAACACTCGGGCCAAAAGGACCTGCGCCATTTAGTGCCGATACTTATTTTGAGATCAGGGAGCCTCGAGAGCGGAGGGGGGAGAGAATAGACATTTCACACAAGAAGAGCGTAAGGATTGGACAGGGGACGGAGATTCTTAGCGATGCGAGCGGGACTTTTATCATACGTTCAGTAAAAGAGGGCGGGATAGACATGGTTGCGCTCACTGTGGAGAAGGGAGAAGTATTCCTCAAGAAAGCTGGAAAGCGTGAAAAGGAGGCGATTTTTGAAGAGCGACTATTCGATGGAGACGTTCTGCTACTTGAACCCTATGAGATAAGATTCTGTACATTAAGTGGGTTAACGAGAGATTAGAAGGGAGGGATTGGATATGGCTTTGGCCATTCGGAGAACCTTAGTTGTGGGTTTGGGCGGTACCGGTTTAAAGGCCGTGCTCTTTATGAAGAAAAAACTGATTGAGCAGTATGGCGAAATCCCATCAATGATCAAATTTGTGGTATTCGACACGGCCGATCCCACTCCGCTATCCACAAGTAAGGGGGAAATCGTGTTGGAGCGTGGCGAGTTTCTGAAGCTTGAGGTAGAAAGTCCAATCACGCTCATACGTACAAATCCAGAGGTTCGCGCCTGGATTCCAGAAAGAGTGCCCACTTTTGCTTTAACAAATGGGGCTAAGCAAATTCGTCCGCTCGGTCGCCTAGCAGTATTTGCAAATGCAGATGAAGTGTATACCAAACTGATGACCGCCATTGAGGCAATTAAGAATTATGCTGTTGGCGCTTTCGAAAAATACGATACTACCTCCAATACTCTGGTAAATATCGTCTTTTCTGTTGCAGGCGGCACGGGTTCTGGCTGCTATTTTGATATCGCCGTACTGCTGCGGGAGTTTGTTTCAGAGAAGGATCGGTTGGTGGGATACATTTTGCTCCCCGACGTATTTAAGAGTAAGCCTGCAACTGATTATGTCGAGCCAAATGCGTACGCAGCAATTAGAGAAATTTCTCACTTCTTTGATTCAGAGGTACTCAACAACCCCTTAGTTTATCAATTTGGAGGGAAAAAGCGGACTGTCCAGCGCTCGCTGTTCGATGCAGTGTATATGGTCAACAATCATAATGTAAAAGGGGTTGCTTTTAGTGAGGTCGAGGAAGTGGCTGAACTGCTGGGTCTTGGTATGGTGGCACAGTGCAGCGCACCTGGCAAAAACGTAAGTGACATTTACGACAACCTGGAAGCCACTCTGACAAAGGGTTGGTATGACCAGCCCACCGTTTTCTCCTCCTTCGGCCTCTCCGAGCTGTACTATCCGGGTGACTGGTACGCTGAATTTTACGCCAAACAGATAGCCTTAAATGTGGTCCGTTCGGTCCTGATCGACGGCACCATCTCCAGTGTGCACGATACCGTTGAGGATTTCGTCAACAAGATCGATATCCGTGAGGATTCCGCGGACGATGTGATCAACGCCATTCTAAAAAACGATAACATCCGCAAGTTCCCTTTGCCCAGCGCAGTTAGCAAGTCGACTATCACCACCGTGCTCACTCGCAGGGATGGCCACATCAATGAGGCCAAGGTAGACTTAGCGGAAATCGCCCTGGAAAACCTGGCCCACCTAAAGACAGAGAAACTGGCCGCTGTGAACGAATTCCTCGCGGAGAAACTGTCCCAGCCTCAGACTTTGGAGTTTTGCGAGAGTTTCCTGGGTACCCTGATTGCACACCTACGTGAGTACAAGAAGATGATAGTGCAGGAGCGGGATCAGTTTATTAAGCAGGAGCAGGCTCTGCCGAACGCTTACCAGAATGCCAGTGCCGAATTGGAAAAGGCTTCCAAAAAGATGTTCGGTGTCAACGCGGCCATCGAGGAAGCTCTCAAGAAGTACAAAGGCTTAATTGACAAGCACGTCAGCCTGATCGCTGAGCAGGAACGGCGGGAGAAGACTGCCGACTTCTTCTCCTTCCTGATCGAAAAGTTGGAGAAAACCCTAGCTAAGCTAACCAACATTTCCAATTACGCCCAGGCGCTGGAACGAGAACTGGCCCAAGAAGTTAAGCAAATGCAGCTATCCAAGAAGACGGTAAAGCCTTTCCAGCACGAAATCCTGACTGATAGCCTGAAGGGGTGGAAACCTGAGGTGCAGCCCAATGACTTCTTGGTCTGGCTCAAAGGCGAGAAGCATCTCAGCGTGCTTGATTTCGGGGAGATGAAGCTGGAAGAGCTGAAAAGTCTTCTGATTGAATACGGCTACGCCCAGAAATCAGTACAGGAAGTCCGCGACCGGAAGATCGAGGATGTGCTGCGGACCCTACCAGAGGATGAGTTCAAGCGAATGGTCCGCTTGCTTGATGAAATGGCCACCCCGTTGTGGCAATATGACCGAGGGTATATATCAGGGGCCAAAAAGACCGAAAACATTCGCCTGTTTGCGGTTGAAGATGCAAATAACACCCTGATGGAATTTAAGAACATCCAAAAATTTCTCTCCATGAATCAGCCTCCGAGTCTTGTCTCTACTGGTGATTCCAAGCGCATCACAAGCTTCAAAGTGGAGTCTGCCGTCCCCGCCTTTGTTATTAATAATATGCGCAAATACCAAGCCCTGTACGAAAATCCAGAGACAAACAGGTATTCCTTTCATATCCATAAGGACTGGCCGCAGAAGCTGCGACCCGTTACTCCGCCCGAGGGGCTAGAGGAGCGCAAGTACTGGTCGTTGGCCGTGGCCGATCCTTTCAACCTGATCACCAAGAAAGGTGAACATTACTATGTTCTTTCACAGAAAAAAGGAGAACTCACCAAGGGCAATTTGGTCAAGCTGGCTCAGGGAAGAATTGAGGCGATGAAATCCTTCCTGGCCGATCAGGATCTGGTTGCGGAAATCCGGGACAGCATTGAGGCCATTAGTAAGAAACTCGGCAATAATGTGGTAGTCCAACATCTAACAGCATATGGCGAAGATTTAGCAACAAGAATGCAGCAATCCAAGGCTGGTGATGAAGGGCTGCGCCTGCAGATCGAGAATGAACTGAGGGATATCCAGGAGTACGTCGAGAATCTGACCTCGCTTCAGTAGGGTTATTTCAGAAGGAGGAACAAATGACGGAAATGCGGTTTTCACCGGTTCTATTAATTGGGTTGGGAGATTATGGCTCGGAAATCGCGCAGGATGTTGCTCGAATTCTTTCGCTTCAAGATCCGGCCCTAAAGGATATCATTACATGTTTCACCCTGCGCAATACGGGCGAATTCTTTACGGATAAATCCAGCGAAGCAGTATTCCTTGTAGAAGGTCTGGTAACTAATCCATCCGAATTCAGCCCTTACCAGCACAATTACAACAAGTTGTGTGAGTTCGAGAAAACCATTTCCAGCGAGCTATTACTCTGCATTAATGGGATCCAGAACAAGGCCGTCTTAGACCGGCTGAAATCTGCTGGATACGAAATTGGGGAACGTGTAAAGATCTTGTTTTTCTCCACGCTATTCGACCCCATTGGGTCCTCGGCCATAATTCCTATGGTCGGCTTTCTGGAGTCACTTCGATTGGGATTGCTCGGTGGGCTTCGAATGGAAAAAGAGCTCTTTGCTTTTTTCCCTGATTTATTCAATGCGGAAAAAGTTAACGACTTGGCTTATTGCCGAAGTTACACTTGCTTGCAGGAACTAGATTCTATCGCTGACCACCCAGATTTGGTTTCCTATGATGGCGTACCTCCATTCTACTTTATGTGGCTTTTTACAGGGAAAAATGAGCAAGGGGTTGATGTTGGCAACTTCACAGACCTAACTCCAATGCTTGGCGAGTTTATTTGGTCGTTTCTAAGTGGGCAGATTGGTAAGGATGTAAGTTTTAGCAGAGTATTGGCTGAAGAGAAAGAAGGCCAAGTTACAAGATATAGTTCTCTAGGCCTAAGCAAATTGCACTATCCCCGTGAGCTTATCTTAGAAGCGCTAAAGGACTATGTATCAATGGTTACTCTGGAAACCCGCAAACTCATCGAACCCTCTTGCTACGAAGGTGACCTCGTGGCGGCTGAGGTGAAGGATTTTCTCATTACCGCTCGCTTAGACCGACTGTTGGAAGAGCTGTCCGTGAGTGCGGAGGGCACTACAATCTGGCGTGACTTTTCATATAAGTCGCGTATCTCGGAAAACCTCTCTACTAGTGATTTTATTGCGGAAGTCCAACAGGATGCGATTGATTTTGAAAGGTCCGCGTTAACCGGCATGTTCAAGCAAATGGCTCAACGTCGCGATACTCTAATGCAAACCCAGCTAAAGAATTTGTTTCTCGCCTTGGAGAATGCCCTAGATCAAGAGAGTAAAGGGCCTGGCTACTGTCAGGCTTTTATGGATTTATTTCAAGGACGGTATTCCCCTTATATAAAAAACGAACCAATCGATATTAGCTATAAATTGAACCTTTTGGATTGTGATACGAAAGTATACTTTAACGAATTATTAAAAGAACACCTGCCACCAATAACAGTTGAAGAAAACGATGATGTCCAAACTACTTCTGAAGACTCAGATAAATGCCCTCAAGACAGCGAACCGTTGGGCCTCTCTAATTCAGCAGAGATTACTATAGAAGCAGAAAAAACACCGAAGAGCAGCTGTGAAGGCAAGGTTGACAACAGAGAAGAGAAAGAACCGGAAAATTTGGAAGAACCCCAGGACGCGAAAAGCGCTGGGCATTACTTAACGTTCGAGGACGCTAAAGCTGATCCCGCGATTAGACGGAAGTTATTAGAAATACTGGACAGCAAGGCAAAAAAGGAAATTGAAGAGACTAGCCAAAAGCTCGCTGATACAGAAGAAAAGTACAACGATGCTAAGTGGCATTTGCGGCAAACTAAAGAGAGTAGGGAAAAATGGATCAGAAGCCACTTCCTGATTATTCCTGTGCTGGGAGCAATCGCCTGGTTTGCAGTGTGGCTTTTTCCCTGGCTTTTTGGTGGCATTTCACTATTTAATTCCCTCATGCTTGCTGTTAAAACCTTTCCTGCGCCCGTGATCATTTATTTTGTTTGGGCTTTTGTGAGGTTTCTCGCCATCCAACACCAACTGCATGCAGCAGAAAATCAATATCAAGCATGGAAGGACCAAAAGATTGCCCTGTGTCATCGTATTCAGTCTCTTTTCAACCAAATGCTTTATACCCGTTTTAAGCACGCTTTGCTGTGGGGTTTGGCATCGTGGGCTGACGAATATCGTAATGGAGTTAGGGAAGCCGCAGCTCTTGTTAATAACTTCCAGGTGGAATTATCCACATTATATCAAACCGCAAAGGAAAACTGGCAAACATTTACATTCCCTAATAACCTCTTTGTGAGAAGCATTGTGGATAAACACCATTTGGAACGATACATAGACGAAAACCCAATCCTGAAAAGCGAGATTGACCGCTTTTTTGCAAGCCAGTCGTTATCCAGTTTCTTTAAGCCGTATAGGGAAACAGGTACTTTAGCCAGCATGGCTAACGCACTGAAAAGTCTATCGGATGAAATATTCAGGGATATAGGAGAGCAAACGATCGAGGACTTTATGCGTAAGGAAGCCCAAGCCCAGCGCCTTGACGCAAGCAAGGCTCTCTCTCAGCTGGCGGAAGCGACCAAAGCCTTCATACTGCTAAATATCGAAAGGGGACAGGACGTTTCAGAGGCCGTTGACTACTTGGGAGTATTGAATCCAACAACCTCATTTGCTAAGGAAGTATATGACAAGCAGGGCATGGCGGGTTTGCAATACTATGATTTGCAGAGCAAAGATTTCGTAGTAATGACTCGCCTGAAAGTCGGATATCCTGCGTTCCACATAGGCCTCGTAAAATATGGTGCTCGGCTTCTTGCTAATTGGCCTGACAGCCAGCTATTGTATGTAAATCCTCAATGGCAGATGAAGGACTTGATACCCTCCCAATTAACGCTTGGCGATTCTAGCGATGTAATCCGGAGAATTCTATGCTTAGGAAAGGCATTTAATTTGATTCATGAAGATGAAGGTGGAATTTCGTTTGACGGGAAATGCATTGCGGTCAATGCAACGGAATTTGTTGAGCTTTTGCGGAGCTTCAGGGGTGTGGGCCTGCGTAAAAAGATGGAAGAGGCCATTGAACAGGTCAAGATGGGTGAAAATGCGTTAGATCGTCTTGTCGATTACCTGGATAAAAATCGGGAGCGATTAGATACGGTGGACATAGAAATTTTAAATGAGGTAATTGCTGAGTTAAATCCTCTGGCGTAACTACAGTCTGTTTCTATAAGAAATGTTAGACATGATGGGTGAGAATACAATTAGGTGTAAATGTATCGCATGCGGTGAAGCTTTACATTGGTTTAACGCACTGTTTCTCGATTGAATAAAATCAAAGAGGCTGTCCGTTAATGCCAAGGGAGGGAAGGTATGTTCTGTACAAATTGTGGCAAGGAGTTGGAGGAAGGAGATCGTTTCTGTCCCTATTGCGGAAGTCCTGTGGAAAGTTCAAAGATAACCATGCTTTCAGAAAAGCCTAACAAACAGGATCAGGAAGAGCAAGAACTGTACGGCCCTCCTGAAGAAACCAAACCGAAAGGAACAATAATCAGAATTGCCGCTCTGGCAGCTTTAATCTTCTTTCTTTTTCTACCTCAGGTAAGTTGCGCGGGGACAGGGACAGGTTTATCGGGTATTGACTTGCTGAAAATAGCCGGGCAAACGGACAACATGATGGGAATGGCTGGACAAACAAGTAGTAGCGCCGGCCCCTGGGGATTAATTACTTTTTTAAGCATAGTGATTATCGCTGTCTGCGTAATAGCTCTTGCTTTCCCTCGAGCTTTTTTAGGCCTAATTGGTTTGGGCGCTGAATTAATCATGTTCATTTATGCCAAAAGTAGTGATATTGGCCCAGCGATAAAAATAGACGTTGGTGGAATTTTAACGGCTATCAGCTTGTTAGTAATGAGCTTTGGGGCAAAGATCGAGGAAATGTTCCTCAAATCCAAACAAAGTTAATGAGGGTCAACTTTTTTCGTTTTCGATGAAAACTCTCCAGTCCCTGAAACAAACTTTAAAAAGTCTTAGCCACTATTCACCCCTTGGCTTTTTTGCAATCCAAAAACAAGGGGTAAAAGAATAGCACTTGACGAAGTGAGACCCTTTCTGCTTGCCTATTTGGGGATATTATAGTTGGAAGAAAAATGATTCCGAAAGGGGGATTTAATTTTTAAACTAAAGACCAAGGAAGGTAAGTTAAGATATTTTTTGTCTCAAATCTTAAAGGGGGGGTCAATTTAAGTTCTGTCCAAAATGTGGTTATTTAAACGATGACAATGCTGCTTTCTGCATTAGTTGCGGGGCACAATTGCCAAAGACAACAACCGTATCCGCGCCTCAAGGGCCCTCATCCACAAACATTTATATTACATCCCCCACTGCCACTCCCAGAACAAATGGCTTTGCCGTAGCTTCCTTCGTGATTGGCTTAATTGCCATTTCTCTGGCAATCGCTTTTTGGTATTGGTGGTACCTTGGATTGCTACTTGGGATAATGGCGTTAATCTTTGGTCTTGTGGGCCAATCTCAGATCAAATCAAGCAATGGTAACCAGACAGGATATGGTCTAGCTATTGCTGGATTGGTTCTGGGGATCATATCTATAGCAATTCCCATACTCGCCCTGGCTGCATGTGCTGCTTGCATTTCCTCATTGCATTAATTATTTCCTAATATCAATCTGGATGCCAGAGCTGGATAGAGAGGTTTTAATTCCGGAAAGTTTTAAATGAGCGGAAAGCTCCGGATGCCATTTTATCTCAATCCTGAGCAGAAAGAGGCCTCGACCTCAAAATAGGTCGACCAAAAAACACCTGGGATGGGTACCAAATGGAGGTGGTGAAGATTATTCGCCCTGATATTTTTCCAAAGCTTTCGGATCATAGCTCATAATGGCAACTTCTGCTTAAAGGCCATGATTTTTTATCGAGCTATCGTGCCTTGGGAAAGAAGATTGTCAGAAGTCTTTAATCAGCGATCAGAAGAATTCAAGCCTTCCTAAAGCAAGGACGAACAAATGTGGAAAAATTCCTTTTTGAACCGGATGACCCGTTTTTTTGCAATTTATTTACCAAATGATTGAAAATAATAGCAAGATAGAGCGCTAAAAGGGAGGGGAATAAAGATGAATTGTCCTAAATGCGGAGCTCCACTAAAAGAGGGCGCCAAGTTTTGTGCCAAATGTGGTTATAACCTGCAGGAGGCCACTGAACACCGGGAAACGCGCACAGCGTTTCCTTTTCGTTTACCAATTAAGAAAGGCCCAGAATCTCGAGAGGTATTAAGAAAAGCCAGGGATATGGAGCAGGCGGGAAACCGGGAAGGGGCCATTGGGGTTTTGGAGGAAGCCTTAAGCGCAAACCCCGACTCTGTAGAAGTAAGGGAACATCTTGTGGACCTGTACTTGCTCCAGGTAGCTCTGGACAAGGCTCAGCTCCATTTGGAGTACCTGCTCAGACTTCAACCTCAGCAGGCTAAGTGGTACCTTCCCCTGATTAACATCTACGAGTGGCGAGGGATGTCCAAGCAGGCTCTGGACTTACTGGTGCGCTTACACCAACTTCAGCCCAGAAATATTAAAGTAGCTTCCCAACTCTGCGAGGCCTACATCAAAAGCAACCTCTTGGAGCAGGCTGTGCTCACCGTAAAGGAAATCGTCTCCTTAGAGGGAAAGCCCTTCACCTTGAGCAAGAGCAAGATCCAGGCGCTTCTCAAGTACTTCCCCAACGACTTAGAGCTGCTCCAGCTTTTGGGAAATATTCACCAACAGAACAAGGATCTGGAGGGAACCCTGGAGGTCTTTGAGAAAATCACGCAAATTAACCCTGGCGACACGCGGGCGCTCAGGGTTCTGGGGGAAACCCATATGCAGTTGGGGAACAGGGAGAAAGCGGTAAGGGTTTTTGAAAGGCTTAAGGAGATGACGCCTGAGGATATGAGCATCTCTCGCACTCTGGCTGATTTGTATGAGGAGACCGGGGCTTTTGAGAAAGCCATCTCCATCTATGAAAACCTCTTAAAGCAGGATCTGGAGAATAAGTTTTACCTGGAGCGCCTGGCGGATCTGTGGCAAAAAAAGGGAGACCTGGAGAAGAGCTTGAACTATCATCGCCAGCTGCTCTCCCTGGAGCCTGAAGATCTAAAGAGGCAGAGGACCATCCAAAGCCTGGAGGAAATGCTCTTGACTAAGAAAATCCTAGGTCTCCGGGAAAGCTTGAAGATTGCTCCGGAAAGAACCGAAAATCGCTTTGCTCTGGCGGAAGCCTTGATCAAGAAAGGGGAAATCAAAGAGGCGGCTCAGGAATTGCTTCAGGTCTCCCGGGACCAGAGCTTGAGAGAGCGAGCTTTCTCCCTTTTATCCTCTCTCAAGGATTTGAGGCCGGTGGAACCGGCGGTATTTTTTTCCTTGAGGGACCTCTTTCTGGAAGAGGGCGACCGGGAAAAAGCGGCCAGCGTTATAGAGGAATTAATTTCTTTAGCCCCGGAAAACCAGGAAGCACACCTCTCTTATGCCTCTATCATGACTGACCTGGGGCAAACTAAGAAAGCCCTGGCCTCCCTGAGAAAAGCCTTCCAGCTAGGAACGGAATCTCCCGATCAGATTCTGGAGAACCTGGAGAAAATCAAAATCAAGGACCCTCTGGACCCTGAAGCTTACGAGCTGGCCGGACAGATCTGGGAAATCAGGAAGAATCTGAGATCAGCCAACTTAAATTATGAGCAGGTCTTGAAACTTCAGCCTGAGCGTCACGAGCTCAAGGCTCGTTTGGGGATGAATTACCTTGAGCTGGGAAACTTCGACCAGGCCATCCTTTACTTTCGCGATTTCCTGGCTCAAAACCCCATGAGCGTGGAAGTCAGGATCAAATTAGCAAATGCTCTCCTTAAAAAAGGAAGTTTGAAGGAGGCCCAGACAGAGCTGGAGGAGGCTTTGAAGATCTCCCCTGAAAATCCCCAATTGCTCAAGCTGCGCCAGGATCTGGAGCAACTTGGGAAAGCGCAAAGGATTTCCCAACTGGAGGAAACCCTAAAGGAGTCCCCGGAAGACCTGGAGCTGCGCTGGGAAATTGTCAAAGACTACCTCGATTTAAACCGCATTTCAGAAGCCCGAAAACATCTAGAGGTACTTTCGGGTATTGAGGGTGAGAAGATTAAGGCAAATGTCCTTTTAGCCCAAATTCACCTTAAGTCCGGAGACTCGATAAAGGCCAGGGAGATGATCACTGAATCGCTTTCCAAAGTTTCCGGGACGCACTCTGAGGAGGAAAAAGAGCTTCTTTACCTTTTGGCTGAGAGCTATGCCAGGGAAAACAATCTCTCTAAAGCGAAAGAATCCTGGTTGAGGCTCAACGCTATCGATCCCAACTACAAGGATGTCCAGTCCCGTTTAGTTGAGCGGGAACCCTCACTTAAAGGTACTCTCGAATCTATCCTTGTAAAAACCGTCTCTACCCATCCTGAAGAGGGCAAGAAGTTCTGTCCCAAGTGCGGAACTCAGCTTCGTCCTCAAGCCAAGTTCTGTCCTAAGTGTGGGAGCCCAGTAGAAACAGAATAAGGGTAATCTGGAGGCAAAGGAGGGGAAGAAATGTTCTGCACAAACTGCGGCCGGAAGTTGGATCCTGAGGATGTCTTCTGTCCCGGATGCGGGAAGAAGGTAGAGAAGGAATCCAAAGAGGCTCAAATTCCATCTGGGGTTATTCCCAAGAAACGCAAAAGCTCCAAAGCCTGGGCCTGGGCCATCCTATCTCTAGTTGTAATCTGTGGTTTAGCTTTTGGAGGGTATTTCCTCTGGGGCAAAGGCTCAGAAGGAAGCTCCTTGTATCCTGTAATAGTCAATGGGGAATGGGGATATATCGATAAGACAGGGAAGGTCGTGATCAATCCCCAGTTCAATTGGGCCTACTCCTTCTCCGAGGGCCTGGCTGCAGTGAATATGGGAGATAAGTGCGGCTACATCGATAAGACGGGGAAGGTCGTGATCAATCCCCAGTTCAATTGGGCCTATTCCTTCTCCGAGGGCCTGGCTCTAGTGCAAGTGGGAAATAACTGGGATAACTGGGGATTCATCGATAAAACAGGGAAGGTCGTGATCAATCCCCAGTTCAATTGGGCCTACGACTTCTCCGAGGCCCTGGCTGGAGGCTTCCACGAGGGTCTGGCTCTAGTGAAAGTGGGAGATTTGATGACAGGTAAGTGTGGCTACATCGATAAGTTGGGGAAGATCGTGATCTCACCTCAGTTCGATTGGGCCGGGGACTTCTCCGAGGGGCTAGCTTTTGTGGAAATGGGAGATAAGCGGGGCTACATCGATAAGTTGGGGAAGATCGTGATCTCACCTCAGTTCGATTGGGCCGGGGACTTCTCCGAGGGCCTGGCTCCTGTGAAAGTGGGAGGAAAGTGGGGAAAGTGGGGCTACATCGATAAGACGGGGAAATTCGTGATCAATCCCCAATTCGATTGGGCCTGGGACTTCTCCGAGGGCCTGGCTCCAGTGGGAGTGGGAGGAAAGTGGGGAAAGTGGGGCTACATCGACAAGACGGGGAAGATCGTGATTGAGCCCCAGTTCGATGAGGCCTGGTACTTCTCCGAGGGCCTGGCTCCAGTGAATATGGGAGGCAAGTGGGGCTACATCGACACAACAGGCCACTACGTCTGGGAGCCCACGAATTAGAAAGGAGGGAAGAATGTTCTGTCCCAAGTGCGGAAAAGAGCTGGAGGAAGGGGACCCTTTCTGTCCCTACTGCGGCAGCCCACTTAAAAAGGAGGAGCCCCCTTTCTTTCTTCTCCCCAAAAGGAGCAGGCGAAGGGTGAAAAACTGGACCCCGATCCTGATCATCGCCCTCCTTTTCCTGATCGGGGGAATAGCCAGCTACTTCTTCCTGATCAACCCCCAGCAGGGAACCCCCTCCATACAGCGTGCCCTGATCCCCAGGGAATCGGGGGGAGTCCTGGAGCTTCCCTCAGGAGCTCGCCTGGAAATTCCTCCCGGAGCCCTGACCTCCGATTCCTGGATTAGCTTCTCCACCTCCACAGCCACCCCTCCCGACCTTCCCCCAGGATTAATCCCTGTAGGTCCCAGTTTAGTGGTGGAGGGAGCCCAGGGAGAGCTCACCGGCACAGCCACCCTGGTCTTCCCCATCCCGAAAGGGGAAATACCTCAAGGTCTGGACGCTTCCTTCCTGGTCCCTGCCCTCTACGAGGAAGGACAATGGCTTCCCCTGATCGGGGAGTTGGATGAGGAGGAAAGCCGGATGGTGGTAGTCACCCCCCATTTCTCCCTCTTCCAGCTCTTTGTCCTCGACCTGGCCGACATTCACACCCTGGAGCTTCCCCAACTGGAGGGCTGGTATCCGGGGACCACCCACGTCCATTCCAACTACAGTGACGGATTGATCACGGTCAAGGGCGCAGCCTGGGTGGCCCAGAAAGCTGGTTTGAAGTGGTTCGGCCTCACGGATCACAGCTGGTTCTACGCCCAAAAAAGGTTATACTGGCTGTGGCATACCATCCTTAATGAAAGCAACTGGATAAAGAGGGCCCAGGAAGTGGAAAAGGCCCAAAAGGAGACCGGGGTGTTCATCCTCCAGGGACAGGAGCTCTGCACCCGAGAGAACTCCTCGGGAAAGAGCTCTCACCTTCTGGGATTTGGCCTGAAGGGGCCAGTTGTGGACTACTCCATGGATCCGAAGGGAAAGCCCACCCCACTTTACGATGGTCAGGAACTGATCGACAGGGTGAGGGATAAAGGAGGGTACAGCATCCTGGCCCACCCCGCCTCGAGCAGCTACCCCTGGACCTGGAAGGAAGCCCAGGGATTCGCGGGGATGGAGGTCCTGGCCTTCGCTGACCTTACGGCTAACCCCCAGGCTCTGGAATACTGGGATTCTACCCTGTGCCAGAGGCTTAAGGGAACACCATATCAGGTAGCGGGGGTCGGAGGGGCTGACCTCCATGGAGAGGTCTACCTGATCTCTGACCCCCTCACGGCCTTCGCTCCCTTCACCTATCTCAAAGTCGATGGTGAGCCCACGGTGGCTAAACTGGAGGAAGCCCTGAAACAGGGAAGGGCTATTTGCTCCGCTCGCGGTTCTGTGGTCACCTTTACCCTCTCCCAGGAAGGGGGAGAACAGGCGGAGATCGGGGAGACCTTCACCTTGAACCCCCAGGATAGCTTGATCCTGGACATCTCCTGGGAAGGAGCGCGCTCCCTGGCGGAATCCCCCATCCCCAACAAGCCAGAGCTCCTGGACCTCCGCCTGGTGGTAGGAAACCGGGAAGGGGTCTCCGTTTTCTCCCTCTACAATTCTTCTAGCGACCGAAGCCCCCGGGGGGGAAAGAGGGTGGTGATTTCCCCGGGGGAGGAGCGCTATCCCCATGATTTTTCCTATTTCCGCCTGGAGGCAAATTTCGGTTCCGACACCCTTATTTGGGATTCCTCTTACACCAACCCCATCTGGGTAAAGGTGCCGGAAGAGGACATATCACAAATCAGTTCCAAGTTCCAAATAGGGGATCGGGTCCGAGCAACCGAAAATCTCAACGCTCGAGAGGAGCCTTCCACAAAGGGAAAAACTATAACTGTAATGAGTAAAGGCAGCACTGGGACCATATCCAGTAACTGCACCTTTGCGGATAACTTCTATTGGTGGAAAGTTAAATGGGACAGTGGTGTAGAAGGATGGTGTCCGGGTGAGCTTCTGGAGCTTTATTACGGGACAAGTTCCGGGGGACCTGAAGAAAGTCAAAAAAAGTGGGTGCTTATTTTGGCGGATTCCCTTACGGTGCTTGGGGGAGAAAGCCCTGCGGGCAAACAGATAATCGGAAACTACGGGACCAAAGAAGGATGGCAGGTATTATCTAAAGTTCACGCTGGGGACCTCTTGGAATACATTTCCACCGAAACGGGGCGGAATTTCAATTGGGACTATCCCGGATGTGACACTGCCTACAAGGTAAAAGATAAAAACGGAAATGTGGGCTGGGTTATTGGGAAATGGGGTCAGATTACAACTACAAAACTGGCAGAAGTGGTGGAAGGGAAGGGACCCCATAACTTCACCCCTGTTTCCTTTCCAGATGTCTCCGGGGAATGGACGGGAACCATAACGGAAATACTGGAATCTGAAAAAGTACAAATTAGCTTAACTCTGGAAAGGGATGACTCGATAACTTTTCACGGGACAGGCGTTTTGACCAAAGGGGATGAGACCAAAAGCATATTAGTTGGGGGTTCCCTAAACGGTAACAGTATTTACTTCGTGGAGAAACATCCTGATGGTAGCTTGTGGTATTATTCCGGAACCATCTCGGAGGATGGGAAAAAGATTGAGGGCTTTATCACCACCTACGGATTAGTCAATTTCCCTATTGGGCCCTTTGAAATATTCCTTAAAGGAAAATAAAAGGATGCTCAGTCGGAAGTGTTTAGGCCCGGTGAAAACAGAATAAGGGTAATCTGGAGAAAAAAGGAGGGGAAGAAATGTTCTGCACAAACTGCGGTAGGAAGTTGGATCCTGAGGATGTTTTCTGTCCGGGATGCGGCATGAAGGTCCGGGAGGGGTTCCCAGAGTTTCAAGCTGAGGGAATTTCTAGAAAGCGCAGAAGCTCCAGGGCCTGGGCCTGGGCCATCCTGGCTCTGGTTGTAATCTGCGGTTTAGCTTTAGGGGGGTATTTCCTCTGGGGCAAAGGCTCAGAAGGAAGCTCCTTGTATCCTGTAGTGGTCAATGGGGAATGGGGATATATCGATAAGACAGGGAAGATCGTGATTAACCCCCAATTCGATGGTGCCGGGATCTTCTCCGAGGGCCTGGCTTGGGTGAAAGTGGGAGATAAGTATGGTTACATCGATAAGACGGGGAAGATCGTGATTAACCCCCAGTTCGATTATGCCTATAACTTCTCCGAGGGGCTGGCTCCAGTGGGAGTGGGAGATAAGTGGGGTTACATCGATAAGACGGGGAAGATCGTGATTAACCCCCAGTTCGATTATGCCTATAACTTCTCCGAGGGGCTGGCTCCAGTGGGAGTGGGAGATAAGTGGGGTTACATCGACAAGACGGGGAAGATCGTGATCAACCCCCAGTTCGATTGGGCCGGGATCTTCTCCGAGGGCCTGGCTTTAGTGAAAGTGGGAGGTAAGTATGGTTACATCGATAAGGCGGGCAAGTTCGTGATCAATCCCCAGTTCGATGATGCCTGGCCCTTCTCCGAGGGCCTGGCTCGAGTGCAAGTGGGAGGTAAGTATGGTTACATCGATAAGGCGGGCAAGTTCGTGATCAATCCCCAGTTCGATGGTGCCTACGACTTCTCCGAGGCCCTGGCTCCAGTGGAAGTGGGAGATAAGTGGGGTTACATCGACCGATTCGGAAAGATCGTGATCAACCCCCAGTTCGATTATGCCCATAACTTCTCCGAGGGGCTGGCTGATGTGAAAGTCGGAGAGAAGCTTGGATACATCGACCAGACTGGCCGCTATATCTGGGAGCCTACGAATTAATCAATAGGCTTACAACACATATAGCAAACTGATCCATAGAAGGGGGAAGATTATGAGAAAGGACCCTGGAATTGCGGCGCTATTGTCCTTCTTCGTCGCTGGAGCGGGACAGATATAAGTGGGGGTTGTAGGACGGGGGCTGGTAATCTTTGGGGGCAATATTCTGCTCTGGATGCTTTTCCTTTTTGACGCCTTGAATCCTCTTATTGGACTCATTTATGGGATTTGGAACGTTTACGACGCCTACAATCTGGCCAAAAAATTCCCTGTCCAGTAGAAGTCGAGAACTTGGTCCATGGTGTAAAACGTATAGTTAAGCTCACCCAGTAATTTAGGGGAATCCATTGAGCGAAAGCTCCTTGCCTTAAGTAATCTTCAATTGATCAACCCCTTGGGTCTCATCACATTTTGAAACTATAAACAATTTAAACTCCCTCTTGACAAACATTTGTTCGATATTCTAAACTGAGGGGCAGGAAGCATGGCCTCCCCCAAGCTTCTCCCTTACAGGGTCGGCGCAAGTCGGCCCTGTTTTTGTTTTAGGGGAATTTTTAAAGGAAGGAAAGGAGAAAAAGGAATGGCAATTGAGAACCCAATTGGAAAGAGGCTCACCCTGAAGCTCTCCAAGGGGACCGATCCGGAGACCGGGAAGCCGATTTACACTTCGGTTTCCCTCTCCAAGATCATTCCCGCGGCGGATCTTGACGCCCTGCTTGTTACCGCCAACGAGATCGCCGGGCTCCTCCTCTATCCGCTTTACGATGTGCAGGCCGTGACCACGGTGGAGCTTCTTGAGGGCTAA
>Ga0315282_10005594_pt1 | contig 21336 bp, 13 predicted proteins | sample YL17G07_20_MG_FD_203693 | JGI IMG/M metagenome (GOLD analysis project Ga0315282, IMG submission 203693) | Sediment microbial communities from Yellowstone Lake, YNP, Wyoming, USA - YL17G07_20 | ecosystem: Environmental > Aquatic > Freshwater > Lake > Sediment | place: USA: Wyoming | collected... | reverse complement strand
AGGACCTTCGCCGCAAGCTGGCGCGTCGGGGCATCCATGTGACCCAGGCTACGGTCTCGCGCGATATCGAGGAGCTCGGCTTGGTCAAGACGCGCACCGGTTATCGCCTGCCGGAGGCGGCGGAACCGCTGACGCCTCCCCAGCCGACCCTGGCCATCGTGCTGAAGGAATTCCTGACCGAGGTGCGCCAAGCTGCGAACCTGGTGATCCTGAAGACCCGGCCGGGGAACGCTCACTCGGTGGCCGTGGCGCTGGACGCCGACCCTTGGGAGGAGGTGGTCGGAACCGTGGCCGGTGACGACACCATTTTTGTCGCCACTCCCAGTGCACGCCAGGCGGAAATGATTCGCAAGAAAATTCGGGCGCTCGTTGCGACTTGACAGCAGGTGTAGCGCGGACCTGTTCTGTAGGTCCGCGGCTCGTCCCCTATGGGCAAGGAAAAGCCGCGGACCTACAGAACAGGTCCGCGCTACCCTTCTGAAGTCTGATAACTGATGACTGAAGACTGATTACTCCACTAGAAAAGGAAAGCGGAATTCAAATCCATGCCTACTTCATCTCCAACGCAAGTCAAGCGTGTAGTTCTGGCCTACTCAGGAGGGCTTGACACCTCCATCATTATTCCCTGGCTGCGCGAAAATTACGGCTGCGAAGTCATCGCCATGGTTGGTAACGTCGGCCAAGGGGACGATTACGCCGCCGTCCGCCGGAAGGCTCTAGCCAGTGGCGCTTCCAAAGTTTTTGTCGAGGATCTCCGCGAGGAGTTTGTAACCGGCCACCTTTGGAAGGCCGTCAAGGCGGGCACAATCTACGAAGGGAAATACTTGTTGGGAACTTCCCTCGCCCGGCCCGTGCTCGCCAAAGCCCAAGTGAAGGTGGCTCTCGAACAAGGCGCGGACGCCGTGGCGCACGGTTGCACGGGGAAAGGGAATGATCAGGTGCGGTTCGAGCTTGCTTACAAGGCGCTGGCGCCCCACCTGCACGTCATCGCCCCCTGGCGCGAATGGTCCATCAAATCGCGCGAGGACGCTCTGCAATATGCGGAGAGCCACGGCATTCCCGTGCCCGTCACCAAGAAGGATCTCTACAGCCGCGACCAGAATCTGTGGCACCTGAGCCACGAGGGCGGGCCGCTGGAAACCAAGCTGGGCGAGCCGCCCGAGGACGCGTGGAGACTCACCTCTAGTCCTCAAAACGCGCCGCACCAGGAAGGAACGGTGGTCATCGGCTTTGAGGCGGGCGCGCCGGTGGCCGTCAATGGCAAGCGCCTGGGCCCCGTCAAGTTGGTCGAAACCCTGAATGAAATCGGCGGTCACTACGGCGTAGGGCGCACGGACCTGGTGGAAAACCGGCTGGTGGGAATCAAATCGCACGGAGCGTACGAGACGCCCGGCGGCACACTGATTTACGCTGCGCACCAGGAACTGGAAGCCCTTTGCCTTGACCGGGAAACGCTCCATTACAAGCAGCATGTCGCATTGCGATATGCCGAGCTGGTCTATTACGGACAGTGGTTCACCCCGCTGCGCGAAGCACTCGACAGCTTTGTGGAAACCACGCAGCGAAACGTGACGGGAAAAGTGACCTTGGGCCTTTACCGCGGTAACATTCGCGTACTTGACCGGCAATCGCCCTACTCTCTCTATGACACCAGCATCGGCAGTTTTGTGATGGGAGCGGACTACGATCAGAAGGATGCCGAAGGCTTTATCAACATCCTCGGCCTGCCGCTGCGGCTGGAGGCCGCGCTGCGCAAGAAGCGGGAAGTCAGGCCCGCACGGAGGAAGAAGGGATGAAGCTTTGGGGCGGACGCTTCAGCGGCCGGCGCGACCCGCAGTTCGAAAAGTTCTCCGAGTCTTTTTCTCTCGATCAACGTTTCGTTCTGTACGACCTGCGCGTCAACCATGCTTACGTGCAGGCCTTAAGTGAAGCTCGCGTGCTGAAACCGCGCGAAGCCGGGCAGCTCGCTGCCGGCCTGGAAGCGTTGCGCCGCAAAGTCCAGCGCAACCCCCGCTGGGCCCGGGGGCAAGCGGCTGAGGACGTCCACACCTGGGTCGAAGGTGAACTCGAACGGCAGGTCGGTGGCGTGGCGCGGAAGCTGCGGACCGGCCGCAGCCGGAATGATCTGGTGGCGACCGAAATGCGCCTGTACGTGAAGGACGCGACGCTTAACCTTGAGCGTGCCTTGGTTGATCTATTGGCCGCACTCGTCAGCCAGGCGCAGCGGCACTCGGGGGTGCTTCTGCCGGGATACACACACCTTCAGCCCGCGCAGCCTATCCTTTTTTCACATTACCTGCTTGCCTATTTTGAGATGTTCCATCGTGACGTGGTCCGGCTGAGCGAGTGCCGCTTACACGCTGATGAACTTCCCATGGGCGCCGGAGCCTTGGCGGGAACCACCTTCGCCATCAACCGCGAGCGGCTGGCCAAGGAGTTGCGTTTTGCGCGCGTGGCCCGCAACAGTTTGGACGTTACCTCCGACCGCGACAGCGTGGCGGAACTGCTTTTCGCCTGCGCCTTGTGCATGGTCCACCTGAGCCGCTGGGCGGAAGATTTGATCATCTACTCCTCGCCCGGGTTTGGCTACGTGGAGCTTGCCGACGCCTATTCCACGGGCAGCAGTTTGATGCCGCAGAAGAAGAATCCGGATTCACTCGAATTGATTCGCGGGCGGTCGGGCGCTCTGCTGGGAAACCTTATGGCCATGCTGGCGGTCATGAAGGGCCTGCCGCTCGCCTACGATCGCGATCTCCAGGAAGACAAGGCCGCAATGTTTTCCGGAGTGGACACCACCTTGGGCGCGCTCAAAATCGCCGCGCGTGTGGCCGCCACCCTGCGCGTCCGCCCTGAGCGCATGAAGGCCATGACCCAGCTCGGGTTCCTGACCGCCACCGACCTTGCTGATGAACTGGTGCGGCGCGGCATCCCTTTTGCCGATGCGCACGAGCAGGTGGGCAAGTTGGTTCGGCACTGTGCGGCGGAGGGCAAGACGTTTCAGGATTTATCCGCGGAGGAAGCCGCGCAATTCGTGACAGGGTGGGATTCCGATCTGCACGAGGTGGCCACATCCATGGAGCGCTCCGTGGCACGCCGCAATGTGACCGGCGGCACCGCCCCCAAGCAGGTGGCGCGCCAGATCGCACGCGCCGAGCGGGTGGTGGCGGGTCTTCAGCAGAAGCTCGGCCTGTCATTCAACGAAATGCCGGGGGGCGGAATATGAACGTTAAAGACTTGCTCGAGATACCCCCGTGGGAGTGGCCTAGGAATGCAGGCAAGCTATTTCTTAAGACCTTGGTTGATAAGCGGGCCAATGAATCCGACCGGCTGATCGCTGCCGAGCTGGCGGGCGAGCTTGTGGTGATGAATAACGAATTGGCCGGCGCGTTGCTTTCGATCGTACTCAGTAGTGAAGAACCCGAGGAACTGCGCGCCACGGCGGCAATTGGGCTGGGGCCGGTGCTCGAGCGGGCCGACACAGAACTTGTCGACACAGATCGATTCGATGATCCTGAGGCTGTGCCCATCACCCTGCTCACATTTCGTAAAATCCAGGATTCGCTCCGCAGGCTTTACCTCGATGAGAGCAATCCCAAGGAAGTACGCCGGCGAATCCTGGAGGCGGCTGTGCGCGCCCCGCAGGATTGGCACCCGAGCGCGATCAAAGCTGCGTATTCCAGCGGAGACAAAGACTGGATGCTGACCGCGGTGTTTGCGATGCGCTGCGTTCGCGGGTTTGATGATCAGATACTGGAGGCATTGGAAAGCACCGACCCTGAGATTCACTCTGAGGCCGTCACAGCAGCGGGCAACTGGGAACTGGAGGCAGCTTGGCCGCACGTGGTCGCACTCGTCAAGGATCCATCAACGCCTAAGCTCTTGCTGCTCGCCGCCATCGAAGCGGTCGGCTACATCCGTCCGAAGGAGTCAGGGGAAATCCTTGTAGACTTGACTGACTCTGGCGACGAAGAAATCGCCGAGGCAGCCCGCGAAGCCATAGCGATGGCTCAAGCGATGTCAGGCGAGGTAGACGACGAAGAGGATGATCGGGAGTGGATCAACTGATTTACACCTTGATCACTTCGGTCCGGACCTTCGCAAAATCCATTTTCCCCAATCCGCGATCCTGGGCAAGCTGCAAATAGCGCAACTGGCTGGGCTCGAAATCCCAGTAAGCCTTGGCGACGTACGCATCGAGGGCCACGGGATCCGTTCCGGCCACGAGCGTTTTCTTCAGAAGCACGTCGGCCAGGCTGCCACCGGTGGGGCCGTTGCGGATGAGCACGCGATACGCGTCGATCAGGGTTAGGGTCGGACGCATGGCGGCGGCGAGGTCGGCCAGGCTTTCGTGGATGCGCTGGTGAAGGCGGTTACGCGCCCCGCCCAAGATTCCGTACCAGTTCTTCATTCCCAGCGTGACGCCCGTCAAGCCGTGAGACTTGGCCACCGGAAAGTTGATCATCTTGTCGGCGGCGATGAAGGGCTCGAGCACGGGCCACTCGCCCAGAACGTCCCCGCGCAGGTTGACCTGACGAAAAAGGCGTTCCTCCGGCAGCACGATTTCCGCGCCCTCGTCGCGGGCGGCGCGGGCAATGCCGCTGCGCTGGAAGCAGCGGCGGGGTTCATTGCAACTTACATCGGTGACAATCACTTGCTTGGCGCCCGCATTCAGACATTGCCGGACCATTTCCGCCACGGCCAGGGGATTGGTGTTGGCGGCTTGCTCGGGAGTGCGATCCCACGCAATGTTGGGCTTAATCACCACCACGTCGCCGCGCGCGATGAAGCGCCGGACGCCGCCCAGCCCCTCGAGCGCCTTCCGGACCAGTGCCCGGGGATCTTCTCCTTGCGCTACCACCATTTCCGGATAGCGGGCGTCGACCGGCACCGTGAAGCTGCGGGCGAGCGTCAGCGGGGCTTCATCCTCCGGGTGGCGACTGCGGCTGCGCAGCCACAGCGCCGCGGCCACCGCAGAAGCGCTCAAGCCTCCTAAGCGCAGGAGTTTAACGAGCATCTCGCGCCGGGGCGTGGAGGGCGGTGCCGGGTTTTCAGGCGGATGTGGGGTATTTGCCATGTTCCAGGTCCCGGGCTAGTCCGGATTTCTCACCACGAGTTTGGAAGGGCGGGGCTTTAGCCCCGCCGTTGCAAGACCTTCTCGATTATTCCTCAGTCCCGCGCCCCGCGCAGCATGCAGCCGGGCGCCGCGGCGACCGCGGGGCGCGGGACGAACAGACGGCGGGGCCGTGATCTCGGCGGGGCTAAAGCCCCGCCCTTCCGTCAGTGCCCCAAGAGAGTCCACTCGTGGCGAGATATCCGTCCTAGAATTTCGACGAATTGGCAACCATCTTGCCATCTGTTCCATTCAGATGAGTGAGCAAATGGGCTTCCAAAGCACAGTCCGGCAAGCGCCGAAAGCAACCTGGACGCTGCGCGTCATTTTGTCGCTCATCGGCTTCACGGCGGTCATCGCCCAAGTCCTGCTGATGCGCGAGTTACTGGTGGTCTTCTATGGCAACGAACTCGCGCTGGGAGTGATGCTGGCCAACTGGCTTCTGTGGACGGCCATCGGCGCAAGTTTGCTCGGCCGATGGGCGATGCGCTCGAGTCATCCGCAAAAAGTCGTGGCGGGGCTCCAGGTGCTGCTGGCTTTTGCGCTGCCGCTCACCTTGCTGGCCGTGCGGGCCAGCAAAGGCTTTTGCCAAACGGTCCCCGGGGAAATCCTGGGGCCCGTGCCGATGTTTTTGACCTCCTTCGCGACGCTCAGTGTTTTCTGCGTGATCTCCGGCGGGCTATTTGCGGCGGGCAGCCGGTTGTTCGCGGATAGGGCGGGCGCCTCCACGGCCGCGGCCACGGGCGCAGTGTACCTGCTGGAAGCGGCAGGCTCCGGAGTGGGCGGCGTGGTCGCGGGCTTGGCGCTGGTACGGCTGTCGAACCCGTTTGAGATTACGGCGCTTCTGGGTGTGCTGAATCTCCTTGCGGCTGGGGCGCTTCTTGCCCCCATCGGCGCCGGGCGCCGGGCTCTGGCCGCAAGCTTTGGAGTAATGGCTGCTCTGGTTCTCATCGGCGGTTACGAACTCCAGCCCCTTTCGCTCGCCCGGTTGTGGCGCGGGTTTCACCTGGTGGCAGCGCGGAATTCTGTTTACGGCAGCCTGGCCGTCGTGGAGACGGGTGCGAGCCGGAGCCTTTTTGAGAACGGCTTGATCGTGATGACCGTGCCGGACCCCGCGGCGGCCGAAGAGGCCGTGCATTTTGCCTTGCTCGAACATCCTGAACCTCGCCGCCTGCTGCTCGTCGGCGGTGGCGTGAATGGCAGCGTAGCGGAGGCGCTGACCCATCCCAGCATAGAGCGCGTTGATTACGTCGAACTCGACCCGATGATCTTTGACATCGCGGCGCGATATTTCCCCGCGGCGTGGGAAAAGCTCCGGCGCGATTCGCGCGTGCGAGTGCACGCCATGGACGGGCGGCGGTTCCTGAAAACCACGGCGGATTCCTTTGACGTCATCATTGTGAACCTGCCCGACCCGCACACGGCACAGCTCAATCGCTTTTACACGGAAGAGTTCTATCGCGAAGCCGCCGCGAAGCTACGGCCCGGCGGGATCGTGTCGTTTCAGGTGACCTCCTCGGAAAATTACATCAGTCAGGAATTGGCTGATTTTCTCCGTTGCCTTGAGCGCACCCTGCGGCAAGTGTTTCCGGAAGTCGCCGCGATTCCCGGCGAGACCGTCCATTTCTTCGCGGCGGCAAAACCGGGAACGCTGACTACCGATCCTCAAGAACTCATGCGGCGGTTGCGGGCGCGCCGATTGCACACCCAGTATGTGCGGGAATACTTTCTGCCGTTTCGTATGTCGCCGGACCGCATGCAGGATTTGCAACTTCAAATCAAGCCGCTGCCCTCGACACCCGTCAATCATGACTTTGCGCCGGTGGCCTACTACTTTGACGTGGCGCTGTGGAGCGCACCCTTCCACCAAACTTCCGCGCACTGGTTTGAGGCGCTCGCGAGCATGAGTTTTAAGCGGCTCCTCGCGGGCACGACGCTGGCGCTCGCGGCGCTAGTCCCGCTGCTGTGGATGTGGCCGGCGGGCCGGCAGGATAAACCGTCGGCGCGGGCGCGCCGGGCAGCGGCCTTTGCGGTGGCGGTGGTAGGGTTCACGGAGCTAGGTTTGGAAATCGTCCTGTTGTTGGGCTTTCAGGCGCTCTACGGTTACGTTTACCACGAGCTCACCATTCTGGTGGCGCTGTTCATGGTGGGGGTGGCGCTAGGCGGCTGGTGGGCGCTCCGCTCGGCGCCCAGCCGGGGCGGTGCTTCTCTGCGACGGGATTTGCGGCTCCTCGCGGGCCTGCAAATCCTCTTGGCGGCGTCGCCGTTGCTCCTTTATGCGCTGCTCATTCAACTCGGGCGCGTGAGCAGCGCGGGCGGCCAACGCGCCGCGGGCGAGCTACTGTTCCCCGCCCTGGCGCTCGCGGCGGGACTGCTGGGTGGCTTCCAATTTCTGCTGGCCAGCCGCGCCTATTTTGGCGACGCGCCTGAAAGCGGCCGCTCGCCCGGCGTGCTTTACGCCCTCGATTTAGCCGGCGCCTGTGCAGGGGCTCTGGCGCTGAGCATTTTACTGATTCCCGTTTACGGATTTCTGCGCACGGCAGCGCTTATGGCCGCGGTGAATCTAGCCCCAGCGGCGATGGCGGCGGCCGCCAGCCGGGTACGGGTATAGTTTGGATCGTCGTGGAGCAGGTGAGTTTGATTTGGTAAACACTGGGCGACCGGGCAGGACCTATTCCCCGCAGCACCCTCGAAATCTCGAGGATGAACCCAGGATGGGACAGTTCGGCATCCGGGCGAGAGCGGCCGTGCAGTTTGTCAGGAGAAGCCACACCCGACGACCCTGGAAGCACCTGTTCGCGGCGTCATCCCTCGCCCGGAATTCTCTGCTCACTCGCTGAATAGGATAGCCCGGCTCGTCCCGCCCACTCGTATTTCTCTGATGATTCGCGAGCCGTCCGGTCTCTCCGTGTAGACGACCATATTCCTCTCGAACTTCCTGGTCCGTTCTTCCATTCTCGCCTGCACGGTGGCAACGACGTTTCTCGCGTTGGCCACAGTGACGGTAAGGCTGGGGCTGTTCTGTTGCCAAGTGATCTTGTACTGTCCTGCCGCGAGCTGCGTCCCACTCAGGGTGCCGCCATACGGTATTTTCACCCAGCAGGAATTGCTGTCGGAGTAAGCTGGAAGGCTGGCCGTCAAGACGACCGCCACCGCCAGAATTGCGATCGACAGAAAGTGTTTCCTCGTCATGCGAATCCTCCTCACTGCAGATATGCTAAGTGCGGGCCTGCTACTGTAGTTGCTGCCTGTTACTGCAAGGCCAAGCACTGGCTCACGCTGCCGTCCTCCTCCACTAGCGTGGTCAGGCCCACTTTCAACCAAAGCAGCAGAAGCATCAATGCACTGAGTCTTACATGTGTGTCATACCTATCTGAGGCGCTAATCCGATGACAGGAAAGGGGCTACTGCCGCAAGTGACACGGCGCGGCGGGCTTTGAACGGGTTGCTTTCCAGTGGTACCCTATTGCCAGAGACGAGTCAGCAATGCCCGAACAATCTCCAGCATCCCGGGTTGCCCGGTTCGCAGACTTCGAACTCGATCTTCGCGTCGGGGAATTGCGCAAGCGCGGCCTGAGGATTCGCCTCCAGGAACAGCCCTTCCAAATTCTTGCCATGTTGCTCGAGTGTCCGGGCGAGCTCGTCACTCGCGAAGCGATCCGCGAGAGACTCTGGTCTCATGATACGGTCGTCGAGTTCGAGCACAGCATCAATGCAGCGGTCAAGCGGCTGCGCGAGGCCTTAGGCGATTCAGCCGAGCATCCTCGTTTTGTAGAAACGCTAGCTCGGCGGGGTTACCGATTCCTGGCTTCGGTCCAGTGGATGTCCACTACTCCTCCACGTGGCACGCCGGCGCCGGAGGTTCTGCCTGCCCCCAAGCCCCGGGAGGATTCCGGGGAGCTAGCGGGAAAGACGGTTTCCCATTACCGAATTCTGCATGAACTAGGACGCGGTGGCATGGGAGCAGTGTACAAGGCTGAGGACCTCAGTCTAGGCCGCCTCGTGGCGCTCAAGTTTCTATCGGAAGGGCTTGTGCAGGATGCCCTGGCCCTTGAGCGTTTCCAGCGCGAAGCACGCGCTGCCTCCGCACTTGACCACGCAAATATCTGCACCATTTACGAAGTCGGTACGCACGAGCAGCGGCCCTTCATCGCCATGCAGTTCCTGGAGGGCCAGACCCTTAAGCAGCGCATAGCCAAGAGACCTCTGAAGGCCGATGAGCTCCTCAGTCTCGCCATCGAAATCGGTGAGGCGCTGGATGCTGCCCACGGCCGGGGCATCGTCCACCGCGATATCAAGCCCGCCAATGTCTTCATCACGGAGCATGGCCATGTGAAAGTGCTGGACTTTGGGCTGGCCAAATTGCTGCCCCGGCGACAAGGAGCGGCCAAGGCCGTCGCCGCCGCGGGCCCCGCGGGTGATACAACCAGTGACGAATGTCGTAGCAGCCCGGGGGTAGCGGTCGGCACGGTGACTTACATGTCGCCGGAACAGTTGCGAGGCGAGTTAGTGGACGCGCGCACCGACATCTTCGCTTTCGGAGTGCTGCTCTTTGAGTGTCTTACCGGGCAGTTGCCTTTCCGCGGAGAGACCCTCATCGATATTCAGCATGCAATTCTGCGCCTGCCGCCCTCCCCGTTGCGCAGCCTTGCTCCGGACATCTCGCCGGCGTGGGAACAGCTCGTAGAGCGTTGCCTGGCAAAGCAGCCTCAGCAGCGTTTCAGCTCGATGGCGGAAGTGCTGGAGGCCTTGCGCCGGACGGCGAAGCCAACGCGTAAGGAGAAATGCCTGGCAGTGCTCTATTTTGAGAATCTGAGCGGCGCGAAAGAGGATGAGTACTTCCGGGACGGCATCACCGAAGACATCATCATCGAGCTATCGAAGATCCGCGAGCTTTGGGTACTGTCGCGCTCCTCGGTGCTGGCCTATCGAGACAAGCCGCCGACTGCCTCGCAGGTTGGCCAGCAGCTCTGTGCATCCCATGTGCTGGAGGGAAGCCTGCGCCGGGCCGGCGATCGCCTGCGCATCACCGCTCAACTCGTGGAGACAAGCACCGGCCGCTCCGTCTGGGCAGAGCGCTACGATCGTCAGTTGGCGGACGTGTTCGCCATCCAGGACGAGATCGCACAGAACATCGCCGGCGCATTGGAGGTGGTGCTCAGCGACAAAGAAAAGCGCGCGATTGAGAAGGTTCCCACGTCCGACGTGAGAGCCTATGACTACTATCTCCGCGGCCGGCAGTATTTCCACCAGTTTCGAGGCCAGGCCTTCGGATTTGCGCGACAGATGTTCACCCACGCCATCGAGACCGACCCTAACTACGCGCGCGCTTACGCGGGCATTGCCGATTGTTGTTCGTTCCTCTACATGTATTTCGAATCCACGGAGGCCATTTTGCGGGAGGCCGAGGGGGCCAGCCGTCGGGCCTTGGAGCTAGACCCCGACCTCGCTGAAGCCCACGCCGCGCGCGGCCTGGCCGTGGCTCTGAACAGGCAATACGACGAGGCGGCCAAGGAATTCGAGACGGCCATCCGCCTTAATCCCAAGCTCTTCGAAGCCTACTACTTCTATGGCCGAGCCTTGCACGGACAGGGGAATATGGCGGCGGCGGCAGAGATGTTCCGGAAGGCGTCCGACGTGAACCCGGATGATTACCAGACGCCGCACTTCCTGGCCATGGCCCTGAGAGCGTTGGGCCGCACCGAGGAAGCCCGGGCTGCCGACCGGCGTTGCCTTCAGGTGGTGGAAAAGCACGTTCAGATGTATCCCGACGATTCCCGCGCCCTCCTCTTTGGCGCTACCCAGCACTCACAGGCGGAGAACCGCGACAAATGCCTGGAGTGGGTGGCCAAAGCCCTGGCTATCACGCCGGATGAGCCGATCACTTATTACAATGCCGCGTGCAACTACTCCCTGGCGGGCGAGGTGGAAAAAGCCATCCAGTGCCTGGAGAAAGCCATCACCTCGGGCATGGCGCAGAAGGATTGGATCGAGCACGACTCCGACCTCGACCCAATCCGCCAGCATCCCCGCTTTCAAGACCTCCTGCACCTCATCAAGATCCCGGAGAAAGATTCCGGGCGGCCATGAAAACGCTCTCCAGCCTCTAAATCGTGTCGGTTCGTTTGGATCACCTCCTTGGACATTGCCCACAGCCTGTCAACTTGCCCCTTCATGAAGACAAATTCGAGCGTGGATCGATCGTGGGCCGCGAAATCGGCAAGCCGTATATCTGGTCCGTGCCGTCATCTCAGACGGTTGTGGTGGGATAACGGGTGACCCGGAACTTAGGACGAGGGGACACTTCGCGGGTGGCGCCGACATTGTTTTTCCCGCAGGTGGCCCAGTGCCCTGAGGCCCCTTGCGGGAGGCTATCCATCACGAGGCTGGGCTCATTCTCCGGGCCGCAAGCCCCCTCTCAGCTCCGGTGGGCAATCTCCGCGCGATGCGGAGAGGACGCACCCACAATTTCACTTTTGCGCTTTGCCTTTTGCTCTTGGCCTTTTGACTTGCTCGTGCGGCTGCACCGTGCTTATGGTCGCGGCGAATCCACCCCCAGCGGTGATGGCGGCTGCGGACGGCTGGGAACCGTTGGTTGGTCAGGGAAGGTTGCCTCAGCAGGGGAATGCTCGCCAAAAACCAGCGCCGTAAACATGAAAATATCGGTGTCGTCGTCCTTCCAGGCGGAGCGCGGCAGGCCGGCCTTGAGGCAGGTCTGTTCGATGAAAGTGTCGCGGTCCCAATGTTCTTCCACCGGGACCTGCGGCAACAGGATTCCCTCGATATCTCCCTTCTTCATAATCAATCCATCTTTACCCACTTTGATCTCTTTAATATCCAAGACCCGGCGGAGCGGCGACATGACGGAAATCTCATACTCGAGGAGCGGCAGCTCCTGGGCAGTGACGGGCGTGAAGCGCGTATCTTCAAGCGCCGCATAGGCCGCCACGTCCCGCACCGTTTCCGCCAGAGATTTCATCGGCGTGATGTAGCCGATGCACCCGCGCAGCTCACCATGCTCCTTGAGGGTGACGAACGCGCCGCGGGCTTCTTCCAGGCGCGGGAAGCCGGTGGAGCCTACCAGGTACATCTTTCGATCGCGCACGGCGGTCTCCACCGAAGTCCGCGCAATCTTCATTAAGGCATCCTTCTCGCGGCCGGTCAGAGAAAACTCCGCACTCTTCTTGGTCTCCGCGGGACTCGCCGGCGTGATCGCCACCGCGCCATAGCCTACCACGCGGGTCTTGTCGCCGGTGGCGTCGCCGGAGTTGGCGTATTTCAGAATCTGCGCGTGCGTTGCGCCCAAACCCTCGGCGGCGATCATGGCCGCGACGATGGGGCCTCCACCACATGCTTCCCAGGTCTGAACGCCGCGCTCCCACATGGCGAAGTTGCGCGACAGGCTGAGGTAATCCCAATCCGCAATGGCCTGAAGCGTCTGATGGTCGACATTTACCGCGTAGTCGTAAGGGTGGTAGTGCGAGAGGTCGGAACTCACCAGGATGAGCGTCTGGGCGCGCGCCTCGGCTGTCTCCGCCAGCAGCGCCTTGGCGAGCGCCCGCCCGAGCCCCCGCTCCAAGCCGTAATTCTGCTCGCCCATGATGATGGGTACCAGCTTGAACTCGCCCAGCGTGCGCTGGAGCCAGGGCAGTTGCACTTCCAGCGCGTGCTCGGCATTCTCGCCCACCTTGAGGTGTCCGCGATCGGAAATCTTGATGGCGGAACTCAAGTGCGCAAGCTTGGCCCGAAATTCCTTGTCCACGGGAACATTGCCCAGCGGGGTCGCGTAAGCGTCGCCATCGTAAATGGAGGAAAAAGGAAAATTTTCGTAGTGCGACGGCGCAATCACCACCACGCGCGCGTATTTCCGTCCCTTGAGCTGAACAAAGCACGCTGCTGCTACGGGACCCGTGAAGATGTAGCCGGCGTGCGGGCAAATCAGCGCCACCAGCGGCCCTTGAACGTGCGGCACGGAGGATTGTGCTAGAAGTCCGTCGATCATCTGCGTGAGTTCTTTGGGGTCGGCGGGGTAGAAACCTCCTGCCACACCGGCCGCGCGAACTTTCTGTTCAGCGCCGCAGCCGGCCTGGTGCGGGACCGCAAGAATCAAAGCTCCGAGCGCGAAAAGAATCAAAAGTTTGGTATGGAGATTCCTCATGGCATCACCTTTAAGAGGCAGATGGGCAGATGGGCAGTCGGCAGATGGGCAGCAGCTAAGAACTCTGGAGCGACCGGATCAATCGGTGCAACATCTTTCCTAAGCGGTCACGATGCTCCAAGGTGCTATGCGCCACCCGCTCATGAATACAGCACCAAAACTAAGAATTCTTCTTCCCTCGCCCCCTTGGGGGAGAGGGGGAGACGGTTGTAAGTTCAAATCAATAATCACTGGGAAATTCCCCATCCGCCTTCCTCCAGTTTTCTTTCCTCTACCTGCCCACCTGCCGACCTGCCCATCTGCCTGCTTCTCTACGTCCAAACGCCGGGAATCGGCGTGTGGCAGAATTGGCACTTGCCGTGGCGGATATAAACGCCGTTGATGGTGTAACCGGTGCGGTCCACAACTTTTTTCCGGCAATGCGGGCAGTAGGTGCTCTCCGCCGGGTGCCCGGGCACGTTGCCGATGTAAACGTAGTGGAGCCCCTCGGCGTCGGCAATGGCCTTGGCGCGCTCCAGCGTCTCGAGGAGCGTGGGCGGCAGGTTCTTGAGCAGATAATCGGGATGGAAGCGCGAAAAGTGCAGGGGCACATCCGGGCCGAGCTCGGATTTGACCCAGCGCGCCAGCCCTCGGAATTCCGCATCGCCGTCATTGAGCGTGGGGACCACGAGATAAACCATCTCATTCCAAACGCCGGTCTTGCGAATCGTCAGGAGCGCTTCCAGCACCGGTTTGAGCTCACCATTCACAACTTCCTTATAGAACTTTTCGGAATAAGCTTTCAGATCAATCTTGATGGCATCAACTTGCGCGCACAGCTTCTTGAGTGGGTCGGCCTGAATGTACCCGCCGCTCACTACCGCGCTGCGCACGCCCGCTGCCCGCGCCGCTGCGGCGCAATCAAGCACATATTCGAGGAAAACCACGGGCTCGCTGTAAGTGTAGGCGATGACGGGGCAGCTATTCTGCCGCGCGAGAGCCGCGATTTTGTCCGGCGGCGCGTAGGTGGCACGGACCTGCTCGGGACGCACCTGGGAAATATCCCAGTTCTGGCACATCTTGCAATTCACGTTGCAGCCGGCGGTGGCGAGCGAAAAGGCCACGGCGCCGGGCATAAAGTGTAAGAAAGGTTTCTTTTCGATGGGGTCGATGTGCGCCGTCACCACGCGCGAATACACCAGGGTGTAGTATGTGCCCCCGCGATTCTCGCGCACACCGCAGTAGCCGCGCTCCTGGTCGTCGATCACACACTCGCGCGGGCAGAGCTTACACTTGATCTTCTTGTAGGGGAGCTTTTCGTAGAACTTCGCTTCGCGGATGAACTGGCTGTCGCTTTCAGAGGCGGGTGGGTTCGCGAACAAGGGCGCTCGAAGCGGCAGGCCCACCAGCGCCCCGCTGCACGCCGCGAGGCAGGGCAGCGTAACGGCCTGCAAGAAGGTGCGGCGGTCGAAAGCGTTCAAAATAGTTCTAGAGGTCTCTTTCATAAATACCGCTCGGCTTCAAGCCCCGGAAGGGGCGACATTGTGTGGCCCACGGCGGAAGCCGTGGGAGTACGCGGCGCAAAGTGGCGGGTGAGCCACGGTAGTGGCGCCATCAGAATTCCGCTAGGCCCGTCGTGATGATGTCGCCCCTGCCCGGGCTTGAGAAGTATTTCCATTTTCCTTTTTCCCACGGCTTTCGCCGTGGGCCACATTATGCCGCCGCTACGCGGCTCTCATGGTCCCATAACGATCTAAGGTTAACGCCCATGGGCCGCTGCCTGGATGCAGGCACGACGGACTCCGGACCCCGGACCTTCATATTTCAACCTGCTCAATGCGCTTGGGATCGCAAGTCCCCAATCGATGCTCGGCGTCGGCGGCGGTGGCGATATACGCCGGCTCGCGTTTTTCTTGGCGCAAGGATTTGGCGCCCATCTCCAAGCGCTTCTTCTCAATGATCTTCCAGCCCACGTAATCCAGCGCCACGGGGTCGCGCGACACCAGCAAGCCGTTGAACGGCCACATCCATTGCGGCATGTAGGACGGCCCGCCGTCGTATTGCGCGTTGAGGCCGTCGCAGATGTGCAGCCGCACCTTCTGCCGGATGGGCGCGAGCGCGTTGACGTCAGCCACGTAAGGGTCGCCGACATTCGAGTGATACTTGTTGGGATTGTGAATTGCGCCAAACATGCTCTTGAGCGCCAGCGTGACGCCGGCGATGCCGTGGTCCTTGAGCACGGGCAGGTTGATGACCGCGTCGCAGACCTGCGTCAGCGTGCGGCACAAAAGGCTGCCCGCTTCGCCGAAAGTGGCGAGGTCGTCCTCAAAACCCAACACGTCGTTGCCAAAACACCGGACGCCCGAACCGCGCTCGGCGATCTTGAAGCGGGCGCGCTCCAGGTCAGAGTTCAGCCGGTCCCAGATGACAATCTGGGTGATTCCAGCTTGCCGCAGGCGCTCCGTGATGACCTCCACCAGCTCCGGGTGCGTGGCGTTGCCGCGGCCACCCAGACAATTCACCTTCAGCCCCACCACCTCGCCCGGGCGCACGACTTTCTTCCACGCCTCGGTGGGCGAGTCGCAGTTGAAGGAAGCCTGTAGGGCGCGGTCGAGCAACTGGGCGAGCCGCGCGGAGTCGAAACCCGTCCCGGTGCTGCGAATTCTGGCGTCGCGAGCGATGACTACGCGGGAGCGCCCCGCTTCGGCGGCGGCTGATGGCAACGCAACGGCGCGGCCGTCGCCCAGCTTGAGCGCGGCGAGTGCGCTCCCCAGCATGAAGCTCTGCTTCAGGAAGGAGCGGCGAGTCGGCGGGAAAGGTGGCCTCTGCACGGGAATGCCTCAGACGTGAGCTTAGCGGGTCAGAACATCAGACGCGGGCCAAGGAATTGAGCACTGGGCGATCTCCCCCACCCCATGAGATGAAAGCCGACCCAGACTGGTTGTAGCACTTCAGGGGCCAAGTTCCGATTCCTCACGCCGGATTCTCTCCTTACCCCCGGCTACTATCTTGTGCCCTTGCAGGGCACGGAAAACCGGTGCCGCAGGCGTTTAGCGAGGCGTGAACGCGACTTTCCTCACATTCGGAACCGGCGTGCTCCATCCTTTGGCGTCGTGCCAGAGGATGGCATTCAGTATTTGTGTGGGCACGTCATCGGGCTCGAGGAAATTCATATGCATGGAGGCGATCGCGGCTTCGCGGGCCGGTCCCTGGAGCGCTGCGAGCGGCGGATTCACCTCATAAATCGATTGCTGGGGCTCGATCGCGACGTAGGGCGTGAAGTCCGGCTTGGCCTGGAAGCTGTTGCGCATGTCGTTGGCGATCAAGTCAAAGAGGGACATGGGCGGCAGTCCCAAAATCATTTCGATGGTTTTGACCATGCTGCATTGGGAATAAAACGTGGAATCGATCGATCCCCGGCGGATATAGGGACTGACCGCGAGCGCCACGGTGCGATGCCCATCCACGTGGTCGAGCCCGGCCTGCGCGTCATCCTCGACGACCAAAATCAACGATGACCTCCAGAACGAGGAGTGCGAAATCCCATCCACAATCTGGCCCACAGCCCAATCGTTGTCAGCGAGGCAGGCTTTGGGTGTGGAGAAGCCGGGCGTCGTTCCCGCCGTGTGGTCCGACGGCAACTGCACCAGCACCAGGTTGGGCATGGTGCCCGCGCTTTCCCATTGTTTCAGGTGTTGCAGAAAGATGCGCGCCCGCACTACGTCTGGCACTTGCAAACCGTAGGCGGGGTAATCCTTCACCACGAAGCGGTTGAGCGGAGCAATGGGGGCCACGGTGTAAAAGTGCCCCTGGAAGTCGCTGCCGGCCTTGTAATCCTCCAGGAGCTTGATTCTATCGGCCTTATCCACCTTGGTGACACCGCCTACAAACTCGCCAAAATCGGCGATGGTTCTTTTCGCCTGGTGGGCGTTGTCCCAGATAAATCCGCTATCGGCAAAAGCCAGGGGATCGTCGCCATTCTTCGGGTAGCTGCGGCCCTCATATCCTGGCCAGAGGGTGTAATCGGTCTCGCTGGCTTGTGTCACCCACTGATGCCCATCGCCGCTATTGCCGCCGGAGGCGTAGAAATTATCGAGCAGAACAAACTGGCGCGTCAGCTCGCGTGTGTTGGGCACCACCTCGTCGCCGTACGCCTGGAGCGTCAGGTCGCCATTGCCTTTCCCTATTCCGCCGAAATACTGGTCATAAGACCGATTCTCCTTGATGACGTAGACAATGTGCTGGATGGGTGAAGGTTCGCCGGCGTGCACGGGGACGGGAATCGGCGCGGCGGCAGAGCGCTTTACGGCGGCGGAAATGAAGCTCCCACCTGTGCCGCGCCATCGCAGGTGATTGTTCTCAGCCACGGCGGTGGTATAGGCGGGGAGCTGGCTCGAATCGGGAACCGGAATCACCTGCACCGTGCCGCGGTCGGAGTGAACATAGCGCCGCGTCGGTCCTGCCTCCAGCTCCAAACCCATTTCTTTGGCGAAGATGGGGATGGGCGCCATCTTCCATCCTGCGCCCACGCCCAGCAGCGTTGATACCGCCAGATAAGCCCCGTCCGGGCTGAGGGCGATGTGGTCAGGATACCAACTGGTCGGAATCATCCCCAGGATTTTGGACCCTCCTTGCGGGCTCTCGCCCACGCCGATCACCGCCACGGCGTTGATTCCCCCGCACGCAGCGTAGAGCCTCCGCCCGTCTGAGGAAACCACCACCGCTTCCGGCGCAACGCCCGCCACTTTGCGTTCGAAAGGCTGGACCGAAATGGTTTCCACAACTTTATTCTGCGCCGTGTCGATGACGGAAATAGAATCGCTGTTACTGTTGGACACGAAGAGGCGATGGTGGGCTTCGTCCCAGGCGAGGGACGTGGGGTGCAGCCCCACGTCAATATTGTTCGTCACCTTGGCCGTGGCGATGTCAATGCGACTGACCGTGCCGCTGGCCGCGATGCCGCGCTGGTCCACCACGGCGAGGTCCGCACCCTTGATTGGACCGGTGGCGGCAGTCAGATCCCCTGGGCGCGGGAAGCGGCCGCCCCAGTTGCTGACGTACGCCACCGTGCTCGTGGCGTTGATGGCGGCGCCGAAGGGCGCGATCCCGGTCTTTACCGAACTCTTCAGCGCGCCCGTGCTCAAATCCACGATGGCTGCCGCGTCGTCAAAGGTCAGGGGAATAATCGCGTAGCGCGGCGAGGAGTTTTCCCGTGAGGGCGCCGGCACCGCCACACCTCCGGCGTTGGTGGTGCCCAGCGCGTGCCCAATAATTTTCTCGGCGCCGTTCGCCATAGAAACCAAACGCACGGAACTCCGGACTTTCCCCTCGATCTTTTCGGGGCCGGTGGCACATACCAGCGGTTCGTCATTCACCAGGTCGAAGGCAATGCCCTGTTTGCCCGGCGTCCCCTGCGAGCGCACCTGGGCAAGAACCTTGTTGGTCTGCCAGTCCATCTTGAAAACCACGAAGCCCCGGCGAGGCGCCGTGAGGGCATAAATCTCGGCGCTCGTGGCGCCAAAGGTTACGCCAAAGACCCTGCTCTCAAAGACTGCCTGAATGCCTGCGGGAGTAATGTTCTGCCGGCTGGGGATGACTCCCGGATCGGGAACGCTGCGCACCGGAGCGTCGTCGACGACCGCCGGGCGTGCCGGGGAGGCGGTGCTGGATTTTTGCGCTGGGGGACTGCTCTTCACATCGGGCGGAATATACGGTCCCGCTTGCTGTTGGGCGGGTTGCGCCCCGGCGAGAGTGACTCCCGCCAAAACTACAAGAGCAATATAAAGCCCATGCCGACATCTGGTAGATGAGTTCAAGGTTACCTCCGATTCGATTGGTGTCTAACCTGAGGATTAAACCGCAGAACGGGGAGAGGGCCAATTGAAGGAATCCTCCTTGCGGCGCTCCGTCCGTCGGGGGAAGCTTCTGCTTCGAATGGGCAGTATATCACGCCTCCCGAACCCCTCCGTATGTGCCGGGCGATCCGGTATTGGGTCAATTTGATGTAGAGGCTTTACGCCGCCATTTGGCGAGGTAAACTCGCCGCTACAGAATCAAATTGACCCACTACCGACGATCCCGGATTCATTCCGCCGCCCTGACTGGTTATACTGGTGTCCTTGCGGACACGCGGCAATGTCGAAAAACCGCCACGGGGTGAAAGGCATGAAGCATGAAGAGGAGTGGGAAAAAGCCAAGAAGCTCTGCCGGCTTTCCAACGAGGATATCCGGATGGCCCGCGAGCTGGGAATGGGCCCCCGCGGCCTGATCAAAAACATTCCAAGCCCGACGCAGCGATGGAAAGCTCCGGTTAAGGTGTGGATTCGCGACCTGTATGAAAAAAAGTTCGGAACAAAAACACAACCACCGCCGCCCCCAGCGCCACGGATCGGTAGCAGCCCGAGCGCCCCTCCCGAAGACTTTTTTGATCTGGAGTTCAAAGACGTGTTTGATGACTACCGGCCTCCGACGAGCGATGAGATTGCGGAGGAAGATGAACTCATGCAGCGGCGGCAGAAGGAATTCCGATTGGCGGCGGACTACGTGGCGGAGGCGCTTGCTGAATTCGAGGCAGTAAAGAAGATTATGCTCTTCGGGTCCGCCGCCTTGCCCCTCGAAAAGGAAGTCCCCCATTTTCGCAAGTTCCGGCGCGCCCGCCAGGCCCTCTTTCATGAGTGTAAGGATGTGGATTTGGCCGTGTGGCTTTCCGACCTGAGCGTTCTGAACGCCTTGCGGAGGGCGCGAGCGAAGGCCCTCGCGGCTTTGCTGGAAGAACATGACGTTGGGGTTGCTCACCACCAAGTAGACGTTTTCCTGTTCTCCCCTGAAACCAATGCTCACCTCGGCCGTCTGTGCAACTTCGGCGAGTGTCCCAAGGGGAAGCCCGAATGTCTTGTCCCCAATTGCGGAGCGGAAAAATTCCTGCGGCAGGTTGAAGGCTTTGATTTGTCGCCTGACGCACTATCCCCGGCCAATACCGTCACGCTCTTTGAGCGCGGTCTACCCGCGCCGGGTAGTGGGGTGGATGACTCGTTCGATATCCCATTCTGAACGGTTCGCCGCGGGGAACAACGAAGAATCGCGTCAGACGTTGGTTAGGGCGGATTTCTCTCTGCGGGTTTGGAAGGGCGGGGCCTTACGGGCTGTGGAAAATCCCAGAGGCGCTGTCATCCTGAGCAGCGATAGCCGAGGGGCGGCTATCCGCGATTTCAGAATCAGGGTGCCGGAGGGTAAGACCGAAGGGTGGTTTTTCGTGCCCTGGAAGGGTACAAGTAAGTAGCCGGGGGCAACGCTCCCGGAAAGCGTGACGCTGGTTTCCCGACCCTGAAGAGGTCGTACTACTCTGGGTCGCGGGACGCAAGACCGGCGTGACGCCATCCAAATTCGACCCTTTCAGGGTCGGACCTTGTCGGGGGCGTTGCCCCCGGCTACTGAATGTATCCCCTGCGGGGATTAAGGATGGACAGTGCCGAGGACGTTGTCGGGGCGCAAAGAGCAGGTAAAACAGCCTCCGGGCCGTTCGGCCTAAGTTGTTCAACTGAAATGAGTAATACACCGAGTTTCTGGAGAGCGTAGCGAAGGATCTTGCTCTGCCCGCACAGGATAAACTGCGCGAAGAATCGGTGGTTCATGGAAAAGCGCCGGGCAAGATTCTTCGCTTCGCTCAGAATGACAGCAGGGAAGCGTTTCTGCGACCCGTAAAGTCCCGCTCTTCCGGCAGCGTCCTACTTCTCCTCGGCCATCCGGGCAACAAATCTGCGCCAAGCCGCCATTGACCGGGTAAGGTTCTCCTCCCGATCGCCGGGCACTTGGTAGCATTGCAGACCGATGGGGCCGTGGTAACCCATGGTCACGAGTTTCTTCAGAAGGCCGTACACATCAAACTCGCCGCGGTCGAGTGGCTGAATCAACCGGTCCCAGCCTCCCTCGTGGTCCGCTCCATTGATGCTCACCATAAAGAGGTGGGGAAGCGCTTCGCGAAGCCTCACGTCTAGCCGAACTTTCGCAGTTGAGGGCATATTGAAGTCGTAAGTGTTTTCTTTTCATCAAAGCGGTCTCCCAGGTCGGCACTACATTTTCAGTCTCGGCG
>Ga0315282_10005593_pt1 | contig 21337 bp, 27 predicted proteins | sample YL17G07_20_MG_FD_203693 | JGI IMG/M metagenome (GOLD analysis project Ga0315282, IMG submission 203693) | Sediment microbial communities from Yellowstone Lake, YNP, Wyoming, USA - YL17G07_20 | ecosystem: Environmental > Aquatic > Freshwater > Lake > Sediment | place: USA: Wyoming | collected... | reverse complement strand
CAAAACACCTCTATGAGAGGTACGCCCCATCAGTAGGCTCTGCAACAGCGCAGCAGATAATAAACAAGAACAACGAGGCATGGAGGAGCTTTTTCAAACTGAAAGGGCTTGAGGCTGAAGGAAGGCTCCCAGAACACATAACAAGAGTCTCAATGCCGAGGTACTGGAAAAAGTACGGCAAAAGAGAACTTAGAGTAGTTATCAGGAACGACTGCTACAGGATTGATAAGGAACACCTATACCTCCCAAAAGGGATTAAGCTGAGGTACAAAGGCGATCTGGAGTGGAAGGGTAAGCAGGGAAGGCTCGAGATAGTCTATGACGATGTGGATGGGATTCCCTCTTTCTATTTCCTGCTCTTGAATTATCCTTTTAATATCAACTATTGTCATAATGTCATCCTTTATATGGGAAGGCTAATTTGAAAAGTTTATCGTTATATAGGATCGTTATATAGGAAGACTTTTATTTCTAAATAAGAAATAGCAGCACCAATAACCCTGCAAGGAAACAGTAGATTGCGAAGAGGTAGAATCTCTCGGACAGTAATACTTTGCGAACAATCTTTATTGCAACGTAGCCCGAGACTGCGGCCACTACAACCCCAATGATGGCATATAACCCCAAATCAGAGAGAGCTAGCCCCTTGTACTCAAGAATGGTTGCCCCGAGTATCGCCGGTATGGACAGCAGGAAGGAGTACCTGAATACCTCATCCTTGTTGATGCCGCTGAACAGACCAGCCGATATGGTCGATCCGCTTCTTGATATGCCAGGCGCTATGGCGATTCCCTGAAAGATGCCCATGATCAGCGAGCTCAGCCAGCCAAGATTCTTCTCGCCTTTTCTCAGTTTCGAGGATAAGAGCAGGGCGCCGGTTATAAGAAAGCCTACCCCAACGGCTCTTCCACTCGAGAAGAGGGATTCGAAGAATTGCAGGAATAGGAGGCCGATGACCGCGGTGGGGATGGTCCCGATTATGATGTATACGAGCAGTTTGAAGTTGGAATCCCTCGTATCGAGGGTCAGCAGCGATCTCAGGATATTCACGATGTCCCTCCAGAAGAACACGATGACCGCTACTAATGTCCCGAGGTGCAGGAAAACGTCGAACCCCACCGGAACTGACAGGCCCATCAGCCTCTGGGCTACTACAAGGTGGCCGGAGCTGGAGATGGGCAGCCACTCTGTGAGCCCCTGCACCAGAGCGAGGATTATGGCCTGAAGCAAATCCATGGTGTACACTACAGGGTTGGATTATTTATCAATGACGACGAGAAGCAGGTTTAGATCTAGCAACTGTGGACTACGAGGACAAGGCAGGGGGCATTATTGACGACGGTGTTTGCAACGCTGCCCATCAGGATCTCTCGGAAGCGGTTCTTCCCCTTTGCGCCTATGATTATTAGGTCTATCCCCTCGTTCTCTGCCTTCTTGACGATCCTCATGCCGGGATTGCCCACCGAGAAGTCCATCTCCACCTGTGGTTTCAGGCCGCATGCCTCGGCCATCAGTCTGGCGTCCTCGAGGATCTTGTTCCCCGCCTCCTCGAGCTGCTTTGAGGCTGCCGGGATCCCGCCGATGTCCGAGGAAATGGGCATCGCGACGACATGCAGAATGGTTACCTCTGCGCTGAAGGTCTTTGCAAAGCTGCAGGCCCACTCAACCTCTTTCTTCATGTAATCTGAGCCATCAACGGGGAGGAGGATCTTCCTGATAACATCCATATTTTATTTAAGCGTAAAGGAAGATTAAAGCATTATGTAAAGTCGGTCAGACGGATCAGCGGGTCAATTACCTGCGGATCGTCTATACTCCTTTTCAACTCCTCTGCGTTCCTGAACGGCCTCGCCCTCATCAGGGTTGCCGCCCTCCTCGCGCCTATCCCCGGTATGGACTTCATCTCCCTCATGCTGAGGCTGTTTATTTTTAGGGGGAAGGGTAGCGCGCTCACGGAACGTGGACCGTGGGATGTCACTATGGCATCCGTGAACACCCCCACAGGCATCACCCTAGGAATGCCTACCAGTATGGGATACGAGCCTATCTGCCGTGACCAGGTCATGTTCCCCTCGACCAGCTCTGTCCTGACACCCCGCAGGACCGTCCAAGTGGGCACGATCCTCGCCAGCATGGGCGCGTCCACCTCTGACCGCATCCGCATCTTGTGCTTTATGAAGAGGGACCTGTGCTTCCGGGCAATGTAGTCGCCGACGGACGCCATCCTCGTGGAGGGCATAACCATCACCTGGCGCATGTTTATTCGCCTGACTAAGAGCCCCATCTCCAGCACCTTCTTCATGAACTCCAGGTTCGCATCAAAGGTGTGCTTCGTCTCCCCCGGAAGCCCGTAGACGAAGTTTATCCCCGGCAGGAGGTGTGGGAGCCCGTTCTCGCCCCTTTCCTTCCCTATGTCATTGATCAGCGCGATCGCGAAGAGGGTTCCCTCAGGGTAGACCTTCAGGTTGTTCTTGCGGATAACATCCTCGTCCACGGATTCCACTCCCATCGCGGCCACGTCGCCGGGCGTGTGGTACTTCACTATCTCCTTGAGGGCCTCCTCGGAGGCGTCGGGGTGGTTGAATACAGTCGCCGGGTTCACGTTGTCGATGTTGAGCACTTTCAGGAATGGCGCAGCATTCCTTACAGAGGAGAAGAGCCTCCTGATGGCGCGGGGGTTGGGCTCTGGCGTCTCGTTATCGTCCTCGGAGCCGTATATGAGCAGGTCGGGCTGCCTGCCGAGACGGAAGTTCACAGCACCCGCAGAGGAGAGCGCCGCGACCTCCTTTGAGATGCCAGCCACGGACCGGTAGTCGGGCGTGCCGTGGAGGGGCTCCGTGCAGAAGGAGCAGCCGCCGCTGAGAGACCTAGGGCACCCACGGAAGGTCTCGATCTCGCAGATCAGCCCCGCGGGATAGTAGGGGTACTGTTGTATTATCTTTGCTCCCCGGGTGGCGAACTCGTTAACGGCGTTCTCGCACGACCTCACGGTGTCCATCTCCGTTGAGGGGGAGAAGTTCCTCCTCAGCAAGTTGTATATGACGATCTCAGGATCGCCAGTTATGACGAAGTTGTACAGGGACCCGAGACCCTTCGGTATGACTGTCGTGCTACCACCGCCGTGACCGAAGCCGAACCGCACCGCCGGTCCGCAGATGGCGGTGTGCTTTGATTGAAGGAGTTGCGGTAGAGAGAGAGCGTCCTTGACGGTCGCAGGCGCGCCTCCGAGGTACTTGCCAGGAACGGTGACACCCGCAACGAACACAGAGAGGTCCGATGACGATGCCACGCTTTTCACTTTATAGGGACTGCGCCTAGCCTCGTCGATCGTCATGTAGAATACCTCGGAGTGCGGATCGTGGCACCATACCGCCCCCGCTATGTAACGCGGGTAGACGTCGATGTAAGGTGGGACCCCGAGGCCTGCTGGTTCATCCGTGTAGCCGTCTATAATCAGTGCCCTCAAGCTATGAGCCTCGTTATGTTATTTCATTTGAGGTGCTCCCAGCCCTTACTGGGAATCGGAGTTTCTTTTGAGCCTTTGATCAGAACCACCTTCTTTCCGGAGACGACCTCCCCGATCCTTATCAGATCGCCGCCGACATATCTTGCTGCTCTCAGAGCCCTTTCCCACGCGCCCTTTTTGACGGTTACGACGATCTCGTACTCCTCACCACCAAATAGGGCGAGATCCTGGGGGGAGAGCTTGTGAAGAGAGGCGAATTTCGAGGCAGACTTGGATATGGGGAGGTCTTCGATCGTGAAGCCGACGTTGCTTGATCTTGCCAGCTCGTTTAGGGTGAAGGCCAGCCCGTCGCTGGAGTCCATGCTCGAAGTGACCAGGCCGGACTCCGCAAGGGCTATGCCGACCTCAAGCCTCGCTCTGGGCTCGTAGACGCTCCTGCAAAGGGTCTTTCTGAGCGGTTGCGGCGCCTTCATCCCTTTGAGTAGTATCTTGTAGGCGGCGGCGGTGTCCCCGAATGGCCCCGTAACTGCAACGATATCGCCAGGTGAGGCGCCGGATCGCTTCACGAGGCTCCTCGAGAAGCCGACGACAAAGCCAGCTACGATCAGGTCCCTCGCCTCGCCCACGTCCCCGCCCAGAACTGGGGCGCCGTACTCGAGGGCGGCGGCATTTATGCCGGATACGAGGGAGCGCACATTGCTCTGCTTGTAGCTCCTCGGGAGACCGAGCGAGAAGAGGAAGGCAAATGGCCACGCACCCTTGGCAGCCAGGTCGCTGATGCTAATGGTGACCGCCTTCATACCCATCTGGTAGTGACGCATGCCCTTGGGGGCGTCCGTCCGCCTATTGAACATGTCCGTCTTAAGAACGAGGTGGCGGCCGTCCTCGAGCCTCACCGCGGAGGCATCGTCCGAGGGTGGCAGGACCAACTCCTTTAGGCTCTGGGAGCCCCCCTCCTTCTTTATCACCGACCAGATGAGGTCGATTATGCCCCTCTCGCCCAGCTGGGATACCCTCATATTCAGAGATCCTCAATGGTATTGTGGTTTTGAGGGATTTAGTGTTTTTGGAGGGCGGAAAAGGATTTATCTCTATTTTTTATTAGAACCAGTGATGCCCCAGTGGCTCAGCCCGGTAGAGCGACGGTTTCGTAAACCGTTGGTCAGGGGTTCAAATCCCCTCTGGGGCTCCATTCTGCATGATAATAGATTGTTCGATCAAGCCTGAAGTATTTCATTTTCTTTTAATATTCCAAGCGCCCTATCCAAGTGTTCTTCCTTAACGAATATGTGGTCTGTTGAATAGGAAGAGACGACAAAAATGGGAATGTCTTCTCTTGAAAGAAGGTTTGAGATGTAGGAGAGGAATCCCGAAAGGCCAAAAGGAAGGACAACGTTGAAGGTTATTAGTCTGAAAAATTTTTCCTCCGAGACGGATCTGAGATCGGTACCCTCTCTTGCTATAGCGGTAATCTCGTTTTTGTCCTTTATTATTGAGAAAATTCCTTGGGAGAATTTTGGAACCTCTCCCAGTTTGGCTATCATATACCTGTTTTCATCCACGACGAACTTGATTTTTACTTTCTTTTTAAATTCTACAAACTTCACACAAACCACTTCTTTATGGTAATGCCTTCAGAAAGATGGAAGCTCTACTGATGAAGCTTTTTGCCGCAGTTGTGACAGAAGCTAGCATCTTTTAGATTCTTTTCTCCGCATTGCGGACAGACGACTGATCGTCTGCTGGACGATTCCCGAATGTTCTCTCTTGCAGTTCTGAAGGCGGTTTCCATCTCTCTGGCAGCCATTGAGAATGCTTTCTCCATCTCTTGTCCGGCTTTATGGAATGCTTCTTTCCACTCGTCCACCGGAATCGAAACGCCTGCCTCTACACCTCTTACCGTCCTGACGCCGCAGTTGGGACAGAAGTATGCGTCTTCGGGAAGCTGCTTACCGCATCTGGTACAGAACCCCATAAGCACCACCAATTTCAGAGACAAAAAAGAACGATTTAAAGTTACCTTTAGGTGTTTTACGCTTGTATTCTCAGATGAAGATGGCTGCCGCGATCACGCTGGTCCATAAGCCGTCCTTATTGCCCTCAGCGGATTGTACTGTATGCGTTGTCCTGATTATGTGACCGCTCGCCTTGTAGATCTGTTCCCTCTCCTCCCACGCCTGACTTGGATCGAATGGGATGCCAAGGGTCATAGCCAGCATCGTGGCAGCCAGATCCTCGGCATACTCCCCGGCCAGCTCCCCCTTCTCTCCGAAGGCGTGGTGTTCGGCGAGGTAACCGTAGATGCTCTTGTCGTGGGGGACGGCGAGGCCGATGGCGGCGGATACGAGCCTGTTCGGCTCGTTCGTCTCGTTTCTGGCCATAACGCAGAAGATGATCTGTCCCGGGCTAAGCTGTTTAAGCCCCTCTTCCTTGCTGATTATCTGACAGTTGGGAGGGAAGATGCTCGAGACGTAGACTAAGTTGAACTTCTCTATTCCAGCATCTCTGAGCGCAAGCTCGTAGGAGGCCAGCCGCTCTTTGTGCACGCCAACCCCTTTCACGAAGAAAATCTTTGTTGGAGTCATGGATCGAATTATTATATTGCTGAGCGGAAAGTTAAACTTTTTGGAGGAGCACGTTCGCCTAAAACGGTAGAGCGAGTTTTGCGGTTCGTGCGATTAATAACCGTTGTGACGTCCTCTCCACGGCTAAAGCCGGGAGCTTCCCACTTCCTCGCCCAGGCTTGCCATTCCGCGTAAGGATGGTAGAGGCCCGGGCTCCATGGGCGTTTTTACCCCCCGTCCGGGGGCATAGCTCAGCCAGGTTAGGCCGAGCCTCCTTATCAGTAAGGCAGAGTTCTCGTCCCTTTGGAGGTCAATACCGCAGTTCGGGCAGATGTGCTGCCTCTCGCTCAGGTCCTTAGGGACCCACTCAAGGCAGTTGTGGCAGAGCTGGGTCGTACCCCACGGGTCCACCGGGACGAACCACTTTCCCAGAAGGTCGGCCTTGAACCGCACCTTCTGGACGAACGCCCCGAACGCGGCGTCCTGTAAACTCTTTGCCAGGCTGTGGTTCCTTAACATACTATCGACGCCCAGTTTTTCAAGGACGACAACGTCGTTCTCCCTGAATAGGGATGCCATGGTTTTGTTCTGGTAGTCCTTTCTTTGGTTGAATACACGGCGGTGGAGCCTAGCAAGCCTCAGTGTGAGTTTCCTGAAGTTCTTTGAGTTAATTTTTGCCCTTGAAAGAACCCTCTGGAGTCTCTTTATCTTCTCCTCGCTCTTTCTGAGGTACCTCGGGCAATCTGTAAAGCGACCATCGGAGAGCGTTAAAAACCTTATCAGACCGAGGTCACCCCCTTTAAGGTGGTCTTCAGGGATCCCTTCAATGGGCACCTTTGGCTGATCTGGCAGCTCGCAGACAAATATGGTGTACCATTCGCCGGCATCGTACTTCATGGTCAGGTTCTTTATCCTTCCATTTGGAGGTCTGTGCATGAATATCCTGACGTGGCCTACCTTTGACAGGTAGAGCCTTCCCTTAAGCTCGGTTCTACTGCCCCTTTCAACGACTTTGCCGGAGTTTGAACCCAGACTGCGGGTACGTAAAGGACCTGTACCTCCTTTCTTTCTTCCGCTTAGGGAACCTCGCCCTCCCCTCGAGGTAGTTCTTGAATGCGGTGGAGACCCTGGTGGTCACGTTCTGGACGACCTGGCTGTGTATCTCTTTGAGCCTTTCGTCCCTTTTGCGCATGTCTAAGGCAATCCGCCTCAGGTCGTCCTCGAGAGGCTGGCGTGTTTCTCCCTCCACTTTTCGATCTTCAGATCCCTCAGCTCATTGTAGAACCGGCACAAGGCAGACAGGTGGCCCTTCAGCAGCCTTCCCTGTCCTGGTTTTGGGTAAAGGCGGTACCTGAAGGCGGCGAGCACACCAGCCACCACAATCACATTCAGGGAGAATATTTAAAGCCCATTCATTCCAGAGTTAAAACCGTGGGTTTTCTGGGCACTCCCTTATAAATTTTGCAGGATAAAGAGATGCTCGGTGATTGTTTGGCTAGAGAGGATGAGATGCTAAATGAGCTGAAGAGCATACGAATGCTATTGGAGCCAAAACCAGCACCGCCCGCACCCCCGCCACCCAAGGGAATGATGAACGAGTTCAAAGCATTCATCTCAACATACAAAGTCATGGGAATGACTGTCGCCTTCATCCTTGGTTTGTATATAGGCGCTCTGGTTCAGGCACTGGTTAATGACCTGATAATGCCAATCATTCAATTCGCAACGCCTGGAGTGGTGTGGGAGGCCATTTCGGTCGGCCCCTTCAGAGTAGGCCACTTCATAGGTAGTCTCATTACATTCCTGATAGTGGCATTCGTGATCTTCATAATGGTAAAGATGACCCAGAGGATGGGTATCAAGTAGAACGGCATACAGCCGCAGCGCCAGCTTTTCCCATTTTTTGTTTTAAAGCTTAATTACAAGCTCAAGACCATTAATCAAATGGTGAGGTTATGACTTCAGCCACCGGCAAGAGGAGGGCGGCCGAGGCGGCTCTGGCGGAGGTAAAGGACGGCCAAGTTTTGGGATTGGGCACAGGTTCAACGGTTGCCATTTTCATCGAGTTATTGGGCGAAAAGATCAAAAAAGAGGGGTGGAAGATCCTAGGCGTGCCCACTTCGTACCAGTCGGCATACCTTGCGGCTGAGAACGGCATTCAGCTGACCACCCTCGACGAGCACCCGGTCCTGGACCTAGCGGTTGACGGGGCTGACGAGCTGGACAAGAGGCTGAACCTCATCAAGGGAGGGGGAGCAGCCCTAACGAGGGAGAAGATAGTGGACTCCTCCGCAAAGAGGTTTGTCGTCATAGCAGACGGGGCGAAGCTCGTAGAGAGGCTCGGTGCAAAGACGCCGGTCCCGATAGAGGTGCTGCCGGTCGCGAGGAAGACCGTAGCAAAGAGGATCAGTTTACTGGGAGGGAAGCCAAAGCTGAGGGATGGGGGGGACAGGAAGGATGGCCCTCTTATTACCGATAACGGGAACTTCATAATTGATGCGAACTTCGGGGCGATAGACGACCCTCAGGCTTTGGAGTCCGTGCTGAAGAGAATACCCGGCGTGGTTGAGGCAGGGTTGTTCATCAATCTGGCGCACACGGCATACCTGGGCACCGATAAGGGAGTTAGAAGGTTGGATCGCAAGTATTAAGTGCCGGGGGCGGGATTCGAACCCGCGATTTCCGGATGTCTCATCGTAGAGCGCCTGTCCACTTTTAAGATTATGAGTCCGGCGCTCTAGCCAGGCTGAGCCACCCCGGCAGCGTAAGTTTTTTACAGCAAGCGTCTATTTTAATCCTTCTGAAGGTTAAAACGGCATTATTCCAATGGGCATAAGCCTTGCCGAGGTTCTTATAGAACCTTGTTGCTGGACACAGATAGCTTTTTAAATTGATTTTTGTTAAGAGAGTGAGAAGATGCCCCAGTAGCTCAGCCCGGTAGAGCGACGGTTTTGTAAACCGTTGGTCAGGGGTTCAAACCCCTTCTGGGGCTCCACGAATCTTATCTTACGAAGAGAATTTTTATCAAGAGGACAAATTTTTGGGCAAAAAATATACCCAGAGTTGCACATAATTTACATATGCGCGGCCTTTTGAAGGCTTGCATCGCTGGATTCATTATTGTTAATGCCATAACCGTCATCCTCTCATACACCTTTCCCGTTGGGAGAGAATTCACGGACACGTTCGCATTGATCCTCTTCTTTGAGAGCGCGATGATAATGGTTTTTGGAGGATTGCTCGGGACGTTCCTAGGGAGGATAATATTCTACGGACCTTTTGGAAATTTCAAGGGGAGGGACACGACAGGAAAGGATGAGTCGGACGAAAAACGGACCGATGCCGGCATCCCCTTAATTGTGCTGGGCATCATTCTCATGATAGAAGTAGTTTTACTGGCGGCTTTTCCGATTCGAGCAGTAGTAGGAATCTTTCCTTAGAATCAAAATGAACTTGATATTGTGATAGGTATTAAATACAGTATTTTATCCATAAATAGCAACATAGCCCTGCAAGCAACTGGTTGCTGGTTCCACATGAGTATAGATTATCAGCGAATCCATTTTACCTCTCGTAATGTCAGCATTCTAGTTTCAAGAGGCATCAAGTCGAATTATGACTTCAGGGTTCACTACCAGGAGCCAGGGAAGAGAGTAAGAACCCCCAAACATATACACCTCATAATCGACCTCTACATGAAATTGACTGGCAATAAGGAACTAACAATGAGACTACTTGACCACATAATTAACAACATGATCCTAAAAGTAAGACCTAGCACGGAATTCCCTCCAGAAATCCAAATCTTTTCGCAAGAACACATTTCCCAATTCAAAGAACTGGATGACTATGGAGAATATTCCGTTGAGTTCTTACTTGTTGTCACCGAATTGATAATGATACAAGAGAAGACAAACTATCCAAATGGAACGATGAACTTGAGACTTTTCCAGAAACTCAGAAATGGTGCAGACATATTTGAAGTTGTGAGTACGGCCACATTTACTGGAAGATAGGTCCAGATTCCTACCACCATTTTATGCTGTGTTCGTAATCAGTTGGAGACTCGCCGCTCTTAGGCTTCCTAAAAACAAACAAGTGTTCATGAAAAATGAGGAGGAAGTCTGTCCAAAACCGCTTACCCTCGGGTTTTTCTACCCACAACTCTTCGGCGCTTTTTGCTAGCCCGGTCCAACGTTCGCCACTCTTACGGACTTTCCATTGCCGTTTGATTATATCTTCTCTCAGAATAAAACCAGCGACCAGAAACGCCTGCATGACTCTGAAGGCTATTGGAACATAATGTCGATGCTTCCTGGTGTCGCCTATCAGTATAGCGCAGAACCGACCTGACTTGAGAACCCTAAAGCTCTCTTCGGCAATCCTCTGCATCCCTTGCATGTACTCTTTGATGGACGCTTTCGACAGATCGCCTTCAATCCTCTTGCCTCTAGAATAGCGTATGATGTTGGCATAGGGGGGGTGGGTCGCTATTAGATCAACGCTCTCATTCTCAAGTAGGTTCAGATTTCTAGCGTCACCATGATATAGTCTAATTTCTGGGGGGGAATAACCTTCATCCAAAGGACTGTAATCGAAGTTAAGCCTGTCCAAACTCAACATTATTGCGTCTCTGTTTATGTCGATCCCGATAGCATTCCGTCCCAGAAGTTTACACTCAATAAGAGTGGTGCCTCCACCACACATCTGATCCAAGACCAACTCTTTCGGCTTGCTGTACCTCAGGATCAGGTTTCTGGCTAGTTTGGGAGGCCAGTTACCTCTATAATCGCCTTTATGTGTAGCCCAATCACCCCTTTCCGGGAAGGACCAAACAGAAGTGGTTTCTAATTGAAAGTCACTTGGCTGAAATGCTTTTATCTTGTGGGGGTGCCCTATAGCAATTTCAGCGTCTTCGACTGTTACCTTCTTCTGATTCTTTATGAAATTTAGATAGTCCTCAACAGTAACCTCTTGCATTTGGATATAGTTTATGGGGGCAGTCTCCCTAATTTTCATCAAGACTTCGTCTCAAGTATCAATTTTGGAATCGGATAGTTATATATGATGTACTCTGGAATTCGACCCCTACCATTTCCAACGCAGGAGATTGCCCTAGCTGCCATCGCCACAGTGAGGTAGCCCTTAGTTATGTAGTCTTTGTACAGTTTCTCGATTAGTGGGCTATATGAATCACTTAGCATAACAAAGCAGCCTCGTGAATCGAGTTCTTTGAAGGTGTTTGCAAGATTGCGTTGATCTTCGTCGGAGAAGGCATCAGAAGTATATTGAGTAAATGATGATGTCTGATTTAGAGGCTGGTAAGGTGGGTCGAAGTAAATTAAATCTTCCTTTTCTGCATTTTTTATCACTTCGCGGTAGTCGGCACATTTAATCTCTATCTTTCCGCCATCATTTAGAGCCTTGTTGACTGCCTTCAAGTTCTTTACATCGTAGAGTTTGGGGGTTTTATATCGACCCCAGGGAACGTTGAACTCTCCTTTTGAATTAACCCTGTAGAGCCCATTAAAGCAGGTTTTGTTTAGGAAGATAAGCAAAGCGGCCTTCTCAACATTCTTTTCGAATCCTGTATTGAGTTTAATCTTATTGAAGGCGGGCCTGGCTACCTCATAGAAGAAGTCCTTCTGATCGGCATGTTTTTGGTAGTCATCTAATCTTGACGTCAAGGCATCAAGATCGTCTCTAATGACTATATAGCAATTGATAAGGTCTCTATTTAAGTCAGAAATTATGGCGCGCCTAATCTTCCCCCTCGAATATAATCTAAAGAAGAGCGCACCCCCTCCTAAAAAAGGCTCATAATACACATTAAACTTGGGGGGCAGGCACTCAATCAGCTTATCAAGGATCTGAGTTTTACCTCCCGCCCATTTTATGAAAGGGGTTGTTGAGTTACGAGGAGGCATTTTATCTCCTGCTCCACTATACGAATCGCTATTTTAAAACTTATTCGCTAAGTAACACGGTTTGCAGTTTGTATCAGAGTTGTTAACCTAAAATTTAAATATGGTTAACTACGTGGATACGTCATTGTGGCGGACATGGTGGAGACGGTCAGGAGGACAAGCAGGGCAAGAGAATTGGCTTTGTCAGCCGTCTTTGCGGCGATGACTGCGGTGGGCGGACTGATATCCATCCCGTTCTTCCCGGTTCCGCTAACGCTACAGACATTCTTCGTGTACCTGAGCGTCCTTGCTCTCCGCAGGTCGGCGGTTCTGAGCCAGATAATTTACCTGGTGATGGGGCTCGTGGGTCTGCCCGTCTTCGCAAGGGGCATGTCTGGCTACGCGGCGCTTGTTGGTCCTACTGGCGGATTTCTGTTCGGCTTCCTTATTGGCACTTTCTGCTCGGGCATGCTGCTTGAAAGAATGAAGTGGCGGCGCTATGTAGAGGTGCTCTCATTGTTGTTGTGCGCCGGGATCGTGTTCGGGCTCGGGTGGGTCTGGCTGGCTTGCTGGCTGAGGTGGGACTTCGCCATGGCGCTCTGGCTGGGGGTACTGCCCTTCCTTCCGGGCGATGTCGTAAAAGGGGTCTTGGCGCTAATAATAAGTAAAAAAATCAGGTTCAATACAATTTAATAAATCATGGAACTATCCACTGATTTATAGGGATTGTCATAACCTTTATTATAAACTTGTCATCAATATTCGTCAGGAATGAGAACATGGCAATCATAACAATTGGTTGCGAAGTTCTACTGGCAACTTTTGCATTACTGGTTCAGCCTACAGCGGTCATAGATCCTTGGCAAACGTGGGCAATAATGTTCTTCTGGCCTATCCTCTGGTTGGTCTTGGCTTTCGTGGCGTGGGGAATCTACAGGCGAAGGGAGACCCGCGAGATGCGGGAGGTCCAATCCAAAGGAGGGAAGAGCGGTGGTTGAATTCCACATCGAGGCTCTCATCGGCTGGGCAGTGTACCTAATACTGATGGTCGCCATCGGCATCTGGTGTAGCAGGTACTTGAAGAAATATGAGGACTTCACCGTGGCAAGTAGAAGGACCAATGCCCTGCTCGTGGGTTTGAGCCACGGCGCGGGCTCCATGAGCGGCTTCATGTTTGTCGGTCTACCAGGGTACGCCTACAGCGAGGGTGCTTATGCCTTCTGGTACGAGGCAGGGGACGCTGGCGGTGGGTTCTGGAACTTCACCTTTCTGGGGAGAAGGATGAGGACGCTGGCTGCAAAGCTTCAAGCCATTACGCCGGTGGATATGCTATCCAAGAGGTTCCCCTCGAAGGCAACTCCGGCCACCGGAGGCATCATAGCGGCCGTATTCTGCTGGATGTACCTTCTTGCACAGATGATAGCAGCGGGCAAGATGGCTCAACTACTCTTGGGCATACCCTACCAATGGGGGGTCATAGTGGGCGGCCTCGTGGTGCTCATATACGTGGCACTGGGCGGCCTACTCGCGGTGATGCTGACAGATGCCCTTCAGGCCTCCGTAATGTTCGTCGGAGCGGTCATAGGAATTGTGGTAGGATTTTCGTTGGTCGGTGGACTGGGCGGCCTCACAAGCAGTCTGATGGCAATCGATCCCACGATTATGTCGGTCTGGGGAACTGGATACAAATATCTTGGGCAGTACGGCGAGATACTCGGCTCGTTGCTGATCTTTATGATAGGCTACATCGGCTTGCCCCACATAGTCATCTTTCACATGTCCGCCAAGAGCGCGAGGACAATAACCAACTCGATCCCAATAAACGTCATATGGGCAGTGATCTTCACCTACGCGTGCGTCTTTCTGGGGCTGTTTGGCATAGTGCTTCTGCCAGGCTTGTCCGACCCGGAGCTTGCGGCGGCAACGTTCTTCTACACCTTCACCAACCCATGGGTGGCGGGCTTCCTACTAGCGGCTGTCTACGCTGCAATCATGAGCACCGCCGACACCCTTGCATTGACGTCGGCGAGCACCCTGGTGAACGACCTCTACGTAAGGTACGTCAACCCCAAGATGGAGGACAGGAAGAGGATGCGGTGGACGCAGATACTGGTGCTGATTGTAGGAATCATCGCTATTGGCGTGGCCCTTGCTCCCTGGGGCGGCGTGTTCAAAACGGTCGTCGACGCCTTCGGCGTCCTTGGATGCGCCTTCCTCGTAACCAACCTGGCTGCGGTCTACTGGAAGAGGGCCACCTCGGCAGGTGCCCTCGCCTCGATGATCGGAGGTTGTCTGACGAGTGTGTTGTGGGAACCCTTGGGCATAAGGGCTGCGACGGCTGTACATCCGTTCTTTGCAGGGCTGATAGTGGCAATCATCCTTATGCTCGTTGTAAGTCTTGCGACAAAGCCGATGCCGAAAGAGATACAGGACCTAGTAGACGAGAGCAGGAAGTACTTTGTCTCTGCGGCCGTTGACAGGAAGGTGGTCAAGGGATCTTCGATAGAGACCGGGATCGTGGCCTCCAACATCTCGAAGACGTTCTCCAGCGCTCACTTGGCCGAGCTGACATCAATGCCCATCTCGCTGGGAGTGACAAACTGAGTGGAGCCGGAGACGCTGTCCAGTAGAACCCAAACTCCTCCTTTTTTACCATTTTCTCTTCTTACATCCTCGCCACCATACTGGATGAGCCAGAATTGCTTGTAGATGACAATCGACTCGCTCACCTCGATCTGCAGATCCTTTATCATGGCCAATTTCTTCATTCTGGGGAAGGTCTTTTTAAGATACTCTCTAGCACTCTCCGAGGCTACATCCTTCGACACAGATGACTTGATGGCTCTTCCGTCCTCTATCTCCTCGCGCAACAAGTCTGGTCTAACGCAATACCCAACAAATCCCGTGACCCCGTCGACCATCAGGTATACTCCTTCATACCGCCTACAAAGGCCCAGAGCCGCCTTTGCCACCAGATCCGTTCGGAAAAGCCAGTAGGGGTAGTAAAGGCACCCCATGGTTGATTTCCTTAGAGTCTCCTCCCCCAAGACCCTGAGGGCAGCTTCCGATGCCCGCTCCTTTGCCCTAAAATCGCCTTTTACCACCAACGCTTCCATGTCTCTGGTCGAACCTTCCTTTAATACTAGAGCTCTGTCACCAATTTTATGGGTTACGGTTTACGGTATAATTGGTCAGCTACCCACGGATAAATCCGTGGGCTTGAAGCTCGGGGTGGTCTGATGCCATCTTCCATACACACCCCTCATCCTTCAGGACGCGCCTGCTGACGGAGGCGCCCCCCTCAGGAGGCTGGCTCCAGAAATAGCGTTTGGGGACGCCTACTTTCGGAGCCGCCCTGAGGGCGATGTTGAGGCTTGCAACCCGGTCTCTGTCCGCTCCGTACCCGCATTTAACACATTTGAATTGAACGTAGCCCTTCCAGTTTTCCCTGCCGACATGCCCACACCGTGGGCAGGTCTGGCTTGTGTAGCTGGGCTTGACTTCCTTAACGAATACGTTCTCTCTTTCAGCCACATGTTTCAAAGCATGCCGGAAGAAGCCGTATGGGATGCGGTTAACCTTTCGCCTGCTCTTCTTACTCCATTCTTCTTTATTCTTTCTGATGTGCCTGAGCTTCTCTATGGCTATGTTAGCGTTGAAACGTTTGGCGAGCTTGACGATCTCGCTGACTATCTGCCACATCCTCGTTTTAACGTACTTCCTCTGTCTTCCGCTGAGCCTCTTGAGCTTAAGTCCAGCCTTGCTGGAGCTATTGTCTCGATACCCCTCTGATGGATCGTGCTCCTCCCCGCACTTTGAACATTTAAGGAGTTTTACGTGTAGCATATTCCCTCAACGGTGGTTCAGTTTCTTCCTCAGCCAGATCTTTGAGAGGGCCTCGAAGTTGGGGATGGTCTTCTTGAGTATGGGCAGGTAGGCATCTATCTCGTCTTTGGCCATGTATTGAAATTGGTACTCCCCATCGTAGGTCGAGGGGGCGCCCTCCCTGGTTATGAACTCGATGTGCATGAAGTGGTCGCCCTTCTTTATGGTGATGGGGTGCCTGTCGTTGCTGAGGTTCACTATCTCCAGCGCCAGGCGACCGCAGAAGCCACTGTGGACCTTCGCGGCGTTCAGGAAGGAGAGTCCCATCCTTCCGTACCTGCTCTTCGCCGTCAGGTATGCCACGCACTCGGGCGGCGTGAATACGATCTCGTGGGAGATCACGTTCTGGTGCTCGAGGTACTGAAGGGTCGTGTCCTCGCCTACCGTCAGAATGTAGCTATCACCATCGAGCTGGGACTCTTTAAACGGGGTAATTATCTTATACTTCTTATTCAGTTCGATAAGCCGGTCTTTGCCTAAAACACACATGGAAACCACTTAACTCATTTTGGAGACATCTATTTTTAAGCTTAACCGAAGAATTATACAGACATGTGTTAGCAGGGCGAGGGGTAAGACCATGCTTACAGAGGAGGAGGTTGAGAAGCTGCTGAGGGCAGGCAAGATAGTCAGGGCAGTGAGGGAGACGACCCCGGCTCTGGTCTTTGAGGGCGCCAAGGTATCCGAGATCTGCGAGAGGGTGGAGGGTGAGATCAGGAGGCTCGGTGGCGAGCCCGCTTTCCCGTGCAATGTTGGCATAAACAGTGTCGGCGCGCACTATACATCACCACCAGACGACCCCACAGTGGTGCCGGCTGGGGCGCTCGTCAAGATCGATCTGGGGGCACACATTGAGGGGTACGTCGCCGACTCTGCCGTAACGGTTTCGGTGGACTCGGAGTACGAAGACATGATAAAGGTCGCCGATGAGGCTCTGGAGAAGGCGCTGCAGGTGGTGACGATCGGGGGTAAGATCTCGGACGTGGGATCCGTCGTGGAGAAGACTATAAGGTCCAGGGGGTTCAAGCCCATAAGCAACCTCACAGGGCACCAGATATCCCGGTACACCATCCACGCCGGCGTGAGCATTCCCAACGTGAGCGCCATAGAGGTCGGCGGGGGCAGGTTCCAGCAGTGGTCCATATATGCCATTGAGCCCTTCGTGACCCTGCCCGTAGCGGCTGGGGAGGTCAGGAATGGGCCGCCGGGAAACATACTGCACATAGTGAAGTTGAAGGGCCCCAAGGACCCCGAGAGCCGCAGGTTCTTTGACGAACTCTATAAGAGGTACAAGACACTGCCCTTCGCGAGGAGGTGGGCCTCCAAGATGGACGGGTACGGACTGGCAAAGCGCCTAGAGATGGAGAGGACGCTCTACGAGTACCCCGTGCTGGTGGAGGTAACGGGGAAGACCATCGCTCAGGCTGAGCACACGGTCATGACTACGGATAAAGAGGTAATAGTTACCACGTGACGGGCTACTGCTTAAGACCCTGTTCCAGATCCTCCAGCCGCGGAAGCTTGTCCTTCAGTCTGCTCTCAGCGACGGTAGCAGCCTCCTTTAGGATCTTGTCTGCCTCCTCGGTGTTGGGCGCCAGCAGGGAGGTGTCTCCGAATATATTTGAGAAGGAGACCATGGTCTCGGACATTATGTTGGAGAGCTCGCTCAAGGCGGTGCTGGACGCAGGCAGGAAGTCGGCAAGCGTGTCCTTCACGTTCTTCAAGATCTGATTGACGGGAGACAGAGCCGCGGCGATGTCGCCGAAGTCCTTCGCCACCTCGATCTTCGCGTAGGCCTTCTCGAGGGCGTATTTTCCGAACTGGGTCTTGCCCTCAACCTTCCTCAGCTCGGCAAGTTCGTTTGCCAGGGACGTTGCCCTTGCCGTGTCATGATCCTCGTAGGCCTTTACTAGCGCGTGATAGAGAGTCTTGTCCTTCGTTTCAAGCCTGTCAGAGATTCTGTCGAGCGACTGGATCTCTTGCGATAGTTTCCTCTTCGCGAGATCGAGCCGCTGTCTCAGGGGCTCGGGGGGAACCACCTGCTCCCTTATCTTATCTGGAACGGACCGCTTCTCTTCCGGCTGCCACTTCTTGGTGAGGTCTTCTGGCATTAGGCATCCACAAATAATAGCTGAGGTTAGTAATGATATTAAACTTGCTGGTGCAGGATATGGACGCCCGAACCGTATTGAACGGGGTGAGGAGCGCGCTCGGGGAGAACTCCTGGACTGCGCTGGGGGAGATGAGCAGGGACGACGGCCTGGAGAACCCGTTCAAGGTGCTCATAGGCACGATCCTCTCCCATAGGACGAGGGACGAGAGGACCGCAGAGGCGACGGAGAGGCTCTTCAGGAGGTTCAAGAGTGCCGACGAGCTGGCTGAGGCTCGGGCGGACGAGGTGATGGAGCTGATAAGGGGCGTCGGCTTCTACCGCGTCAAGAGCCCTAGGCTCATAGAGGTCGCGAGGATCATAAAGGAGCAGTACGGTGGGAGGGTTCCCGACACCCTGGAGGAGCTACTGAAGCTGCCATCAGTGGGAAGGAAGACCGCCAACTGCGTGCTGGTCTACGGCTTCAAAAAGGACGCCATACCCGTGGACGCCCACGTCCACAGGATAGCCAACAGGCTGGGCATAGTCCATACAAAGGAGCCCGAGGAGACGGAGGCGGGGCTGAGGGGCTTCTTCCCCAAGGAGGACTGGATAGAGGTAAACGACCTCTTCGTGAGGTTCGGAAAGACCGTCTGCAAACCAGTGGGACCAAGGTGTATGATATGCCCGCTAAAAGAGAGCTGCGAGTACTATGAAAAAGTTGTAAAAATTAAGAAATAATAACAAAAGAGGACGTTATTACTCTTTAACTTCGATGGCTTGTTTCGCGCACTGAGCTACACATGCCATGCAGAGTATGCAGTCCTGCTCCCTTACGACTGCTGCCTTGTCATTCTTCAGCTCGAAGACGCTAGTAGGACAGATGGATACGCATACGGCGTCACCATCACACTTCTCGAGATCAACTTTAACTGTAACCATTTTGATTACCTAACCCAAAAGGTTCATAGGGCTTTTTAATAAAGTTTTCCCGAAGCATGCTCTTTTTATTTGCCTTTGTGCGCCAGCCTCTCGATTGCCCTCAGATCCTCTTCCGTTAGGTCCATGTTGTGGAGCTTGATAAGCAAGGCTCTCTTCCTTGTCTCGAGCGGCCCCTTCCCCAGCGCCCAGTACACTGCCCTGCCGGCAACGATGGAGAAGGAGAGCTCGCCCCGCTTTACCAGGGCACCGACATCGATGGCAAGCTGATCGAGGTCCTCCTTGTACCCCAACTTCCTGAGTTTCTCTAGAAGGATATCCATGGGAATCGCGGATGCCTCATCCTGGGGGAGCGACCTCACGATTAGATTGAACCGGTGGCCGGACCTCCTTACAAACTCTTCAGACGGTTTGGCCATACGCATCAGTTTATAAGAATTACGGCAGAAGACCACCGAATTTATTCGGTGGATGAATGCCGAAAGGCATAAAATAAATATTGCAGGAGAATCGATAGAGGATGTTGACAAAGGATGTTTGGTTGGGCGTGCCGCCCTCGGATGGAGGGTTCCTCCGCACCCAGCATCCGACGGTGTACGGAGAGGGAGGGACGCCCGCACCCCTCCACCAGGAAGGCGTAAAGAGAGCCACGGGCTGGAGAAGAGCCCTGGGGCCTCTGCACCATGAAGGGTGCGTAATGCATCCATTGGTGAAAAGCTCTGGGCTGTGAAGCGGGAGGCCACCCATTTCAATGGGTGGAGGACATCACACTGTGGCAATCTGTGTAAAAAATGATTCGGGGATCCCGGATAGGGATCCGTTTTGGCTCAATACTCGTCGCAGAGTCTCTGGTAGAAGCTCTGTTCGTGCCCGCATGAGGGGCATTTCAGTGGCGCTTCCTTGCCGGTAAATACGTAGCCACACTTTCTGCAGACCCAGATGACCTCTTTGTCCCTCTTGAAGTACTTGCCCTTCTCCACTAGTTCTAGCAGTTTTTTATAGCGCGCCTCGTGGTGAGCCTCTACAGAGCCGATCGCCTTTAACTGTGCAGCTATCTCGTCCAAGCCCTCCTTCTCGGCCACCTTCGCGAATTCTGGGTACATCTCGGTGGTCTCGTAGTGCTCTCCGGCTATTGCCGCCTTCAGATTCTCTGCAGTTTTGCCGAGCGTCAGCGGGGCTGCGGCCTCGACGTTCAGCTCCTCTTCCTTGCCCTTGAGCTTCTGGATGAGCTTGAACTCTGTATCTGCGTGCTCCGTCTCGTTCAGCGCGGTCTCCTCGAAGATAGCTGCTATGGCCTCGTACCCTTCCTTCCTGGCAACGCTCGCGTAGAACGTGTATCGGTTTCGTGCCTGGCTCTCGCCTATGAAGGCCTTTATAAGGTTCTCTAAGGTTTTCATAGCACTCTAATTGCAAGAGAGAGAAATAAAGATTATAGTGAAAGCTCAAGAAAAGGGAAGACGTTGCCGCTACGTAGGCAGGCTACTGAATCCTTTTACCCGCGTTGGGACCTGACTTCACGTCGTAGATCTCTTCGACCTTCACCAGAACTATTGCCTTTGCAGGAAGGTTGGGGTTCGTTGCTTTGACCTCAGCCTTGATCTTCTCGTACAGTGGCCCCGAAGTCTCGATCTTGATCTTCCCCTTGATCTGGTAGCCCTCCTTGGCGGCGAGCTTGCCCTCCTTCTCCTCCATGTCCCAGAACGACAGGGTGAGTTGAGGGTTCTCCTCAAGGTTCTTTCTGGTCTTCAGGAAGTAGTTGTCAACAAGAATAATGGTCTCGTCGTCCAAGAAGCGAATGCTACCTATGGGAACGGCGTTCGGCACGCCTTTCTTTGAAGCGGTTCCAACGACAATTCTCCGGCTTTTGAGCGCCCCGTTTAGAGCGACCTTAACATTATCAGGGATCTTCATTAAGATACACCTGACTATCGTTATTGATCTGATTCAATTTAACCTTTGTTAATGTAAGCTAGAACTTGGCTTTTTAGTTAAAATCGCCCTTGTTAAAGCCTCGAAAACTACTCATTTCTTCCATGACTCCAACACTCGCTGATAAAGACATAGTAAACATTTGTTGAGAATGTATATTTACAAAAGTTGAGAGGCGAGCGATTGGGCGTGGATCTCCTTTTATTTTGGTGACGTCCTCTCCATGGCTAAAGCCAGGAGCTTCCCACTTCATCACACAGGCTTGCCAATCCCCTTAAGGACGGCAGAGGCCCATGCTCCATGGGCGTGTTCACCCCCCGTCCGGGGGCATAGCCCAGCCAGGTTAGGCCGAGCCTCTTTATTAGTAAGGCGGAGTTCTCGTCCCTAGGGAGGTCGACGCCGCAGTTCGGGCATCTGTGCTGTCTTTCCGAGAGATCCTTCGGGACCCATTCAAGGCAGTTGTGGCAGAGCTGGGTCGTACCCCAAGGATCCACGGGAACGAACCACTTCCCCAGCATATCTGCCTTGAACCTTGCTTTGCCAATGAAATTGCCGAATG
>Ga0315282_10005592_pt1 | contig 21340 bp, 23 predicted proteins | sample YL17G07_20_MG_FD_203693 | JGI IMG/M metagenome (GOLD analysis project Ga0315282, IMG submission 203693) | Sediment microbial communities from Yellowstone Lake, YNP, Wyoming, USA - YL17G07_20 | ecosystem: Environmental > Aquatic > Freshwater > Lake > Sediment | place: USA: Wyoming | collected... | reverse complement strand
GGGGAAAAACCTGGTTTGCCGCCGGGCCGGACTACGGTTTTTCCATTGATCCTTCGGTGTATGGTTATTCGCGGGGAATTCAGTTGCCGGACGGCTCGATCTACATCGTTTACCTTCACACGGGCGGACACAAATGGGAGGACGCACGGCGCGAGGCGCTCTTCGCTTTACGTTTTCGTGTTCTCGTGGGGTGCCGGGGCATTGAATTGCTCCCCGCGCCCGGACCGCCTGCCGCCGCCGAAAAGAGTCCGCAAGTCGCACCCCCACAAGCCGAGAAACTGACCGAATCAACGAGGTAAAGAGAAGAGCAGGCCCACCACAGAGACCACGGCGCGGCAGAGCCGCAATGGAAAATTCCAGATTCAAAATTCAAGACCCTAGCTTCCGGAAAAGTCTGCCAGAAAACCAGCAGCTTGCGATCTTGTATCACAGAGTTCGCAGAGAAAGGCGGAAAGAGAAGGCTCGACACGCGGATCGTCAGGCGGTAGCGAGAGTATCTGAGGCCTGCCGTCGAAAATCTGGAAAGTCGGGACGAGCAGGGGCGCGTCATAACTGCCGGCGCGGTCGAGCAGGTGGCTTCCCTCGATGTAACCGATAGCGCCAGCCGGCCTGAACGTCTCCACCCAACGGTCGAAGTTTGTGAAGTCGTATTGGAGGGTGTCACCCAAATCGGCGTGGTGCGGCGGGCTTCGAGATCGAAGGGAAAGTCCTCCAGCGGATCGGGATACCAACCCGGCGCAACCCCCACCAGTTCCTCCGGCGGGCAGTCCGGCGTGTGCGAGCCCACCACCACGTAAGCGACGCGATGGACTTCGACACTTGATATGCGGCCGCCGGCGCCGCCTTCGAGTGGCCTCACTTCAACTGTAACGTCAGGGAGCGAGCGGCTGGAACGATGGCAAGCTGCACGCTCACGTGCTGGTTCCGGGCGCCGCTTAACTCCGGAGTGCGCGGAGCGTGCGCCCCGCGGACATCACCGGGAAAGACTTTCACCAGCGAGTCGACAAACCAGCCGTTCAGCCGCTGCGAGCCACTTCCCTGCACCGCGCTGGCCGCCGCCAGACAGCCTACGACCGCAACCGCGACGAAAGGACGGAACACGACTCCCCTCCCCCAAGGAGAATCTGCCCCACCGGAGCGGATCGAACTCGTTCGTCGTCTGCGCTGCCCCGCTCCGGTGCCATGCTGAGGCAGAGGCATTGTGCACCCGTCGGCCCGTGGTTTCCAGCTCAATTGCAAATTGCCGACAAAATAGGATTCAGGTCTCAGGCGTCAAGATTCAGGAGGATGTACTATCGGCGCTCAATCAGGTTAGACTGCTACTCAGGTTGCGGCAGAACCCGTTTGCCTTGTCATTGCGAGGAGTCCCGATCTGATCGGGACGACGAGGAATCTCGCATTGTCTTGAGAACACTCAGAGCGAGATTCCTCTCCGTCGCCTGACGGATCGGAATGGCAGTCTGGAGGGGCTTTTCTGCAGCCTGTACAGCCGTTGGCGCGTTCGGGCCAAAGCGCTGAAATCTCATTTAGGAGACTTAAACCGTGAATCCCAATCCTGATCCCGCCAAGCACTCCGAAATCCCGATCTGGAATGCCGAGAACTGGTTTTACGAAGATTTTGAGATCGGGCACAAAATCCGCTCCATCCGGCGCACCATCTCGGAGGGCGAATCCATGCTCTTCAACGCTCTCATCCTGGACATGCACCCTTACGTGGGTGATGAGATCTTTGCCAGCCAGGAAGGGGTGTTTGGCAAACGCCTGGTCGCCGGGGCCATGGTTTTCTGCTACGGGCTGGGACTTGTGGGTACAAACTGTGTGAATGCTTTCAGTTACGGCTATGACAAGCTGCGCTTCATACGGCCGGTCTTCATTGGCGACACCATTTACACAATCCGGACCAACCTCGAGAAACAGCCCAAGAGCGAAGAGAGGGGCTTGGTCAGAGCTTCCTACGAAGTCTTCAAGAACGAGGGTGAATTAGTGCTCTATTGTGAGCACTTGCGAACTGTGAAATACCGCGACCCGTCTCGCTGGCAGGATCAAGCGGAAAAAAAGTGACGGCATTGGGCCGCTAGTATGGACTTGTGTTATTGATGTCCATGGCTCATATCGGGTAATCCCAATTCCTGTGGCGGGTTGTAGCGCCGACCTCAAAAACGGAGGTCCGCGCGACATGCTTTACACCAATGTTTACAGGTACTACGATGAAGTCCGTGGCGGCTGATGGGGGGCAGTTTTGCATGTTAGGCACACAAAGGGAGGCGCACGATGGCAGTAACCAGGAGACGATTCATGGAACGGAGCATCCAGGGTGGATTCGGTGTGGCAGCCGGCGTGTACGGATTAGGCGCGGCGCCGAAGGCAGTTGCCCCGAGCGACAAGGTTGTCGTGGGGGTGATGGGAGTAGGCGGTCGCGGGACTTTCTTAACACAGTTGTTCGCCGCGAGGTCGGACGTTGAAATTGCCTACATCTGCGATGTGGATAGCCGGAAGTTTCACCGTGCCGTGAAGGTGGTGGAAGACAAGCAAGGAAAAACGCCGAAGACCGTGGGCAATTTCCAACGCATGCTCGAGGACAAGAATGTTGACGCCATGGTCTGCGCCACGCCGGATCATTGGCATGGGATGGCGACGGTTCTGGCTTGCCAAGCAGGCAAAGACATCTACGTGGAGAAGCCCGCCTCTCATAACATTTGGGAGGGGCGGAAGATGGTGGAGGCAGCGCGCAAATACAAGCGCGTCGTCCAGGTCGGCATGCAAAATCGGAGCAACACATATGGCAGGAGCGCGCGCGAGCTGATCCAGTCCGGCAAGTTGGGCGGCGTTCATCTGGTTCGCGTCTACAACATGCTGAACCGGGATCCTGTGGAGAGAATCCCAGACAGCGCGCCGCCACCAGAATTAGATTGGGACATGTGGGTGGGCCCCGGACCACTGCACCCCTATAATCCTAAGTATTTTCAGAGGGTTTTCTGGGATTTCAACGGCGGGCTCATGACGGACGACGGTGTTCATCAGATGGACTTGGCTCGGATCGTCCTGGGCGTGTCCTATCCCAAGTCCGTTCATCATGCGGGCGGGAAGCTGCACTTTAATGACCTCGCGGAAACCCCTGACACGACGATTGCGACGTACCAGTTTGACGGGCTGACACTGGTTTTCGAACAGACTGTATGGACGCCGTATATGAAGAAGACTCCAGAAAATGTAAGGGAAAGCCTGAGCCAGTTTCCCGATTGGTACCCCTTCAACGCCACCAGAATTGAAGTCTACGGAAACAAAGGCATGATGATTTTGGGGCGACAAGGCGGGGGATGGCAGCTCTATGACGAGGAAGGCCGCAAGATCGCCACGGACAAGCAGCGGCACTCGGAAATGCAGGCCGCACATGTGGAAAATTTCATTAGTTGCATCCGCAGCCGGAAGCGCCCCAACGCCGACATCGAGGAGGGCCACATTTCCGCCGCCCTATGTCACATGGCTAACATCTCCTATCGGGTCGGGAACCGAAAGCTCGAGTTCGACGGCTCCGAAGAGGCCTTCATTGATGATAAGGAAGCAAACCGTTACTTGAAACGGTCGTATCGAGCTCCCTGGGTGGTGCCCGAGAATGTGTGAAAGTTTTGCATTTGTGGCTTTGCTCCCCGAAGGGGAGCACATTGAGTAGCCGTGGGTCAAACCCACGGATGGGAAGGCATCACATGGTACCCCGGCCCTGAAAGGGCCGAACGGCCTTGGACAACCCCTTGCGGGGTTAGGTAGGCTTCCAGGGGAACGGCGACTCCGTGGAAAGTCACGTCATTCGCGCGAAAGCGGGAATCCAGATTGCCGGGTAGTGTGGACCTCCGCTTGCGCGGGGGTGACGAAAGCTTGAAGAACGGCGATTCGAGGTCCTATGACTAATCAAGACAAGGTTAGCTCTTCGCGACGTAAGTTTTTGCGCAATGTAGCTGGAGCCGGAGCCATGGTCAGCCTGCCGAGCCTTCGGGCGGCCGCTGCCGCGACGGCCAAACCTGCCAGCCGAGTGCCGACGTGTTATTTTTCAAAACACTTGCAATGGCTCAACTGGGAGCAAATGGCAGAGACCGCCGCCGAATTGGGGTTTGATGGTATCGATCTGACGGTGCGAGAAGGAGGTCATGTCCTGCCCGAGCGCGTGAAAGAAGACCTGCCCAAAGTCGCCAGAATCGTCCGGAAGGCAGGCTTGGATATCCCGATGATTACCGCTGGAATCGTGGACATCCATTCTCCTCATGCGGAAGACATCATTCGCACCGCCAGCGAAGTTGGAATTCATCGCTACCGGTGGGGCTGGTTCTCCTGGTCGGATACCGCGAAGCTCCCCGATCCGTCGAATTTCCACGCCAGCCTTGGCAAGGCCTCGCGAATGCTTATTGATGTCCCTGGCCGACTTGCCGAGCTGAAGAAGCGTGTTGCGGAGTTGGCGGAATTGAACCGGAAGTTCAACGTCTGTGCCATGTACCACAACCATTCCGGCTCAGTGGTGGGCGCCTCCGTGTGGGACCTGTGGATTCTGCTCAAGGACTTTGACGCTCGCTGGGTGAGCTCGAATTTCGACGTGGGCCACGCCACGGTCGAGGGGGGATTGAGCGGATGGGTGAACAGCACGCGTCTGATGGCGCCTTTCATCAGGGGGACAGCAATCAAGGATTTCAAATGGGAGAGGAATGCCAAAGGCAGTTGGGAACCCCAGTGGTGTCCGCTTGGGGAAGGCATGGTGAACTTCCGGGCGTTCTTCGCCATGCTGAAAGAAGCTCACTTTTCCGGCCCCGTGCAGTTACACACGGAATACCCGCTGGGAGGGGTCGAGAACGGCGCTCGAACCTTAACCCTGGAAAAGTCTACGGTCTTGGCGACGATCCGCAAGGACCTTGCCACCTTGAAAGCGTGGATGAAAGAAGCGGACCTGGTATAGACCATTGCCGATTGACGATTGCCGATTTTCGACTGAAAAGGTGTGTGGCAGCTTGGTCTTGTGTCAATCGGCAATCGACAATCCAAAATCGGCAATACCGGAGGTGCGACGATGACCCACCGAGAGCGGATTTTGGCAGCCCTGAAGCATCAAGAACCTGATCGGGTTCCCGTTGACCTGGGCGGGACGGGCTGCACGACGATGACGGTCAAGGCCCACGCGCGCTTACGGGCGCAGCTTGGCCTCCCGTCGGAGCCGCCGCCAGTTGTGTGGTCCGCCCGCTCTACAACCGTGGTCCCCGACGAGGCGATCTTGCGTCGCTTCGACGTCGACGCTCGGCCCCTCTTGCTTGGAACTCCGCTGGGCCGGCCTGACCGTAAGATTTCCGAGGATGCGTTGTTAGACGAGTGGGGAGTAACTTGGACAAGGCATGGGGGCAGCCATTACATCAACTCCGATGGCCCTTTCTGCCGTCTCGAAGACCCGACCCGGCAGGACCTCGAGAAGTTTGATTGGCCCGATCCTGCAGATCGGGGCCGTTTCGAGGGGCTTCGCGATCGAGCCAGGAAGCTGCACGAAGAGACGGACTACGCGGTGATCTTGACCCTCAGCAATGGCCCCGTCCACCAGTGCCAGTATGTTCGTGGTTACGCGACGTGGCTCGAGGACTTGTTGCTCCGTCCCGTCTTCGCCGAAGCTCTCATCGAGCGGGTCTCCGATATCTTGCTCGAGATCGCGAATCGCGCCTTGGAAGAAGCGGGTGCTTACGTTGACATAGTCATGTACGGCGATGATATCGCCACCCAGAATGCGACGCTGTTCCGACCGGATTTGTATCGGCGAATGATTAAGCCCCGCCACAAAGCGCTGGCCGACGCCATCAAGCGTCACGGGAAGCCGCTTCTCTATCACTCCTGCGGATCGGTTTACAGCCTTATCCGAGACCTGATTGAGGTGGGAATTGATGCCCTCAATCCCGTCCAGGTTTCCGCGGCCGACATGGATACGGAGAGCCTCAAGCGGGAGTACGGACGCGAGCTGACTTTTTGGGGAGCAGTTGACACGCATCGAGTGCTGCCCCTCGGAACGCCGGCGGAAGTGCGCGCAGAAGTGAAGCGTCGGATCGACCATTTACATGGGAACGGCGGCTACGTCCTCTGCGCCGTCCACAATCTCCAGCCCGAGGTGCCCCCGGAAAACATCGTAGCAATGTATGAAGCCGCACTCGAATACGGCGAAAGGGTGACGGTTACAGTGTAAAGGCTGCCCTGCATCAGCCCGTAAAACAGTCAAGCGGGGGGAGTCTCCGGGCCTTTATCCTTCAGCGTTCAGCCTTTACTCTTTGGCCTTTACCCTCTACACTTTAACCTTTTCACGGAGGCTGTCATGAAGGCATGTTTGCTCCACTCCCCCGCGCAGGTTGAGACCAATCCACTCGAATTCGCCGAGGCGCTGGATCCAGCGCCCCAGGGCGATCAAGTGCTGGTGCGGGTGGCTGCCTGCGGAGTCTGCCGCACGGACCTGCATGTAGTCGAGGGAGAATTGCCCGCGCGCAAGTCACCCGTGATTCCGGGTCATCAGGTAGTGGGCCGCATCGAGAAACTGGGCGCCGAGGTCAGCCGTCTCCACGTCGGCGACCGGGTTGGCATCCCCTGGCTTCATCGCACCTGCGGGGTCTGCGAATATTGCCGCGCGGGAAAAGAGAACCTTTGCGACAATCCCACCTTCACGGGGTACGTGGTGGACGGGGGATACGCGGAATACACGCTCGCGCCGGAGAAATTCGTCTACCCCATTCCAGAGGGCCTGACGGACGAGCAGGCAGCCCCGCTGTTGTGCGCAGGGATCATCGGCTTCCGCTCGTTGCGCCTTTCAGGCATTGAGCCGGGCGGCAGGCTGGGTCTATACGGCTTCGGGGCGGCGGCGCACTTGGCCATCCAGGTGGCGCGGCACTGGAACGTCGCCGTCTACGCCATGACTCGAGACGCGCGGCACCAGAAGCTGGCGCTCGAGATGGGCGCGGTGTGGGCGAGTGGGACGGTCGAGGAGCCGCCGGCAAAACTGGATGCTGCCATCGTCTTTGCCCCAGCCGGTGAGATCGTGCCCGCAGCCCTCAAGGCCCTGAAGAAAGGCGGAACCATCGCGCTGGGGGGCATCCACATGAGCCCCATCCCGCCACTCGATTACAATTTGCTCTACCACGAGCGGGTGCTGCGCAGCGTCGCCAACAACACTCGCCAGGACGGCGAGGACTTCCTCCGCCTCGCCGCCGAAATCCCCATTCACACTGAGATCGAGGTATTCCCGCTGCGCGACGCCAATCGCGCCCTGAATTCTCTCAAGAACGACGCCATCCGGGGGGCGGCAGTGCTGCGGGTCAACTAAGACTGTGGTATCAGCACCCGGGTGAATCGCAGTTGGGTCTTTGCCCTCTCCCAAGGGGAGAGGGCTACAGCTCTAACCTCCGCCCGCGTCACGGCTGGCGATTGACCTCTGCCATATATTTCCGCAGCGGCACAAAGTTGTAACCGCGTTTCTTGAGCTCGGGGATGACCCGCGAGAGCAATTCCACCGTTTGCGGTAGCTCATGGAACACCAGGATATGCTGCTCAACGCCCTGGCGCTCGCGCTGTGCGATGCTGCGCAGTACGTAGTCATAGTCCGAGGGCTTGGGGCACTTGGCCAAGCTGCGCCCCGCGCAAAAGTAATCTTCGGAGTCGACGTCGCGCAGCGCGGGCGGCACGGCTCGAGACTTGGTCATGAGGTGGTAACCGCGTGCCTCGATCTTGGTCGCGAGCTCGGGCCAAACGGTCCAGTCCGGCGGACGCAGGTAGAAGGGCTTGTCGCCGGTAATTGCCTGGATGGATTTTGAGGCCCGCTCGATGTCGTCGAGGACCCATTCTTCACCGTATCGTTTCGCCATCACCCGAAAGTCGCCGTGGCCGAAAGTGTGGTTCTCGATCTCGTGCCCACGCCGGTGCTCTTCTTCGGCAGCCTCGCGGCAGACTCCGCCGTCGTCTTGGCGGCACTTCGCGTCGGCGTTCTTCGAGAGCCGCCAGCCCATCACAAAAAAAGTGGCCTTAACCCCTTGCTGATCCAGCAGGCCGAGTAGACTCTTCGACTCGACCCCTTTCCCCGAGCGTGTTCCCATCAGCACGAAAGGCTTGGGACCATCATCAAAGGTCAGCGCAATTAGCCTCGCAGTGTGGGTCGCATCGGTCCGTGGGCCATGGTTAAGCGCAGTTGGCGGAACCTTGGCTGGAAAGACTGGGGTGACCAACCCGATCAGTAGCATGCAAAAAGTGGCTGCTCGTGACATGAGTCCCAATTCTGCAACAGAGCGCGGCCCAATCGCCATCGCCGAAGCGGGAGTTCAATACGTTGCGCCATAGGGCGCTCACTCGAAGGCGCCGGCTGCGAACAAGGCATTCACCTGCTGAAGGTCAGCCTCCGTGTCTACGCCGATCGTGTCGTAGGGCGTCTCGGCCACCAGGATGGGCACCCCGTTCTGGAGGAAGCGCAGTTGGTCCAACTTCTCCGCCAACTCGAGGGAGGATTGCGGTAGGGAATGAAACAGGTCGAGTGCCGCGCGCGTGTAAGCGTAAATGCCCAGGTGCTTGTAGTACTGAATCCCGCCTTGGCCATCACGGTCGTAAGGGATGGGGTAGCGGGAGAAGTAAAGCGCGCGCCCGGAGCGGTCGGTGACGACTTTGACATTGTTCGGGTCCTGCGCCGCCGCCGCCTCCATGGCGACCTTCAGGGTTGTGACCTGAACGTCTCCGCGCAAGAAGGGGGCGAGCAGCAGTTCAAAATGCGCCGGGCGCAGCATCGGCTCGTCTCCCTGGATGTTGGCATAGACCTCCGCATCCGTCCGCGTCATTACTTCATGCACGCGGTCGGTGGGCGAGGGGTGACGTGCGGTCAGGGCGACGGGAATGCCCTGCGATTCACAGTACTGCTTCACTTCCTCGTTTTCCGTTGCCACCAGGAGATCGGCCAAGAGCGGCGAACGCCGGGCATGATGATAAACCCAATAAAGCATTGGCTTGCCGGCGATTTTTCGAAGGACTTTGCCCGGCAGCCGAGTCGAGCCCAGCCTTGCCGGAATGACCCCGAGTATCTTTGGACGAGCGCTCATGATCTGTCCTCAGCTCTCTTCACGAAAACCCGTTTCAGCGCCCCCGTTTCTTGACACCCCTGAAACGGGCATGTTACATTTTGAAGTCTTTGATAGTAGCAAACATTGTTCACTGTGAGGATGCCCTTTAATAATGGGCGGAGTTGTAACCCAACTCGGGCAGCTCTTTAGCCAGACTCTTCCCACGGTTATTTTTGTCTTCATATTATATTTCATCCTCCGCTGGAGGTTGTTTGCGCCGTTGACTGCCGTGTTGAAGAAGCGCGAAGAAGAGACCACGGGCGCCATGGCGCGCGCCCGCGAGCAAGCCGCGACGGGGGAGGAGAAAGCGCGTCAATACGAAGCCGCTTTCCAGGCGGCGCGGCAGGAAGTATACCGCCAGCGGGAGGCAGCTCGACGCTCCATCTTCGAGGACCGCGAGGCAACCCTAAGATGGGCGCAGCAGCAGTCAGAAGCAATGATTGGCGAAGCGCAGGCCAGGCTGGCGGCGGAGCTAGCTCAGAGCAAGGAGGAATTACGGACTACCTGCCGATCTCTAGGCCAGGAGATAGCCGAGACGATCCTGGGGGGCGCTGCAAGGGGTGGCGAGGGAGGGGTCCGGCCTTGAGAGTTTCTTTGCGCCGCGCGTTGGCTCGAGGGCTTTTTGCCGCCTGCCTGCTGGGGCTGGCAAGCCCGCCGGCTTCCGCTCGGCCCTTCACCTTGAACCGGGGGGTTCCCTCGGCCGGCGCGCTCGAGGCTGAAGCGGAAAGAAAAAAGGAGGGACGCGAGTTACTTTACAAATTTGTCAACCTCTCGCTGCTTGTAGGCGCCCTCGCTTACGTCCTGCGGAAGCCCCTGGCCGATTTTTTCGCCCAACGCTCGGCTGCCATTCGAAAAGGGCTGGAGGAAGGACGGAAAGCGCTGGAAGCATCCCAAGCCCAACTCAAAACCGTGGAAGAGAAGTTGCGGCATCTCGAGGAAGAGATTGCGGCGTTCAAGGCTTCCGCCGCGCAGGAAATGGAAGCGGAAGACCAGCGTTGGAAACTGGCGGCGTCCGAAGAGGCGGAAAAAATCCTCCAGGCTGCCCGCGCTCGAACCGAAGTCGCGGTGCGGGCTGCCAAGCTGGAATTGAAAACCTATGCGGCCGAGCGGGCAGTCCAGTTAGCCGAGGAGACGATTCGCCAGCGACTGGACGAAGCGGGTCGGAAGAAACTGGTCAGTGATTTCTTAGCAGAAGTCGAGACTGGAAAGTCCGGAGTCGAAAGTAAGAACCAACGTCCAAACTAGGCAGGCGGCGGAAGAAATGCAGCGCTTTACGGAGTCGAGAAGTCGAGAGTGAAAAGTCGAAAGCACAAGACCGACTGCCTGGGAAGTCGAGAGTCAAAAGTATGCGGCTCATCCAACATTTCGGCCTTGTTATTGACTCTCGATTCTTGACTCTTGACTCTCGACTCTCGACTCTCGACTACGGTGTTTCCCATGCCCATGGCCGTGGCAAACCGATATGCGCGTGCGCTGGCCGATGTGGTAGCGGCAAGCGGTGATTACCGCACGATGCTCGAGGAGCTTCAGGACTTCGCGCGCGTTTACCGCGAGAGCCCGGAGCTGAAGGAAGTGTTCGCTTCGCCCGCCGTGGCGTTGCCCAAGAAGATGAAGGTGCTCGCAGGGATCGGGCAGAGACTGGGCCTTTCCCCGCTGACCCTGAACTTTTTGCGCGTGCTCCTGACCAACTACCGGATGCCTTTGCTCGAAGAAGCGATCCAGGCCTACCGGAAGATTGCCAACGAGCGATTGGGAATCGTGCAAGTTATCATCAGTTCAGCCTCGGACCTCTCGCCGGTGGAGCGGGAAAGCGTGGCCGCACGCTTTCGGGAGTTGACGGGCAAGCAGGTCGAGCTCGAGTTCCGAATCGAAGGCGCATTGCTGGGCGGAATGGTGGCGCAGATTGGAAGCACGGTCTACGACGGGTCGGTGCGCGGCAACCTGGCGCGCCTCCGGGAGCAGTTGATGGCACGATAGGCGGAAGCAGGCAGGGAGACGCAAGCACATGCCACAGATCAGAGGGGACGAAATCACTAGGATCATTCGCGAGCAGATTGAACACTTCGACCGCGGCGTCTCGGTCACCGAAGTTGGGACGGTCATTTCGGTCGGTGACGGTGTGGCGCGCATCCATGGCCTGGACAATGTCATGGCGGGCGAACTGCTCGAGTTGCCCCACGAAGTGGCCGGCTTGGCGTTGAACCTCGAGGAAGACCGGGTGAGCGCCGTGCTCTTCGGCGACTACGTCAAGATTCAGGAAGGTGACACGGTCAAGCGGACGAAGCGCATCATGTCGGTGCCGGTGGGCGAAGCGTTAGTGGGGCGGGTGGTGGATGCGCTAGGGCGGCCCACCGACGAGAAAGGTCCCATACTGGCTGAGAAATACCTTCCGATCGAGAGACTGGCTCCCGGCGTGATTGACCGGCAAAAAGTGCGCGAGGCATTACAGACCGGTGTCAAAGCCATTGACGCCATGATCCCCATCGGCCGCGGCCAGCGCGAATTGATTATCGGCGACCGCCAAACCGGTAAGACCGCCATCATGCTCGACACCATTCTGAACCAGCGCGGCGGGGACGTGATCTGCATTTACGTGGCTATCGGCCAGAAGCGCTCGACCATTGCGCAGGTCATTAAGACCCTAGAAGAATATGACGCAATGAAATATAGCATCGTTGTCGAGGCCAGTTCCTCCGACCCCGCCCCCATGCAGTACATCGCCCCTTATGCGGGATGCGCCATGGGCGAGTACTTCCGGGACAGTGGCAGGCACGCCCTGTGTCTTTACGACGATCTTTCCAAGCACGCGGTGGCTTATCGCGAAATCTCGCTGCTGCTGCGCCGGCCTCCCGGCCGCGAGGCTTACCCCGGCGACGTTTTCTATTTGCACTCGCGCTTGCTGGAGCGCGCCGCTAAGCTCAGCGATGCCCTGGGCGGCGGATCGCTTACGGCGCTCCCCATCATTGAAACCCAAGCGGGGGACATCTCCGCCTATATTCCCACCAATGTGATCTCGATTACTGACGGCCAGATCTATCTGCTGACGGACTTGTTTAACAGCGGCATCCGGCCCGCCGTGGACGCGGGTCTTTCGGTCTCGAGAGTGGGCGGCAATGCGCAGATCAAGGCCATGAGGCAAGTGGCCGGCACGCTGCGCCTGGAGTTGGCACAGTACCGTGACGTGGCGGCCTTCGCCCAGTTCGGGAGCGACCTGGACAGAGCCACCCAGGCCCAGCTCAACCGCGGGCAGCGCTTGACGGAAATCCTCAAGCAGGGGCAGTATCACCCTCTGCCGGTTGAAAAACAAATCCTCATCATCTTCGCCGGCACCAACGGCTACCTCAACGACCTCGCGGTTGAGGATTGCCAGCCCTTCGAGCAGGGGCTCTACGAGTTCATGGACGCCTCCTACCCTTCCCTGGGGAGCCAACTCCTCCAGAAAAAACAGATCGACGAAACCTTGCGCGCGGAGATTCGCAGGATGTTGGATGAGTATAAAGCCAAATTCCTGGCGGAGCGGAAGGCGAAGGCCGCCGCCTGATAACGCGGCGTTCGCCATTAATGAGATGGGTCACAAGTTGATCGCGCGGACCGACGGTCCGCGCCCGCAAATGCTATGGCAACTTTACTTGATATTCGACGCCGCATTCGCTCGGTCAAGAGCACGCAGCAGATTACGCGGGCGATGAAAATGGTGGCGGCGGCGCGCTTGCGGCGCGCCCAGGATAGCATTTTCAAGGCGCGGCCCTACGCCAACCAGATGCTGACCCTGCTCGAGAGCCTGGCCGCGCGCACCGAGCAGCGCGTCCACCCCTTGCTCGCCGAGCGCCCTATCGAGAAAATCCTGCTGGTTCTCATCACCGCAGACCGTGGCCTTTGCGGGGCATTCAACGCCAACCTGATCCGCGCGGCCCAGGATTATGTGGGCAAACAGGGCGGCAAGGAAGTCTCGATTATTGCCGTCGGCCGCAAGGGTCGGGATGCCTTCCGTAAGCAGCCTCTCGCGATGGTTTCGGAGCACATTAACCTGTTTGGGCATCTGGAGTTTGCGCATGCCCAGCGCATTGCCAAGGAGATCATCGACCTCTACACGCAGCAAAAAGTAGACGCGGTTGATTTCCTTTATAACGAGTTCAAGTCCATCATGACGCAGCGCGTGAAGGTGGAGCGGTACTTACCTGTCAAACCGGTGCAGCCGGCCGCAGGCGAGGTGCTGATCGACTACCTCTACGAGCAGCCCGCGCCGGAAATTTTGAACGCCTTGCTTCCGCGCTACGTGGAGATCGAGGTTTACCGCGCCCTGCTCGAATCGCGGGCCGCGGAACTGGCCGCCCAAATGACGGCGATGGATGCAGCCACCAACAACGCCTCCGAGTTGATCGACTCGCTCACGCTCCATTTGAATCGCGTGCGGCAGGCAGCGATCACGCGCGAGATCATTGAAGTGGTGAGCGGAGGGGCGGCAACGTAAGGGTCGAGAGTCAAGAGTCGAGAGTCGAAAGGGCAGTCGAGGAGTTGAAAGTCGAGAAGGGAACGACCATGGCTGAGAGTACGACCATGAATGAAAACTGGAAGGAAGCCAGGAAGCTCTTAGGCCGACGGCTTCAAGCGAATGTGCCGCTCCAGGCCTTGCCTCCCGATTACGGCGCGTTCATTGAGGCTCTCCTGACGTGGGAGCAGCTAACCCGGCGGCTTCAAGCGGATGTAGAGGATGCTATCGCTGCTTCCAACGCGGAACTCTCGCCCCTGAGCGACCAGCTGAAGCTCAACCTGGGCGAACATCACTGGCTTTCTGATGACAGGGAGGAATCCTACAGCGACTGGCTGGCGTGGATTCTCCAGGGAATGTCAGGCGCGGACGAGATTCTGCCGCTGTTCGCGCTCGGTGATGACTGCGCGCGCCGCGAGCTCGGGAAAGGCAGCGTCCGGCGGGAACTCCCCAGCGAATGGGGCAGGACCGATGTCGTGGTGCGGTTCGGGGACCGGGGCTTGTTCATCATGGAAGTTAAAGTTGGGCCTACCGGGAAGGACCTTCCCGATCAACTCAAGCGCTACGAAGAGTGGGCTTGTAACCAGGGGGTAGTGCAGAAGCTCTTTGCCTTGCTCGGAACGGTAAAGCCTGCCCACGACATTAGGTCATTTGTTTTTACGGATTGGCGGACACTGTGCCGACGGTTACGCCGGTACGCGAACGGCGTAAAGGGGTCGGATCTGTTGCGTGCGGCGGCGATTCTGATCTTCTGCGGCGCGGTGGAAGAGAACGTAGCTGAACTTTCCGTCCGGAGGGGGCATTTTCACGCGATGGCCACGGTCAATCACCTGCGAAGATGGAGGCGCGAGGTATGAGCGAAGAAGGGACAGATGAAGAGAGGGAGTTCCTTGTAACGGGGGCGAAGAAATATCTTGCGGTCGACGATGCGATGGCACAGTTCCGCCATCGAGTTCAGGACCAAATTGCGACATTGGTGGACGGACGCCTGAGTGAGATTAACAAGGCGTGCGAGATGGATTGGACAGTAAATGACATCAAAGAATATAGCTCCCGCAATGCCGATAATTACAACGTCGGAAAGCAGATCGCCGTTGACGGCTTTGGCGGACTCTACTTTTACCTCAAGCTGTGGCGTGAGAGGCATGAGGTCTACGTGGATCTGTATCGGAGGCGCATGGACCTCGCCGGCGACCTGTGGAAGCGCGCCGCTAATAAGACCAATGATATCTATTTCAATCGGGTCGTGCTGGAAGACGGAATCCCGGAGTTCGGCGAGCGCCTAAGCGAAGCCATCGATGACTTCGTAAAATTCATCGGCGATGCTGGGGGTTTGAAAAGGTACCTTCCGTCCGCCAAGCTGGAGTAGCCTCCAATGCCTGCATTACCCCAGTAGATCAATGGGCATTGGCGTCGAAGCCAAGGAGGATTGAGGGTTGCCCCCTCAAATGGAGGCCATTTTTTCGAGCGGTAGGCTAATTGGCGATTCCCGAATGCGGGAGCTACTCTTTCGCTTGATCGTAGACGTTACGGCTGAGTACCCCGATGTGCTCCGTCTGCGCCTCCTCGGCTGTAAAGGGTAGAGGGGCCACGGTCAAACACGCGTGTACGACGTAGCCGCGGTGCGTCCAAAGAGCTTCAGCAGCCGTCGGCCGCCAAGGACAGACTGAGGGTTAATGGGTACGCGCGTGAACTCAGCGAGGTGGAGGATTCATCGAAGGACGTCCTTGACCTGGCCTTTGGGAAGCAAATCATGGATAAGGTCATCTGGGAGTCCGCACAGGACATACGCAAGATGGCCAACAAGGCGGCCCACCCCAAGACTGTTCTTGATGAGGGTCTTTGCAACTCGGCGTTCGATGCGACAAGAGGAATTCTCGAACACCTGTACGAATGATTACGAGCGCAATTAAGACCTCTGACCGTCGACTCTGGACTCTCGACTCTTGACTCTCGACTTCTATTTCAACGAAGGAATCCTTATGTCTACTGAGCAGCACATTGGCAAAGTGGTGGAAATCACCGGCCCGGTAGTGGTGGCGATGTTTGAGGGCGATCATCGTCCACCTATCTATAATGCGGTACGCATCATTTCCGAGGGCTTTGATGTTCCGCAGCCCATTAATGTTATCGTGGAGGTCGAACAGCACCTGGGCGAAGGGCGGGTGAAATGCGTAGCGATGGAGCCTACGGAGGGCATGGTTCGGGGCATGAAGGCCATCGACCTGGGTGAGCCGATTACCATTCCGGTGGGCAAGGCGACACTGGGCCGCGTAATGAACGTCATCGGCGAACCTGTGGACAAGCTGGGGCCGATTGCGGCGACAACCCGCTACCCCATCCACCGCCATGCGCCTCAGCTCGAGGAGCAGAATACCAGCCTGGAAATGTTCGAGACGGGACTCAAGGTGGTGGACCTGCTCGAGCCCTACTTGAAGGGCGGCAAGACGGGACTATTCGGCGGCGCGGGAGTGGGCAAGACCGTCATTATCATGGAACTGATCAATAACGTCGCTTTGAAGCACGGCGGCGTTTCGGTCTTTTCCGGGGTGGGCGAGCGCACCCGCGAGGGCAATGACCTGTGGCTGGAAATGCAGGAGTCCGGCGTGATAGTGCCCGGCGACTCCAGCAAATCCAAGGCGGCCTTGATCTATGGACAGATGACCGAGCCGCCCGGCGCACGCCTGCGCGTGGGCTTGACCGGCCTCACCGTAGCGGAATACTTCCGCGACGAGGCGGGCCAGGATGTCCTCCTGTTTATCGATAACATCTTCCGTTTCACCCAGGCGGGTTCGGAAGTCTCGGCCCTGCTGGGGCGCATGCCTTCCGCCGTCGGCTACCAACCCAACCTCTCCACCGAAATGGGCGAACTCCAGGAGCGCATCACTTCCACCAAGAAGGGCTCCATCACCTCCGTGCAGGCCATTTACGTGCCTGCGGATGACCTGACGGACCCCGCTCCAGCTACCACTTTCTCACACCTCGACGCCACCACGGTGCTCTCCCGGCAACTGGTCGAAATCGGCATCTATCCGGCCGTGGACCCCTTGGCCTCGACTTCCCGCATCCTCGATCCCCGTATCGTGGGCCAGGAGCATTACACGGTTGCCCGGGCTGTGAAAGCCATCCTCCAGAAGTACAAGGACCTCCAGGACATCATCGCCATCCTGGGCATCGATGAGCTTTCCGAGGAGGATAAATTGACGGTGGCGCGGGCACGCAAAATCCAACGCTTCCTTTCCCAGCCCTTCTATGTGGCGCAACAGTTCACCGGCCTCGAAGGCCGTTACGTGAAGCTCGAAGATACAATCCGCGCCTTCAAAGGCCTGGTGGAAGGCAAATACGATGACATTCCCGAGCAGGCGTTTTACATGATGGGCACCATCGAGGAGGCGCTCGAGAGGGCGGAAAAACTTAAGGCGGCAGCCTGACAAGAGTTGAGAAGTCGAAAGAGGAACGTCAAGTCATGAAATACCCTGCTGTGGAGGGAGTTCGGGCGAATAAGGGGGCCGTCACTCTCTGACTCTTGACTCTCGACTCCTCGACTGTATGCGCTGAGGCACAGTTGAGAAGTCGAAAGAGGAACGTCAACTAGTGAAATACCCTGCTGTGGAGGGAGTTCGGGCGAATATGGCGGCCGTCACTCTCTGACTCTTGACTCTCGACTTCTCGACTCCTTGACTCCTCGACTATCCCATGAGCGATCTTCTTCCCACTGAACTGGAACTCCACATCGTAAGCCCGGACCGGCTGGTGGTGCGCGACTCCGTTAGCGCGGTGACCGTGCCCGGCAAAGAAGGATATATCGGGGTGTTGCCCGGCCACGCTCCCTTGCTCACTGAACTCGTGCCCGGTGAGCTCACCTACACGCGGGAAGGCGTGAAGCACTATCTTTGCGTAAATTGGGGTTTCGCCGAAGTTCTCCCCAATCGCGTCATCGTCTTGGTCCAGAGCGCCGAGCGCGCGGAAGAGATTGACATCGAGCGCGCCCAAAAAGCCAAGCAACGGGCAGAGGAACGCCTGAAAAGGTTCTTGGACCCCGAGATTGACATGGAGCGCGCCCGAGAAGCCCTGCGCCGCGCCATCGCCAGGCTGGAGACGGCTAAGCGCGGTCGGACCTGATCATTGCCGATGGCTGATTGCCGATTGCCGATTGGCTCGCCCCAGCCCCGATCCCCCTCCCCACCTGGGGAGGGGAGCAAGGGGTGGGGGCGTTAGCAATCGGCAATCGACAATCACAAATCGTCAATTCCATGAACATTCGCACCTACACCACGAGTTGGTGTCCGGACTGCCGCCAAGCCAAGCGGTTTCTGGAGGAACACCAGTTGCCCTACGAAGAGATTGATATCGAGGCAGACCTTCGGGCCGCCAAGTTCGTCAAACAGGCCAACGACGGCAAGCAGAAAGCTCCCACCTTCGACGTGGATGGCCGCATATTCTCCTATTCACCATTTAATGCCCAAAGCCTGAAAGAAGAGTTGGCGTTGTAGGTCATTGCGGGCTGTCAGCCGTCAGGCGTCAGCTATAAGCCATGAGCTATCAGCTTTCAGCTTCCCCCGCACAACCTGCCATCCTGAGCAGGTATTGCCGAAGACCGCTATCCGTTCAGAGAGACCGCCTCAAGGTTATGGTTTAGCCCCTATGAAGGCATGCTGATAGCTGAAAGCTGACGGCTGATAGCTAACGCCCGACGGCTGAAAGCTGAAGGCTTCCCCTCGGTGCGAGCCTTCGCGCAAGCTTCGCCGGGCCGATGGCGGGTTGCTTGGGATTGGTACGTGTCGGACTGCCAGGCCTTTATTTCACGGGCGGTGGGGTCATAAGTCCGTGGTAGAACCAGTACACGACGACCACTACCAACATTATAACCCAGAGTACCCCCAGTATACGGATGGGAAGGTCCAACTTGTGCACCTTCATCTCGCTAAGTTTTTGTGCCTCAATGGCTTTCTCTTCCCTCGCGTCGTTACTCAAGGGGATCCAATCCGTTTCTCGCCGGCTAATGCGGGAACGGTAGAAATACAAGGCCACGAAAAGGATGGTCACCAATCCCCATACCACAAAGAGCACAACCATAATGTCCATAAATAACCCCCATGGGCAGTCAGGCATCGTGTCGCTGCGTAAAAGCCTGGCTCTATTAGGCCCTTAGCAACCAACGTTCCAACATCGGTCAATTCAGCTTCCAGGTGTCAGGTGTCGGGTGTCAGGTACCAGGGGCAGGTTGCTGATAGCTGAAAGCTGACGGCTGAAGGCTTCTTTCCCTGATACCTGACACCTGGCACCTGACACCTATTCGTACCGCAGCGCCACCATGGGATCGACCTTGGTGGCCCGCCGAGCCGGGAGGTAGGTGGCAAGGAGCGCCACGCCACCCAGCAGCGCCGAGACAATTACAAGAGTGATGGGGTCTCGCGGGCGCACCTCGTAGAGCAGGCTGGAAAGGAAGCGTGTCATGGCCAGGGCTTGACCATCCCGAGCCGCTGGAACTGGCCCCCCCTGTAGCTTCCCGCATGGCACGCCTGGCATCCGGCGTCCATGTAGTTGTTGAATCCGACCTTTTCCTCGTTGCTCAATGCGGTCTGGTCTCCGCGAAGCAACCTATCCCAGCGCGATGGGGTCACCAGCTTGCGTTCGAAGGCGCCGATTGCCTTCGCCATGTTGTCAAATGTGACCGGATCCCTTTCGTTCGGGAAAGCCTTCTTGAACGCCTGCACGTATTCCGGCATCGATTTCAGGACCGCAATGACCCGTGTTTGCGAAGGCATGGCCATTTCCACCGGATTCATGACCGGCCCCTTCGCCTGTTCCTCCACGTTGGCGGCCCGGCCATCCCAGAATTGGGCGAGGTGACCGGCGGCGTTGTACACCGTCGGTGAATTCCGGTTCCCATTCTGCCCCTTATGGCCCTCGGACGTCGGTTCGCCATCCACCCCATGCGAATTCAGCTTGTGGCATGAATTACAGGAGAGTTCCTGACTCTTGGACAAGCGAACGTCATAATAGAGCATCCCTCCCAACGCAATCTTCTCGTCGCTCAGCAGATTGGCTGACGAGGGGATGACCGCGGGCAACGGCTGCAACAGATCGAGCTTCGCCGGATCGATGCTCACGGCAGCCGAGGGCCCAGAAGTCCTTTTAGCGCAGGCAACGAAGAGCACAACAAAAAAAGGCGACCAATGAAAGCGCAACGAATTTTCTTTACATAGGAGCCTCCGCCCGGCCCATAATAGTCTTCCACTTCCCGGAATTCCAATTCTGTGAACCCAAGAAGATAGCGCGGAGTCTCTGCTTTTGAGACCCTGTAGCTCCTCCCCGATTCAAACCTTGAGCGCGGACCGAGGCATTAACAAGCAGTGGATGTTAATCAAATAAAGAGTCGCAGAGTTTGAACTACACAAACTCTGATGCGCTCACCCGCTCTTTCCTCGGCGCTTGGAAATCCGGCAAGGAGGGCCGGATTCCCACATTTCCACAGCGATGACGGCTGTCTCACACCCAAAAACATCAAAAGAAAGCAATGACCGCGGGTAACATTTCAAACTGCCAGACGAATCAGCCCATAGTAGCAGTTTTCAAATTGCTTGACAGGGGTGACTCGTTCTGCAAAATTGGACAGTCTCCTAACTGCCTTGGGAGGGACATGGAAACACCACTGCACTTTAGGCAACGAGGGAGGTAAAGTCTTAAAGCCCGGGCTTAAGTTCTTAGTGAGAATAGCTTGGAAAACAGGGGTCACGAAATGTGGGCAAGAATTACGCTCCGAGGTAACACTTTTCCTATCCGTTGGGCGGCGATCCTTGTTGCCGTAGTAGCTGTAACAGCAGTCGCTGATATTGACCTCCCTGGACAATACACCGCTGAACTGTTGCAACGGTCTTATGCTCCAACATGGGAAAAAGGCAGCTTTCCCAATTGGCTCTGGCCCTCGGATCCTCCCGCCGACTGCCCATTCGCACACTCTACCTCGGTAACAGGAATCAAATTCACGGGACGCTGGGTCAGGTACTCCTTGGCCGACACGTGGTTTCCTTCCTGGGCATCCAATGGCAACCTTTACTCGCCTTGGACGGACGGTACCGTCAACGGAGTGCAATCCTGTTCCGGCTGCCCGGGCGGTCATACCACTACCGGATACGCAACTATCGCAGGTACCGACCCACTGAGTTTGAACATCCTTGACGCGGGGCTTATCAAAGGGGGGGATCCCGCGCCTTATGGCGGTCGATATCCTTGTGGCACCTTGGTGTATAACGGCATTTGGTATTACGGCACCTATTGTCTGATGGACTCCGGCAGCAAGCTCAACTGGGACGTCCTCGGACCGTTTCTTGGCTTCGACTACTCAACAGATTTCGGCAAGACATGGATCCAGACACCGCATACCCCGGGGCATCCTCTTTTCCCTGAGCCCCTCAGACCCGGGGCCAGCGTGAAAATTGGTGCGCCCCATTTCGTGGATTTTGGAAAGAACATGCAATACTCACCAGATGGAAAAGCGTACTTAGTGGCTCATGGAGCCGCCGAGCCGGATCCTAAGCCGCGACCTGCCAACGCGAGCTGGATCATGGGCGACCAGATATATCTGCTGCGTGTGACTCCGAGCAGGGAGAACATCAACGACCGGTCCAAGTACGAGTTCTTCGGAGGCTATGAGGACATTGGACGACCGATCTGGACGAAAGACTTCGGTAGGATCAAGCCGCTCATCGACTGGAACAACCACTGTGGTAGCGTGTCGATGACTTACGAC
>Ga0315282_10005591_pt1 | contig 21340 bp, 23 predicted proteins | sample YL17G07_20_MG_FD_203693 | JGI IMG/M metagenome (GOLD analysis project Ga0315282, IMG submission 203693) | Sediment microbial communities from Yellowstone Lake, YNP, Wyoming, USA - YL17G07_20 | ecosystem: Environmental > Aquatic > Freshwater > Lake > Sediment | place: USA: Wyoming | collected... | reverse complement strand
CGGAGTCAATCCATCGGCAGCACCATTTCTCTATTCGTTAGGGAAATGAATGTAAAGCACATTACGATGACGATAATCTTTTGTCTCATCGACGCACCTCTTCTGCCTATCCATATTCGAATGTATAAAAAGCTCACGTTCTCGTGAGCTGGTCTCATCTGATCTGTCCTCGAATTTCTCCTTCCGAATGCTTCTTAGTTAGAATATTGATGTAGGCTTCTCTCGCCTCAATGAGTTGGACCAGAGACTTGAGGGATTTTCCTTTTAACGGGCCGATCAGTAGATATGGCTCTACCTTGCCTTCGACAAGAAGGGTGCCGCTGATATTCTCTTTCTTCGGCTCGCCAAAAAGGTCCGCCACAGGCGGACCCTTTTCACCCTTCTTGCCCCGATGGATGTATACGGCAGTGACATCCTTGATGTGTGAAATGGTGAGCTTGTAGGTCAACGTATCCCCACCGCCACTGATTTGGAATGCGGCTTCGCCTTCAGCCTCGGTGTTCACAAAGGGCACTTCTTCACTTCCTGAGAGTTTTGCTCTAAAGGTACGTTCGCCCGCTGACTTATCTGCGGCCACTCCAAGAGAAGCAAGGAGAATGATGAATAGAAAAGTAAATAGCAGCGCCTTTCCTTCTTGCATATTTTCTCCTTTTACCGCGCCCTCTTCATTTTCATCATTCTTTCTTAACAAGGTATAACCGGAACTCTGTGCAAACACTCCATACGGCGGTCGCCATTAATCATTGTCCAGGTCATAGTCATAGGGCCATCCATAATAGGGACCATATGGGCCATACCAATCCCAATCATAGGGTTCGTAATAAGGACCGTACCCATAATAGGGGGGAGGATAAGGATACATCCTTACTTTTCTCCACAGGTGAATCTGTTTGATCATGATCACAGGGTAAGTGTATTCTGTCTTTCCCAACGGCTTTGTCTCTTTTCCTATGATTTCCCCTGCGACGGTGATCCTTTTTCCCTTGCTGTAAACCTCTGGGTCAAGAAATGTTGAGCTTTTGGCGATGAAGCGTCCCTGGGAGTATTTCTCAGACTCAGGCATTTCCTGGTAATCCAATGGGGTCTCCAATACAATGATCTCCGAACCGCCTGCCACATTCTGGGTTTCGATGATTTTTCCTCCCCAAATAACGATGGATCCGACATAGGCTGCTGGGTTCTGAAGGACTATTGGGAAGGTCGGTTCTTTGGTCGCCTCTTGCCTCAATTCCTTCGAGATAGGATAAGCGCAGCCTGAGATCTGAAATAGAAACAGACCGAGAAGGAAAATCTTAAGGAGTCTTAAGTCTGTCATTCTTTATTCTTATACCCCCGTTCTTTAACTGTTGATCACCGAGGTTCAAGGTGTTGGCTTCACACGCAAAATCAATCCTTCCACTCCTTCGATGATTACGGTCTGGCCAACCTGCAGTGATTGGCCAGAAACGGCGCGCCAGATTTCACCCTGGTACTCTACCTCAATATCGCCCCCTTCTGCCTTGATAACTGCCGCCTGATCGCCGATCATCGCTCTTTTGCCTATGATCGGCGTTTTGCGTTGAGCCCGTATGATTTTCCAGTAGATGGCAATAGACCCGATTAAGATGATCAAGTAAAGCGGTAACGCTACCGGCCAAACGAGAAAGATGAAAAGGATAATACCCACTAGAGGTAAAATCAAAATCAGATGATGCATAATAAACTCCTGGCGATGCAAAATGAGAAATGTGAATGATGAGAACTATTTTTTGTTCCCAAACCCAAGGGACAGAAGTGACACAATTACAACTGCGCCTCCAAGGCCTGTCAACGATCCCAAGAAACCTGCGAGCAGCGTACCCAGCCAAATAAGCGTGGTGAATTCGAGAATGTTCATAAATACGCCGCGCCGAACGGCCTACTACCACCGCCCTTCCTCTCGTTTTTGCCGGATAGGCCCCAATTCCTGCAAGGTGCGCAGATAGCTGATCACATCTTCTCTGCTGAGCATGCCCTGAATTTGGCCATCCATCATCACAGGAAGCTGGTTGACCCCATCGCGGTCCATCTCTTCCAGAGCTGTCCATAGTTCCGCATCGGGACGTACCCGTTTCATCTGTTCGGCTGGAATCATCGCCTGGTCGGCTCTGACGGTGGGCCAATCAGAACGTGGGATCCCCTTGATGTGATGCAAAGTCAGCAAGCCTGCTACCCTGTCACCCCGCTTGACAATCAAACTGCGTCGGCCAGCGCCCAGGATGTGATCGTTTACTAGCTCTTCGAGGGTGGTATCGGGAACCACGGCGGTAAAATCTCGACGCATCGCTTCTGATACTCTATGACCGGATAGAACCCCTTGGAGCGTCTCCTGCTTCACCTGGGCGACAGCGGCGCTCTCCAGGAACCAGCCGATGAACGCAATCCACATGCCGTCGATGAAGTGGCCGCCAATGATTTGCCAAACACCAAAGATAATGAAAAGGTAAGCGATGAATCGCCCCACATTGGCAGCGATGAGAGTGGCCCGGTGCATGTTATGGGTGAAACCCCAGATAATGGCCCGAAAGACGCCACCACCGTCCAGCGGGAAGCCTGGAACAAGATTGAACAGGCCCAGGGCGACGTTGATATAGGTTAGATATTTGAACAGTGCCAGGAGCGGGACAACGCCCGTGGAGAGAGGCTGCAACAGACGAAAGAGGGCAGCTAACGCGAAACTCACAATGGGGCCGATTAGGGAAATCCAGAATCCGGCGGTGGCAGTGGGGGGTTCAGTAGCAATTTGGGAGACACCGCCGAAGATAAAGAGCGTGATGCTGCGTACCGGAACCTTGTAGCGCATCGCCACCACCGAATGGCCTAACTCGTGAAGCAGCACACTCACAAAGAGCATGATGGCTGTTGCTGCGCCAATGACCCAATACATAGCCGCAGGCCAGTTCTTAAATTCGGCAGGGTAGTAGCCTACAGCCATCGTCCAGGTCAACAACACAAAAATTAAAAACCAGGAGTAGTCCAGCCCAATCGGGATCCCCATAATTCGTCCTAAGGGAATTGTATGTCGGTTCATTTTTTACCTCCTTTGATCTAGTGGCAACTTCACGTCCTCTATCACCCCTTGCCGAGCAGAGGAAGGAGAACGATGCCGATAAAGTCTTGAAGAAAGTGCATTACAATGGGAGCGACTAAGCTCTGTCGCCACATGTAGACAAGAGCAAAGACCACCCCCATCACACCAACCGTTACTACCCCGGCCGATCCCTCGTAACCATGCCCGAGCGAAAAGATTGCCGCCGATAATAATACCGCTCCAATCGGATTTGCAGTGATGGCCTTAAAGCGCAGGATGAGATAGCCACGGAAAATGGTTTCCTCAGCCAGAGCAACAATGACAACCAATACGAAGGCCAATAGAAATTCTCCCATGCCTCTGGCGGCCAAGAATGAAGGCAGTGGCGTCGATGGGACGGAGAGTCCAATCGCCCGCAAGCCTTTTTCGAGCAAACCTGTGCCCAAGGTGAAGGGAATAAACAGCATGATACCTAAGTAGATTTCTTTCCTACTATTTTTGAGTGTCCAACCAATCCGAGTAGCGGGTTCATGGTTTCGCCAGATGAAAAAGAGAATCAGGCTCACCAGGGCAAGGTCGCGAAGAATAGCCGAAATTGCCACAAGCAGAAAGTTCAGGCCCCCTTGCTTAATGGCGAAAAACGAAAGGGCCATAGAGGGTATGATGAGAAAAAGAAAAACAGAGACCTCTGCTGCCTGCTCTTTTCGACTGTCTCTAATATTAGCGTTGCTGTTATTTGAGCCGGTTGCCATAGATGGGTGTCTCCAATTCTCTGAGAAAATTCCTTTGGGACTTCCTATTTACTTTTCGATTTTTCCAGTACTTTTGTAATGTATTGATATAGCTTCTTGGCCTGCGTGTCAGAGATTTTTTCCGGGGGGAAAGGGGGCATATCACCCTTCGGATTCCGAACGTAAGCGCAGAAATTGTTAAAGTCGGATAGCTGGGGGGCATTTAAAATGTCTTCTCCATGGGGGTGACAATCGTTGCAATTTGTGGCAAATAACTTCTCTCCGGCCATAAACCTCATGGGAACCGTAAGAGGTCTCCCTTCCCCTTCAAAAACCAATTGACCACCGAAATATCCAAGGACTATCACTATCAGGAAGCAAAGGGTATAAATTGCCAGCGTCCCCTTTGTTTCTGTTTTGGCCTTACGGCCAACTATGAAAGCGATGCATAGCAGAACGATGAATACGCCAGACAGAGCGAGCTTCATTTTGATGGGAAACAGCCAGGCTCCCTCGTAGAAATGTTGCCAATCCGTATAACCGAACAGGATCGTTGGCAATGACAAAATGAGGGCAAGGAGAATGATACGATTGTAGGCCAATTGTGGAAGGGCAGTGCGTCGAAACAGTATAGCGATCAAGGCAAAGATAAATGCCCCGATGACCAAGCCCATGGGAATATGGGTCAGAGGCGGATGGATCGGATGGACATAGCCAATTCTTTCGAGCGTCTCGTACAGAAATTCGATCATGATTACCTCTCCTTAGAACTCATATTAATGGAGACAGATACTCCAAACCATTTTAAATTCTTTCACATATTTTGAGAAAGTAAATAAGGTAAACCCCGTATTCTTTGTGCAGGAATGCTGTATTTTGGAGTATTGTCTTACGCCCGAAGGAAGAGGAAAGCGCTAGAGAGGTATCAGAAATTATAACTTCCGCGGAGAGGAAAGGCCCTTTAAACCCGGGCCAGGATGGCAAGGTAGAGACCGGTAGCCGAGGGAGTCACGTCATCATTTTTTTCACGAACTAAGTTAATCACCAATTTCCGCAATGTCAGACGGATTTTATTTCCTCATTTTTGTATTCTCCTTATTTATCATCATCTGACCTTCTTTGATCATCAGGTCGCCCACATTTTTAAGCATATCACCTTCCTTCATAAGCAGAATACCTTCCTTTAACATCAACTCCCCGTTTTCCATCATATGATCCTCCATCATCTTCAGACCCTCTTTGACCATTTTATCTCCTTCTTGCCAAATTGTTTCTCCTTTGCTCTTGATCAGTTTTCCCTTGTCTATCAGATTTCCCTCCTCCATCCACCAGCCCCTCTTGCTGATCTTCCCTTCCATCATCTCCATTCCTGCTTTCATGATCTTGTCGCCTTCGCTTATCAGCACCTTACCCTGCTCAATCATCATCCGGCCCTTTTCCATCAATATCTTCCCTTGTTCTACCATCATCCCCGTATTCGTCAACCCACCTTCCGACTGCGCATAACTATAAGAAGAAAGTAAAAATAATATAATCAAACTCAATGAAAATTTGGTAGCCATCTTAAACCTCCTTGGTGAAGTTGCCCTGTCAGCGCCGGAGGGGGGAGTATTTATTTTGTATTGCTCAGGACGATCAGACCCCCAAAGTAACTGACCGTGTTGCGGTAAAGGCCTCTTTCTATCTTCTTTTCAACTGTATTTGCTTCTTTAAAAAATCGTCTTCAAAGTTGTTGCCAGAACTTTCTTATCAACAACACTTTCATCGGATCGTTAATCAGAAAAGCAATGATGAACGAGAGACCTGCAACGGTCAGGGCTGTGGCTGGGGTGATCGGGGCAATTCCGGGCAGCCCGAAAATTGCGATGAAGAATACGAGCACCAAATCGGCCGCGATCGCCAAAAGAAGAAATCTGCTCGGCATAGAATTCCAGAAATGCTTTCGCTCCCTGATGATGAGCAAGTCGAGCAATTCCACATAGATAAGCATTTGAAATGTAAATGTATGAAGTTGCCCAAGATTACTGAACAATCTAAAAAAGGAAGACCCTATGTAAAGGAAGAACATCAACTCAGCAATCACGAGGATTCCAAGAAATAAAGCGACCTTCACCAACCCGGTGATATTCCAGGTGTCGGGCTTTCCTGAGTACCGGACGTTATCCGTAGAAATAGATAACGTCACAAAGTCAGTCAAAAATAAGAGGAGAATCATGTGAAGTGCGGATGTGATGTACTTTCCGGTAAAAAGGAAGGCCAGAACCACGAAGACAGTAATTTGAAAGGTCTTCATGATCTTGTTCAATATCCAGGTAATGATCCTTTGATAGGTCATCCTTCCCATCTTTACCAGATCCACAATACCTTCTAACCCTTCGGTTGTGAGAACGGCACTGGCTGCTTTTTTTGCCACATCTGTTGCACTGCTTACCGCAATCCCTACTTCGGCCTGTCTCAAGGCCGGCGCATCGTTAACGCCATCCCCGGTCATGCCGACGACATGTTTGGCTTTCTGGAGGCCCTGGACGATGAGGTATTTATCCTCCGGATAAATTTCGGCAAATCCGTCACTTTCTTCTACCAGCTTGGAAATTTCATCCCCGGTTTTGCTTTTCAGGTCGGCCATCCGAGTGATGTTTTTCCCCAAATCCAGTTCCCGGGCAACTTCTTTCGCTATCGGCAATGCATCCCCGGTCAACATTTTTACTTTAAGGCCAAGATCTCTAAGCTCCCGGATCAGTTTGGGAGAATCTGATCGGGGCTTATCGTAAAGAAAGGCAATTCCCACCATTTCCATAGTACCCTGCCCGCCACCTTTGGCCACCGCGATGGCCCGGTAGCCTTTCGCCGCTCGGCTTTCCACTTTTTCCCCTATTCTTGCTAACTCATCTTCAGGGGCTTTACATAAAGGCGTGATCGTGTTGATGGCTCCTTTTAATACCAAAAACTGTTGTCCTTCTTTTTCTACGGTTGCTTCAGTCCTCCGCGTGGAGGGATCGAAGGGAACAAATTTTTTCTGCAAATAATTCTCAAAAGGCAGGCGCAAGTCTTTTGCTGCGGCGATGAAAGCTAAGTCTATGGGGTCTTGATCCGCCTCCTGGGATGCTAAGGCGCCATAGAGGATCACCTCCTTCGCGCAATAGGGATCGACGGCCATTTCTTCTTCCACCGAAAGCTTATTCATCGTGATGGTGCCGGTCTTGTCGGCGCAAACAATATTCATGGTGGCAGCATCCTCAATCGCACTGAGCCGCGTAATGAGGATTCCTTTCTTCATGAGATCCAAAGACCCCAGGGCCATGCTGATCGTGAACATGGTCGGCAATGCCACAGGTATGGCCGACACCATGAGGACCACGGCCAGCGGAAGAATTCCGATCAGATCCATGCCTTTTAAGGCGGTAAAGGTGAGGGCGATGGCCAGGAAAGAACTGACGATGATCACCAGCCATCTAACAACCCTGGAAGTTACTTCTTCCATGTGCAACTTGGGTTTCGCCACCTGAACGAGTTCCACGGTCCGGCCAAAGTAAGTTTTTGTCCCCGTCGAGGCCACCACTCCGGTAATCTCCCCTCTTCTAAGAATAGACCCGCTGTAGAGAATCTCGTTGGTTTTCTTCTCCACCATTTGCGATTCTCCGGTCAGGGACGACTGATCCACCTCTGCACTCCCTTCCGCCATCCTAACGTCCGCAGGAATAAAATCCCCGGCTCGCAGCCGGATGACATCTCCCGGGACGAGTTCTCTCGCGGGAATGAGAGTCCAATTTCCATCTCTCTTCACCCGGGCATTGATTCTCAGCTTTTCTTTGAGGAGTTCGAGGGCAGAATTGGCCCTTTCTTCCTGAATAAAACCCAGGATGGCGTTGAAAACCAGGAGGCCTATCACCACATACATTTCAAAATATTTTCCCAGGGTCCATTCCAAGGCGATGGTGATCTCCAACATCCAGGGGGTTATGCCCCAGAATTTTTTGACGATCCCCATAATGGGGCTTACTCGTTTCTCGGGGACTTCGTTGTAGCCGTAATCACTTAGCCTTTTTTGGACTTCGTCTGAATTTAAACCCCTCTCCAAGTCAATACTGAATTCTCTTTTCGACGTATTTGCAATCTTTTCCATAGGCCCCGGCTTCGAATCCAGACACCACCCTGACCGCATCGAAGATAAGAAATTAAGAGATGGGATTTTATTACTTTCTAGCTTAAAGAAAATAGAATCAGAATAGACCCAAAGAATATGAATCAAACCATCAATCTTAACAGGTATTACTGATATCCGAGATCTTTCTTTTTTCCCTCAAACTCCTCTTTGTTGATTTCACCCCTTGCGTACCTCATTCTCAAAATTTCTAAGGCCGAATCCTTCGACTTGGCTTCGCGATTCCTATGGCTTGTGGAAACAATCAGCCATCGGATTAAGAAAAGGATCGCCACAATCACAGCGATCCAAAAAAGGCCCATCAGGATGATCGAAAACAATCCTATGTGATATTCCCACCCCCACATCCAGGGACCCATCTCACCAGAACCAGGGGGCTGGAAGGTGTCTCTAAGTAATGCCATCAGCACATTCAAGTTCTCCTCCTGTCTCAGAAAAGAACTATCTTCCAAGAAGATTTATACCTGACCGTTCAACCTTCTACATCTTGACCTTCCCTTTGCCCCTATCGCGTCACCACCTGGACTGTGCCTGTATTGGCGCTCCGGTGGTCGAGAACAAGAACAGAGATTTTTTGATGAGGCTTTAACGAACCCACCAGGGCGACAAAGCTTTCTATGCCTCCGATGGGCTGATCGTCGATTCCCAGGATGATGTCTCCCACTTCAAAACCGGCTACCCTGAGGGGTCCTTTGAAATCCAGCCGTGTAATCACCACCCCTTGGTTGGGATTCAGACCATATTTTTCAACCTCCAGAGAATTTACAGGCCGAACCTCTGCCCCCAGGCGATCCTTAACGGAGGCAGCGAGAAACTTTGTTGCTTCTTCCAAGCTCCCAATCTTGACCGTCAATTCCTCTTTCTTGCCATCCCGAATGACAATTACCTTCACCTCGCTTCCAATGGGCGTTTCCGCAACCTCATTTCGGAGGGTACCGGAATCCGGTATCTCCTTACCACGACAAGCAATCACCACATCATCTTTTTTCATCCCGGCCTTCTCTGCGGGACCTCCTTTCGCCACATCGACAACCAAAGCTCCCTTAAGACTCTCCGCATGAACACTCTTAGCCAGTTCCGGCGTTAGATCCCGAATGGTGACACCCAACCAGCCCCGCTCTACCTTGCCATGAGCGATCAGGGTCTTTGCAATGTACACAGCCATATTACTGGGGATCGTAAAACCGATTCCTTCAAACCCGCCGGATTCGGTTGCGATAGCGGCGTTGACGCCGATCACCTGCCCGTAAAGGTTGAGCAGAGGCCCTCCACTGTTGCCGGGATTAATAGGGGCATCAGTCTGAAGGAAGTCTTGATAGGCGTTTGGGTCTGTGATTCCCTGCCGATGCATGGCGCTAATGATCCCTTGCGTAATGCTTTTATCCAAGCCACGAGGCGCGCCTATAGCCACCACCCACTCTCCCACCTCCAATTTGTCCGAATCCCCAAAGGTCACATGGGGAAGAGGCTCGTTCGCTGAGATGCTGATCACGGCCAAATCCGTTTTGGGATCCGTTCCCACCAAATTGGCGGGGTATTGGTTTCCATTGGGCAAGGTTACTTGAATCTTACTTGCTCCTCCTGCTACATGGTGGTTGGTGAGGATATGCCCCTGCGGGTCGATAATCATTCCTGACCCTATCCCCCTTAATTCTTGCTTGAACTTCCGAGGCATCTTAGGAATGCCAAAAAAGCGTTTGAAGAACGGATCGTTTTCGAAAGGCAGAAATGGATTCACGACTTCTTGTCGTTCAGTCACCTCAATATGGACGACCGCTGGAATGTTCTGCTTTGCCACTTGTATAATGGCCGTGTTCAAATCAACAGGTCCTCCTGCCTTTTCTGATACCTGAATAGAGGACGACTTGAAACCCAAAAACTCGATCTTACGGCCGGCTTCGTCGATCTCCTTCCCAATGGCGTCGATGTCTTTCCTGACCTCGGAGGCTGCCCAACCTTCTCCTTTCTCCAATTTCTCACCAACACGTTTCGCCTCTTCGACAGCCGCTGCGCCTTCGGCTTCTATTTGATGACCAGCCCAGGCCAGAGCCTTCTCGAAATGAATAGCAGCCAATTTGAGGTACTGCCCCGCTTCTGAGATTGCCTTTTTGGCCCAGGATTCAGAGGCTTTCTGCTGGTAGTACCTTGCGAGGGCATGATGGGTTCGAGCAAAGACCGAGTCGAGTTCTTTGACAGAGCGGATGGCTCTTTTCTGCACCCCATCGGCCAGTTTATCCAGCTCCTGTGTGGACGCCGTTAGGGTTTGCTTCGCTTCACCTGTAGCTCGTTCCGCCTCCCGTTTAACGAACATTTCCCCCCTTCTGATATCAGAGGCTGCGTCCTGAAAGTCCTTTTTTGAAAAGCTCTCGCGGGCTTTTTGGAAAAGTCGATCCAGCTCGCTCTGCTCGCTTGGGCCCTTTGCCTGAGTCTGTGCCTGGCTTGCCGTGACCCAGATCATGGCGGTCAGAAGGACCAGAATAAACGCAATCGGTCGTTTGAAAGTTATATAATTCATGATTGTCCCTCCTACTATTTCATTTTTGATCTTTTTCGAGTAAGAATCTGTCTTGATATAGTTTGTTAACTTGAAAACCAAGCTTTCTACAAAGGTATAAAGATGGCACATTGCTTTTCAAAACCTCAGCATAGACCTTTCCTGCTGCACCATTCTTTCGAAGTGAATCGAGAAGGAGCCGGAGAGCTCTTTCCCCATATCTCTGTCTCCGGTCGTCAGGGCTAAATATTTCAAGGGAAAACGACAAGCTGCGGCCAAGATTTATGTCATACAACCCGGCAAACCCAATGGTTCTGCGATTGTCTATTTCTTCAACTTCGATGACATAGACCACGTGGAAAGTCATCTTCAACCAACGCCAGAAGGAAACCAACGAGGCAAAAGCATTGGGTTTATAGCCATTCGCTTCCCGGAGAATTTCAGGGGTCAAGAAGGAATATAAAACCGGGAGATCCCTGAACCGGCGCAATCGAAGAATGAGATCCCCCTGTTTTAAACATCGCCTAAACCTAACTACCCCGATCCCAAATAAGCTAAATATCAGATCCTTTAATTGCTTAATCACCGGACACCTACGTCATCAAGACTCCAATCTTTTAAAACTCTTATTTCACGGGGTTCTCGATATCGGAGGCCTCATGAAAGGAAAAGAGGTGATTAATGTTCAGGGGAACGGAGTGCTTTCCTAAAAAATTCGGTTACATCTCCCGTTAGTTTTTTTAGTGAGGGTAAATGGGTGTACATCTGATGCCCTGCGTCATAATAGGCGAGGGTGATATTATTCCGCAAGCTTGGGTCAAGGCCTAAATGGTTTACGGTATACTTTGTTGCAAAATAGGACGTGTCTAAGTCATAATAACCACTCGCTATAAAGACTTTTAGAAATTTGTTTTCACTCATCGCCTGTTGTAGTATCTTTGCTACATCTAAGTACCCCAGTCCTCCCGTCCCAGACCCCCAATCCCACAACTCATTTACTTTTGCGGACAAAATCTCGTAAGGGGTTTCAGTCTCATACTTTAGTTCATTTCTCACGTAGTCATTCCAGGTAGCGACCAAGGGGCCGGTTACAACAAACACGCTGGGGTCTTCGGCGAATTCATGGATCTTGTATGCGCCTGTGATTCTCGAATCGAGCAAGCCGATTCGACGATTCTCGTTGCGAAGCAATTCCCTGACGAAATCATCTCGGTCGATACGTAAATTCGAATTCTTGATGTAGGTTCTTGAGAGGCTGGTATAATCCACCAATTTTTCAATAATTCTGTCCTTCTCTCCATCTGAGAGTCCATTCCCTTTGGTCAATGCCAGGGTATATTCGTTCAGCGCAAACTGTTCAACTTCTTCCCTGGTTTTTGATAAATCCGCTTGTAACGCAGGAGATAGCTTTCGATGATACCAGGCAGCGAGAGTATAAGGGGGTAGATATAAGATGTATGGCAGATCATTACCGGGGCTGAACATAATCGTCTGAAAGTTCAGAACCTCTGAAATAAGGAGGATTCCATTGAGATTAATACCGAGTTTATTCTGGAGGTAGCCCGAAAGGCCTGCGGCCCTCGTCGTCCCATAACTCTCTCCGGCAATAAACTTCGGCGACAACCACCGTTGATATCTTGTCAAATAAATCCGGATAAACTCTCCAACCGACTGGATATCTCCCTTTACACTGTAAAATTCCTTTGGTTCAACCCCGGAAGCAGGACGACTATAACCCGTACCCACAGGATCAATAAATACAAGGTCGGTAAAGGCAAGCCACGTGTACACATTCGGTACCAATTTATAAGGGGGTGGCAAAGCTTTATCGTCTCTCAAAAGCGCACGTTTTGGGCCAAGGGCACCGAGATGCAGGAAGATCGAGGATGCTCCTGGCCCTCCGTTGAAGGCAAATGTAATCGGACGTATGGACTTACCTTCTTCGTTATCCTTCGTATAAGCAACGAAAAACATGCTGGCTCTGACTTTCCCTGCATCATCTTTCAACTGGATCGAATCTGTGGTGGCTGTATAGTTCAGTTTTTTGCCGTTGATCTCTATCGAGTGATGAGTGACGGATGGTTTCGACTCCGGAAGCTTCTCTGGAGACTTCTTTTCCGCGCCTGTTTCAGGGGACTCCGATATCTTTCCCTGGGCAAGAAGCGGTTTTGTCGTGAACGGGCCCATCATCAGACAGAGAATAACAATAAGGGGACTCAGTATCGTTAAGGCACCCGAATGTTTCTTTTCCATTCCTAGATTTCTCATCACGTCACTAAGGCGTTTATCGCGTCACCACTTGGACCGTGCCGGTGTTTCCAGTCCGATGGTCAAGAGCGAGGACAGCGATTTTATCCTTTGGCTTTAGCAAACTCACCAGATCCACAAAGCTCTCCATACTGTCGATGGGCTGGTTATTGATGGCGAGGATCATGTCCCCTATCTCAAAACCGGCCTCCTTCAGAGGACCTTTTGGATCCTCCCAGGTGATCACAACCCCTTGACCGGGGCTTAAACCGTATTTGTTGACCTCTCCCGAATTGGGAGACCTCACCTCCACCCCTAAACGATCCTTCACTGCGGAAGCGAGGATCTTTGTCGAAGCCTCCAAACTTCCAATCCTAACAGTCAGTTCCTCTTTTTTGCCATTACGAAGAACTGTGATTTTCGCCTCCGTGCCGATGGGAGTTTCCGCTACAGCATTTCGCAATGTGCTGGAATCCGGGATCTCCTTGCCTCGGTAAGCAATGACCACATCATTTTTCATTAACCCCGCCTTCTCTGCGGGTCCCCCTTTCGCCACATCGACAACCAGAGCCCCCTTAAGACTTTCCGCATGAACACTCTTCGCCAGTTCCGGGGTAAGATCCCGAATGGTCACGCCCAGCCACCCCCGATCCACCTTCCCATGGGCGATCAGGGTCTTGGCAATATATTGGGCCATATTGCTGGGAATAGTGAAGCCGATTCCTTCAAAACCGCCTGATTCTGTGGCAATCGCCGCATTGACCCCGATCACTTCACCGTAAAGGTTTAAGAGCGGACCGCCGCTATTGCCCGGATTAATGGCTGCATCGGTCTGAAGAAAATCTTGATAGCTTGTCGGGTCGGTTATTCCCCGACGATGTTTTGCACTGATAATCCCTTGTGTAACCGATTTCTCCAGGGCACGAGGAGCTCCGATGGCTACCACCCACTCCCCTACCTCCGCTTTATCTGAATCGCCAAATGTGACATGGGGAAGACGTTCCTTCGCCGAAATGTGTATCACTGCCAGGTCAGTTTTTGGATCGCCTCCCACCAAACGGGCGGCATATTTGCTTCCGTCGGCCAGAGTGACTTCCATTTTGGTAGCGCCTCCAGCCACATGGTAGTTGGTGAGAATATGACCCTGCGGGTCAATGATCATACCTGATCCCAACCCCTTCATTTCTTGTTTGAACTTTTTGGGCATTTTGGGAGCGCCAAAGAAACGCCGAAAAAATGGGTCGTTCTCAAACGGTAAAAAGGGATTGGTTACTTCCCGGCTTTCGGTCACTTCGATGTAGACGACTGCAGGGAGGTTCTGCTTGGCCACCTGGATAATGGCTGTGCTTAAATCGACTGGTTTGGTCTTCTCTGCAGCCTGGAGAGGGACCGAATGGAGGCAGATTGAGATTATGAATAATAGAAAAAAGCTAAGAAAAACGAAAAACAAAGGGCTACGACGTTTGGGACTAAACATAACTGTTCTCCTTTCCCTTTAATTTAGGTACACTAATACAGAATCATTTTCTTACTAGGAATTAGAGAAATAAATAAGGTAATTCCCGTATTTTTTGTGCGGGAATGCTGTATTTTCCGGCAATTCCTTGAAAATTGATAACTCCCCTTCCTTGCCATATTGCCCGATCGTGATTATCTTACGAATAAGAAATTTGGAGGTGAAAAAAAATGGCCCAACGCAGAGCAGAAAAGCCAAAAAAGGTGAAGCTTAGCCCGAAACAGCAGGAATTCTATGATAGACTGAGATCATCCAAGTGAAACCAGTAATTTCTGCTAACCCAAATTCGTTTTGATAAAAGGAAACAGCGATCAAGGATGCAGCCGGTGAGACGGGGTGCTCAGTGCTCACTCAATAATTCTTTGACTTCCTTTTTCCCTTCTTCCAACTCATTTTTCTGTTGAGGGTCTTTCCTTAAGAGAAGAGTTTGGAACTCTCCCACGTGTGTTTTTTCCTCTCTTGCCACATCCATGAGTAATTTCCTGATGTTTTTGTTTTGGGTCATATCAGCCATTTGCTCATAGAGATTGATGGCATCCAGCTCAGCAATAATGGCGGCTCTCAATATCTCTTTGTCCAGCCCTTCTTTTTTCATTCTTTCGATATCGATCGGTATCTTCGATAGCATAGTTATTTACCCCCAAGAGAGATTTCGTTATAACCCTGTCTTCGTGGACTTTCTCCCGTCCGCACCAAAGGCCGGCGTGAACGACAAGAATTGCCTTCTAATACAATACCTTCACTGTGATGATACGGCAGGCGACACCGTCCACCATGATCTCATCTGAGTCACACACATAACTGTTGATTAACCGAATCGTCGATAATGGGGTAATCTCGCAATAGGGTATCTCAATACGGGCAAGAGGTGTCTCCCCATCGTAGAAGAGGACGGTGTGTGAGGTTTCGAGAATCCAATTGGTGAACCTTCCGAGATCTGCGCAGTCCGCCGAGACGAAAGCTGGAAAAAGTAAAATCGTAAGGCTTAACACCAGGCATATCTTTCTCATCTTTACTCCTCTCTATCTGATCAGCGGATCATGTTAAGAAGGTCGTTGGCGTAATTTCGGTCGAGATCTTTAAGAATCTTATACTCTTCTAAAGCATGGTTTCTATCCCTGGCCTCCAAAAAAATCAAACCCAGAAAAAAGTGGGCAAGGATGAAGTCAGGTTTGATTTGAATGGCCTTTTTGTAAGCCTCGAAAGCATCCGGGTAGCGTCCCAGTTGGGCATTGCAATATCCGATTAGGAAATACGCATTCGCGTAGCGAGGGTCTATCTTAACCGCCTTCTTAAAATAAGAGACGGCCTTGTCATAGTCCTCTTTCCAAAAGAAAGGAAGCCCCATCGCGTAGAGACCCTCGGCAGTTTCTTCTTTTCTCCCCTCCCATTCAGCAAGGCTTATTTCTTTACTAACCTTAAGCCTTAGAACCCTCTGACTGGGAACGACGAAATTGAAGTTCTTTCCCTCGACACTCCAAGATGTGACAATCCCGATCACCTCTCCCTTCATATTGACCACAGGACAAGCAGTAAGACTTGAAGAGATGGGTGCGGTCACCCGAATAATTTTGCCGAGGGCGGGAATCTCCTGAATGGCTGAGACCATGCCGTAGGAAGCGGATTTTTCTGGCCCTGAGGAACTGCCAATCACAGCGATCCGTTCACCGAGTTGAGGAAGGTAGGGAGATAACGAAAGAGGGTGTGCTGTCCCTGAAGGAATCTCTACCCAAATCCGAATGAGATTTATCTCCCTGTCTTCAGAAAGAACCTTTCTCACCGGATACAACATTCCATCGACCGTCCTCACCTCCGCGTGGTCTGCTCCCTCAAGGACCCAGCGATGGGTGATGACATCTCCGTTTCCGCTGATGAAAAAGCCACCTTCCTGCTTGATGGTCTTTCCCACTCGATCATATGCAAGGACAGTGACGATCGATGGCTCAATTCGCCTGACAATGGCTGACAAATTCTCTTGAGCCAGAGAAGGAGTGGTTGACGAAATGAAATACAGAGGAATGACCCAGGGCGAGAGAAAACGAAATCGGATCATATTCTTGCCTCCGGAATTTTAGGGATGCCCCAGATCCTTCTTCTTCGTGTCGAATTCCTCCTTATTAATCTCGCCTTTTGCATACCTCATCCTGAGAATTTCCAAGGCTGAATCCTCTGGCTTAGAGACGGGACCTTTACGGCCTGCAGACATAACGAGCCACCGAATCAAAAAGATGATGGCCAAAATCACAGCGATCCAGAAAGCAGTCATAAGGATGGGAAAAAACCATCCCATAGGATATCCCCATCCCCACATCCCGGGATCCATGCCATAACCATGGTGGGGAAAAGGATCATTAGAAAATGTTATTACTACAATATTCATGTCACCCCTTTCTTATAGACGAAAGGGAGAAGAGAGGAAACTTCTACCAATAGGGATAGCGCCACCACGGGCCATAGTATCTATAATACCCCCATGGATAATAAGGAGCCGGGTAAGGGGAGTAGTAATATTCTCCCCAGAGGTAAATCTGTTTGCTTAGAAGAAGAGGGTAGGGATAATCCAATTCGCCAAGGCGGATTACTTTCCTTCCCAGGATTTCACCTGCGACGGTGATTCTCCTCCCTTTTCTGAAGACATACGGGTCTACATATCCCTCAACGAGGATGATGAATCTTCCTTCGGACCGTTCGATCTTAGGCTCTTCCGTCCAATCAAGAGGGCGCTGCAAAACGACAATGAGGGTTGTTCCTTCTTTCTGATTAATGGTTTCAACAACTTCCCCGCCCCAGATGACAATTTTCCCCTTATAGGCCTCTGGATTTTGAAAAACCTGCTGGAAACCGAGCGCTCGGTCTGCCTGGGCTCTCAATTCTTTGGATATCGGCGCGCAACCGGAAAAAAGGATTAAAGGAAGGAGGGCAAAAAGAAAAAGAGAGGCGTTTATCGGGAACCGGGAACACTTTTCCATTTTTCTTCCTCCTTTCAAACCGGTCATTCAACCTCCATTTAAACAAATAGGTTTTAAGAAGTGAATAAGGTGAACATTGTATTTTATTGGCTGAGGGGCAGTATTTTAAAGATTAATTTCCTGTGGGCCGGAAATGCTGCAGGCGGATGCGATCCGCAAACAAGGATAGCCTTTATAAGAATGGCTCATCGCAGGAAGAGGCTATAGGTAAGGGTACTTAGGACAAAGGCGGTGAAGAGAGTGTACTTCCAGTTGTGCTCCACGAAAGCGAAATAGAAGACAGAAGCCAGTACCCGCACAAAAGGGGTTAACATCAAAACGGCGATTCCCATGTTGAGGAAGAGACGGGGACGGAAAGCCCGGGAGGCCATCTGCCGAAGGGTGGACGATATGAACTCGAAGAAGTTCATTCCAACGATCGAATATTCGAATCGTAGATTGCCCACCCTCAGCCAGCGCCAGACGAAGCCAACCGCAAGGAGAGCCGCGCTCAACAGGACACCTGTCAAGAGGATATACCCGACCAGGCTTTCCATATCGAAACGGTCATCCCTCTGTACCCTCTCAGAATGTTTGGTCGATCCCTGCACTTTCATCCTTAGCCTCCCCAGATGCCGCGGAGGATCATCTCGACTCCCAAAACCAATAACACCCCCAAAAATATGTGGCGAACCGTCTGATTGGTCAAACGGACGAGCAGGCGTGTGCCCATGAAAGCACCAAAGACCACACCGAGAATGACCGGGGCGGCCAGTCCCGGGTCGATCATTCCCGCTGAAAGGTAGACACTGGTGCCGGCCAGGGCTGTCACACCGATGATTAAGTTACTGGTAGTGGTGGATACCTTCGGCGGGAGCCCCATCACGAGGTCGTGGATCAACACCTTAAGGGCTCCTGCACCAATGCCCAGGAGTCCGGCAATCAGGCCTGCGCCAAACATTAAGGGACCGCCGAAATAGGCTCGGGCACCGTGATACACTATCGTGTCCTCAACAGACCGGTCATAATAGCTGCCTTTCAATTCGAGCCAGCGGGAGAAGACATCTTGGTGAGCGACTGGCCGCCAGCCTTCGTTTCTCTGCCGGAACAAGGCGATCCATGAAGACAACAGGACGATACCAAAAAGAATGAAGAGAAACCTTTTTCCAGAAACTAATGTAATGGCAGCCCCTGCGAGCGCCCCCACGATCGTAAACATTTCGAGAAACATGCCAACTTTGAGGTTTGTAATACGGTCCCTCACATAGGCCGAGGCGGAACCGCTCGATGTGGCAATGACGGAGACGATGCTCACGGCAATGGCATGTTTGATGTCCATTCCAAACAATGTGAGGACTGGAATGAGAATCACGCCGCCGCCCATTCCGCTCATGGCACCGACAAACCCGGCAACGATAGAGACTATGAAAAGGAGGTGAAATGACATTTCATCCCTTCCTATGGCTTATGAGCGGGCCCCTTATATCTTGGGATGGGGAGATATTCGACCGACGGTTGGTGCTTGACCGGTTGTGGATAAAGGCTCATCAGTTGATACAATTCAGGAGGAATGCCCTTTGTGACATGGAGGCCGAGATTGACGGCCTCCTCATAGGTGATCGGATAATCGTGGGTCCACCTGCCCTCTGTAAGAATCCGAGCCAGCTCTTCCGCCTTTTCGGGTGCATACTTCCCGTCGAGAAGGGACTTTGCCTGAACCCTGATCTGTTGGATGGCCTTTCTGCCAACATCTGCAAGGAGCCACGATTTATCATCGATGTCCGATATTGGCTTGCTCTCAGCCAGCCTGACAAGGGATGCCGCAGGATATTCACCGAGTTGTGGATCCACAGGACCCAGGACAGCATGTTCTTCCATGACAATCTCATCCGCTGCGAGGGCAATCAACGTGCCCCCAGACATGGCGTAATGGGGGACGAAGACGGTGATCTTACCTTCATGCATTCTTATGGCATGGGCGATCTGGTAAGCCGCGAGCACCAGGCCTCCCGGTGTGTGGAGGACAAGGTCGAGAGGCATGTCAGGGTCTGTCATGTGAATCGCCCGGATGACTTCCTCCGAGTCATCGATATCGATGTACCGGAATATGGGAAAACCTAAGAGGCTCATGGTCTCCTGCCTATGTATGAGAACAATCACCCTTGAACCTCTCGTTTTTTCAAAAGAGGCGATCAGCTTCTGTCTCATCGCCACAAGGAATCTCTTCTTTAAGAGGGGCTGAAGTGCCGCAAAAATGAAAAATAGCCAGAATATCGTAGAGATGTCAAATTTCATTTTGTCCTCCTTTTAGAATCCTCTCGGTTAACGATGAACGTAATGATAGGCTTCATCCGGAAAAGGCTTGCGATAGGAAAGCCTTTTGTTTCTGAAGAAAGGAAGAAGCACCATTCCGGTGATAAACCCGCCAATATGCGCCCACCATGCCACTCCGCCTCCTGTACCGTGGGAGGCAAAGGAAAGTGTTCCGGAGAAAACCTGAATGAGAAACCAAAAACCCAAATAGAGGAAAGCCGGCAAGTGTACCAAAAAAGGGATAAACAGGATCGGGATGAGTGTTAGGATTTGCGCTTTCGGGAACATCACGATATAAGCCCCCATCACCCCTGCGATAGCCCCGGACGCCCCGAATTCAGGAATCGTGGAATGTGGATCAACCATAAAAAAAATTAAATTCGCGGCGAGCCCTGAAAGGAGATAAAAGAATAGAAATCTTAGGTGGCCCATGCGATCTTCTACCGTACTTCCGAAGAGGTGGAGAAACCACATATTGCCGATGATGTGGAGCCAACCCCCGTGCAAGAACATGTTTGTTAAGAAGGGCGAATAATTTCCCGGAGAAAGACCATGGGTCAACGCCCAGCTTGGATACGTATACCTCGCTGGGACAAGACCGAAGAGATAGAACAATTGCTGTAAGAGATCCTTAGGAATGGATATTTCGAATAAGAAAACAATGGCGTTTAAAACGATAAGCATCCATGTAATAAATGAAAATCCTATGCGTGGAATAGTATCTTTCAGAGGGATCATGAACTAAGGCCTCACTTTTCTCCTGTGCACATCCTATTCTTACGGTTGGATCTGAATATAGCCCTCCTGGACCAATTGGATTAACCGCCCTATGGCTCCGGCATTCACTTTCACCCCTGGCAATAGATCCTGATTTCCCCAGCCGTTGTTTTTCATCGAAAGGGCACATTCCTCGATCTGTACGCCTTGTTCCATTAACGAAGTGAGAAGGTTTTTGTAAGGATTGCCCGTTTCCACAAGACGATAGGCCCCGTAGGCTCTGTCGTTCAACGTAAGATAAGCCGCGTTACCATGAAAGATGCCGATGATCTTCCCTTTCACTCCCGTTTTCTTGAAACGGCTCGCTAAAAGGTGCATATATTTGATCCCAGCGGGGATGTCCCCACCCACAAAGTCAACATGGCTGATATTGAACACCACATTGGCCTGCTTCAGAGTGACGGGAATATCGATGCGAATCGAGGGCTGAGCCCACACCTCCTGAGCGATCGTAGCAAGGCATGTGACTCCTCCCAAACCCATCAACAAGAACATCACCATGAAATTCTTGACCTGTCTCATCCTTGGCATATCTGGCCTCTCTGGGTGTCAAGCCGCCTGCTTGACATCTGACATGTGATGATCATTGCCACGCGTTATCGCAAATATGGGTGCATGTATTGACGGGACTCTATCCATAACAAATTTCTTAAAATATTGGGGCAAAATGAATAAGGGGAATCCAGTATTTTATGTATAGAAATACTGTATTTTGGTTTGGCCTAGGACGGGTCTCCATGCAGGGTCTTATAGAGTTCGTCGAAAAAATGGGCTGGGGACGGCTGATGATGATCAGAATCGGGTGACAGCGGTGGAAGAGCCTCATTTACGAATAACGGTTAGAACCGGACAGGGGGCATGCCGTGTCACCCGGGTCGTCGTCGTTCCGATGACAGTGGTGTCGACAAAACGTTTGTGCTGTGCTCCGAGAACGATCATATCACAACCCTGAGTGGCAGCCACTGCAATGATCCGCTCAGCCGCATCTCCTTTCTCAACCCACTCCTTCACACTGCATCGCGACCGTGTGCTCTGAGGTATCCATTGACAGAGCCGATCCATTTCGCTTTTTTCTTCTGCTTCGTCAATGTTCCGTTCAATCA